>Ga0137394_10002640_pt1 | contig 13292 bp, 11 predicted proteins | sample czobulk116metaG_FD_108278 | JGI IMG/M metagenome (GOLD analysis project Ga0137394, IMG submission 108278) | Vadose zone soil microbial communities from Angelo Coast Range Reserve, California, USA - czobulk1.16 metaG | ecosystem: Environmental > Terrestrial > Soil > Vadose zone | place: USA...
CCGCTCCGATCCCGACTTCAAGCCGATCCTCGATCGCTGGGACCAGGCGGTGGCGGATTTCCCCAAGACGAACGCCGAGTACCAGCAGAAGATGACCGAGTGGAAGGTGGCCGCGAAGCAGGCCGAGGCGGCGAAGATGCCCGAGCCGAAGGAGCCGCAGCTGCCGTTCGGCCCGGGCCACCAGGACACTCCGTCGGGCCTCTACAACGGGATGGTCGCCCCTCTCATCCCCTATGCCATCAAGGGCGTGATCTGGTACCAGGGCGAGTCGAACGCCCCGCGCGCCCGTCAGTACCGCAAGCTCTTCCCCGCGATGATCGAAGGATGGCGCCGCGCGTGGGGGCAGGGCGACTTCCCCTTCCTCTTCGTGCAGCTGGCGAACTTCGTCTACACGGTCCCGGAGCCTTCCGAGGGCACCTGGGCTGAGTTACGCGAGGCGCAGCTGATGACGCTGTCCCTTCCCAGCACCGGCATGGCGATCGCCATCGATATCGGCGATGCGAACGACATCCACCCCAGGAACAAGCAGGAGGTCGGCCGGCGCCTCGCGCTGGCGGCTGAGGGGATCGTCTACCGCCTCAAGACCGAATACTACGGTCCCATGTTCAAGTCGATGACCATCCATGATGGCAAGGCTGTCCTCCGATTCGACCACGTCGGGAGAGGAATCGTCGCGAAGGGAGGCGGCCCGCTCAAGGGGTTCGCCGTCGCGGGAGCGGACCGGAAGTTCACCTGGGCCGATGCGAGCATCGACGGCGACAGCGTGGTGGTCTCGAGCGCCAAGGTGGCCGACCCCGTTGCCGTCCGCTACGCCTGGGCGAACAATCCGGAGTGCAACCTCTCCAATGCCGAGGGACTTCCGGCCTCTCCGTTCCGCACGGACGACTGGCCGGGCCTCACAGACGACGCCCGCTGAGGACCCGCACTCCCGTGGTGATCAAGTGGTTGTGAGATCCTTCTCCCACGCCCGCCCGCGCTTCGCGGCCGGCATCATCGCGCTCGTCGCGTTCTTCGTCCGGCTCCTCCATGTTCTCTCCTACGAGGCGTGGCCCACCAACGACATGGCCGTCTACATCGACATGGCGGTGAGGAGGCTCTCGCTGCCGAACCTCTTCACGGCGGAGGGTCTCTGCTGGTTTCCTCCCGGATACTCGTTCTTCCTGAAGCCGTTCTTCCTCGCCTTCGCGCCCGAGACCGCGCTCCTCGGAGTCCGGATCGCCCAGGCGATGCTCGGGGCCATCACCTGTGTGCTGATCTACCGGCTCACCGTTCGGGTTCACTCGCGCCGCGCGGGGCTCGTCGCGGCCGCCATCACATGCTTCTACCCGCACTTCCTCTTCTACTCCAGCGCGTACATGAGCGAGAACCTCTTCATTCCGCTCTACCTCGCTTCGCTCACAGCACTTCTCCACGCCGCCGATCGAGGGGGAGCCTGGAGGCTCTACCGCGCGGGGCTGATCGTCGGGGCGACGGTGCTCGTCAGGCCGGCGGCCGTCACCCTCGCCCCCGCCCTGTGCCTCGCGGCGTGGAGAGGCGCCCGCGCATCCCGGGCGGAAGGAGACGGAACGCAGGACTCGAGACAGGCCCGCCTCCGCTCGCTGCGCTCGCTGGGCGTCATCCTTGCGGGCGGCCTCACCGTGATCGCGCCGTGGGCGATCAGGAACCGGATCGCTTACGGTCACCTTGTGGTCATCGCTCCGAACGGCGCGTTCAACCTCGCCGTCGGCAACGACGCGGATGCGACCGGCCGGTACACGGAGCCCCCGTCGATCTCCGGCAACATCTGGAGCCGGATGGAGCACTTTCAGCAGGTCGCCGCCGGATTCGTCACGAACGATCCGTGGGGCGCTCTCTTCGTCGTGACGCATCTCAAGTGGCCGGCGTTCTGGGAGATGATCCCGCCCTGGCCCCTCTACTCCAGCAATCCGCAGCTCTTTGCCGGGGAGCTGTTCCTCCCCTTCCTGACGTGGCGCGTCGTCTTCGTGTCAGGGCTCGTGGGACTCGGAGTCACGCTCGCGCGCCGAAAGAAGGACTGGTGGGTGACCCCCGGCTGCTTCGCGGCCTACGCGGGCTTCTACATGCTGTACTTCGGCAACTCGAGGTTCAGGATGCCGGCGGAGGCGTACTTCCTCATCTGGGCGGGGGTCGCGGTCGCCTCCTCCTTGCGATTCATTCCGGCCAGGGCGCGGATGCGCGCGCCCGTCTGGGCCGCGGTGATCGGCGTCGCGATGACGCTGGTCCTCGGCCAGAGCGCGCTCGTCGCCGCCGGATCCCGCGCCTTCTCCGCCAGCCCGGCGTCGTTCCTCGCTTCCGGAGAGCAGATACCGGTCCTGCCGGGCAAGCCGCCGGACGTTCTCCTCGGCGGTCCGATCGCGCTCGATCGCGCCCTCGGGCATTACCTCCGCCTGGAGTTCAACGCCTTCAGACAGGGCCCGACCCGCGATACCCCCGAAAACGGCCACCTCCAGATCACGTTCCTCGACCGGACCGGCGTGACCCTGCCGTGGCTGGACAACCCGAAGTATTTCCTCGAGGCGATCCCTCCCGATCGCTGGGCTCGGTTCGCGCTGAAGGCGCACATCCCGCCCTCCGCCAACTCGTGCCGCGTGGTGCTGACGCACCCGAAGACCAGCCCCGACACGCTGCTCCTCGACCAGCTCGTGCTTCGCTATTCGAAGGGTAACGACCTCGCCCTCGAGTTCCTCTTCCCCTACCTCCGCTACAACGAGTAGCCGGAGGCCGATCACCGATCCAGCCCGCCTCAGCGTTGACACCCTGACTGGCGCGCGGTGTATCGTTGATCCGGCATGCCGAGACTCGCAGCGATCGCGTCATGGGCTTCCGTGGCCACTCTTGTCATCGCGGCGATCTACGCTTCCTACGTGCACGCCGCCGCGCCGCTGAATCTTCCCGACGACGCGTACATCACCTACCGCTACGTCGAGAACACCGTCCACGGCCGGGCGCCCGTCTACAACGAAGGTGAGAAGGTCTTCGGCGTCTCGACGCCCCTGTACTGGCTGTGGCTCGTGGCGCTGAAGCTGATCCTGCCAGGGGTCGGCCTTCCGGCCCTCGCCTCGCGCGGCAATGCAGTCCTCCTTCTGGCCGCCGCCGGACTGGCGTTCATCTTTCTGAGGCGCCTCGGGCTCGGGATCACAACATCCGCTCTCGCCGCGGCGACGATCCTGGTCGCAGACGAGATCCTGCGCGAGTCGATCGGCGGCATGGAGTGTTCCCTGTTCATGGCGCTCGTCTTCGGGACGTGCCTGGCGATCCTGGATCGTCGCGACGTTCTCGCGCTCTGGCTGGCGAGCTTTGCGGCGCTGGCGCGACCCGAAGGATCGTTGCTTCTTCCCGTCGTCTTCGCGGCATGGCTCCTCGACTCGAAGCGGAAGGACGGAACGCTGAAGCTTCTCAGCGGCCTCGCGCCGCTCATCGCCTGGACCATCGCCGCGACGCTCTACTACGGGACCCCCGTGCCGCATTCGATCCTGGCGAAGGCCCGCCCCCTTTACCCTGCCCCGCCGGGGCAGGCGATCAAGGCTGCCTTCGTGACCATGGGGAGATGGTCCCTGGACGGCGCACTCCTGCTCTGGCAGGCGATCCACAAGACCTCCCTGGAGCGGGTCTTCCGGAGCATCTCTCTCGAAACCCTCTACACAGCCGCCGTCGTGATCATCGCGGCCTGGGCGCTCTTCAGGTGGTGGAAGCTGATCCCTGGCGGGGCCCCCGCGAGAAAACTCGCCCTGCCGATCTTCCTGGTCCTTCTCCTCGCCTTCTACGCCGCATCGAACCCGCAGATGATGCCCTGGTATTACCCGACGCTCCAGGCTGGCTGGCTGGTCGTAGTCATCGGCGCGGCCTTCGCTCCGGGGACGTCGTCGCGGCCGGGGAAGGTCGTCTGCGGCCTGATGGCCTCGCTGGTCCTCGGCACGACGATCTGGATCGCGGCGGCGAAGGCCGCCTCGCCCGACTACAACCTCGTCAGGCAGGGCTCCATCCTCCCGGACCGGGAGGCGATGATGGGGGCGTACGCGCGCGCGGCGGACTGGATCGGACGGAACAGCAGCGTCACGGACACCGTGGCCGCGGGGGAGATCGGCATGCTGGGGTACTCGCTCGACAGGAGGATTCTCGATTCCTGCGGTCTCGTCACGCCCGAGGCGCTCCCCTTCAACCCCGTCCCTGTCGAGCAGCGGGGACAGGAGACGGTCGTCATCAATGTGGACTTCATCAAAGCGACACGTCCCAATTTCGTCGTCAGCCTGGCGGCGTTCGTGGATCCGAGCCTGCTCAGGAGCTCGTGGTTCCTCTCGGCCTACGAGCTGGCCCACCAGGAGACGCTTCAAGGGCTGGGGCCGCGCTTCCGGGCCGTTTTCGTCTTCCGCCTGAAGGCTCCCGCCTCGGCGGCACTTCCGCCGTGAGGCCCGGCCGCGTTGACACTCCCCGGACCCTCTGTTACTCTCTTCGGCCTTCTGGAATTACGAGCGGGGCTCACCCACGATCCCGACCCGGCACAGGCGCGTAGCTCAGGGGGAGAGCGCTTCCCTGACACGGAAGAGGCCAGCGGTTCAAATCCGCTCGCGCCTACCACTTCCACTCCGGACAGACGCCAGCGCGCATCTATTCGGGTGCAGGCCGTTCGGAGGCGGGGGTTCGTGTGGGTGAGGCTCGCTCCCTTCTTGGGATGAGCGCCGGGACGTGGAGACCCGGGACGTGGAGACAATGTCCGACGTAGAGATTCAGGTGACCCTTCCCGATGGGAAGGCGAAGGTCTATCCCCGCGGCGTCGTCCTCGCTGACGTCGTGCGGGGGATCGGCCCGGGGCTCGCCCGCGATGCGGTTGCCTGCAAGGTAGACGGAGAGATCCTCGATCTCGGCCGACGTCTGGACAGGAGCGCGTCGATCAGGGTTCTCACGTCGAAGGACCCCGAGGCGCTCGAAGTCCTGCGCCACTCCACCGCCCATCTCACCGCTCACGCCGTCAAGGATCTCTTTCCCGAAGTCCAGATTGGCGTCGGCCCGGTGACCGAGGGGGGCTACTACTACGATTTCCTCCGGCGCGACCCGTTCACTCCCGAGGACCTCGAAAAAATCGAGACGCGGATGCGCGAGATCGCCGCGGCCGACTATCCGATCGTCAGGATCGAGCAGCCGAAGGCCGAGGCGCTCCGGGTCTTCGATGGACAGAAGGACGCGTTGAAGGTCGAGCTGGTCGAGGAGAAGGGCGGCCCCGTCGTCTCCTGCTACAAGCAGGGGGACTTCGTGGATTTCTGCCTCGGCCCCCACGTGCCCAGCACGGGGAAGATCCAGGCCTTCAAGCTGCTCTCCGTCGCGGGGGCGTACTGGAAGGGGGATCAGAGAAACGCGCAGCTCCAGCGGATCTACGGGACCTCCTTCTTCAAGAAGGAAGAGCTCGAGGCGTTCCTGAAGGCGAGGGACGAGGCCGAGAAGCGCGACCACCGGAAGCTCGGCAAGACCCTCGATCTCTTCTCGTTTCACCCCGAGGCGCCGGCAAGCCCCTTCTTCCACCCGAAGGGGGCCATCGTCTACAACGCGCTCGTCGATCACGTCCGGAGCCTCTACCGGAAGAACGGCTATCAGGAGGTGATCACGCCGCAGATCTTCGATCTCGGCCTCTTCGAGCAATCCGGCCACCTCGCCAACTATCGCGACAACATGTTCATGGTGGACGCGGGCGATCATCACTACGGGATCAAGCCGATGAACTGCCCGGGACACACCATCCTGTATCGGACGGAGCGTCGCTCCTACCGCGATCTCCCCCTGCGGTACGCCGATTTCGGCCGGCTGCACCGCTTCGAGCTGTCGGGAGTCACGGCCGGGCTCTTCCGCGTTCGCTCCTTCTCGCAGGACGACGCGCACGTCTTCTGCACGCCGGATCAGATCTACCATGAGGTCTCCTCCGTCACCGGCCTCATCCTCGATCTCTACCGCGCGTTCGGTTTCGAGCGCGTGCGCGTCCACCTCTCGACGCGGCCGCAGAAGGCGCAGGGCTCGTCCGAGATGTGGGAGAAGGCCGAGTCGATGCTGGCGAAGGCGCTCTCGGACCTGAAGCTCGATCACAAGGTCGATGCGGGCGCCGGCAGCTTCTACGGTCCCAAGATCGATTTTCTCGTGACCGACGCGCTGGAGCGCGAATGGCAGCTCGGCACGATCCAGCTCGATTTCACGCTTCCGGAGCGATTCGACCTCAGGTACGCCAGCGCCGCCGGAACCGATGAGCGGCCCGTCATGATCCACCGCGCGATGCTCGGATCGCTCGAGCGCTTCATCGGCGTCATGATCGAGCATTTCGCGGGAGCGCTCCCGCTCTGGCTGGCGCCGGTGCAGGCGGCGATCCTTCCCGTGACCGAGAGGGTCAACGACTACTCGCGGGAGGTGGCGCGGTTGCTCGACGATCGCGGATTCCGCGTGGAGATCGACGAGCGGAACGAGAAGATCGGGGCCAAGATACGCGAAGCGCAGCTAGGCAAGACCCCTTACATGCTCATCCTGGGTGACCGTGAAGCGGCCGCCCGGACGGTTTCCGTGCGCACGCGCTCCGGGGGGGACACAGGCGCGATGGGTCTCGAGGAGTTCGCGGCTCAGCTCGGCGAGGATGTCCGCACGAAGGCATTGAAGCCCTAGAGGACAGGACGGAGGAAAAGACAATAGACATCAAGGTCAGGATCAACGAGAAAATCCGCGCGAAGGAGATCCGGGTCGTGGACGATGAGGGCGGCCAGCTGGGTATCATGGCCCCCCAGGCAGCCCTCGAGCTGGCGCAGTCGAAGGGCCTCGATCTCGTGGAGGTCGCGCCGAACTCGGCGCCGCCGGTCTGCCGTATTCTCGACTACGGCAAGTATGTCTACGAGCAGAACAAGAAGCAGCATGACGCGAAGAAGAAGCAGCGGCACATTCACGTCAAGGAAGTGAAGTTCCGGCCCAAGACCGAGGAGCACGACTACGAGTTCAAGCGGAACCACATCGACCGGTTCCTCAAGCACGGGGACAAGGTCAAGGTCTCGATCATGTTCCGCGGCCGCGAGATGCAGCACCTGGTCTACGGCCGGCGCATCCTCGATCGCGTGATTCTGGAGCTTGACGGCGTCTGCATCGTGGAAGCTTCACCCAGGGTCGAAGGGCACTTCATGTCGATGATCCTCTCGCCGAAGAAGGGGGTCGTGGTGGAAAAGCCGCCCGCGAAGGCCGCGGCCGGAAAGACGAAGGCGCCGCGCCGGGCCGCGAAGCCGAAGACCGAGCCGGCTCCCCCGGCGAAGGAAGACACGGGACCCGGGAAGACGGAAAATGAGCAGCAGCCGTAACACGCAGAGAGGATGATCGAATGCCGAAGATGAAATCGCACAGGGGCGCGGCAAAACGGTTCCGCGTGACCGGCACGGGCAAGATCAAGCGTGCCAAAGCGTTCAAGTCCCACATTCTGACCAAGAAAGCTTCAGGGCGGAAGCGGCACCTGGCGCAGTCCACCCTTGTCAGCAAGGCGGACAGCAAGAAGGTCCACCGCATGCTTCCGTACGCCTAGGAGGAACCACCGTGCCCCGAGTCAAGAGAGGTACCAAGCGACGCGCAGGCCGCAGCAAGGTCCTGGCGCTCGCGAAGGGTTATTACCAGGGGAAATCGAAGCTCCATCGGTTCGCGAAGCAGGCGGTCGAAAAGGCGCTCGCCTACTCCTACAGGGACCGCCGCGCCCGCAAGCGCGACTTTCGCCGCCTCTGGATTGTCCGCATCAACGCCGCCGCGCGGCTGAACGGGATCTCCTACAGCGCGCTCATGGCCGGACTGAAGGGCGCGGGGATCGGCCTCGACAGGAAGAGCCTCGCCGATCTCGCCGTCGCGGATCCGGGCGCGTTCACGGAGCTGACGCGCCGGGCCCAGTCGACCCTAGACGCCCGGGCATCCTGATCCGGATCGGGAGAGACCCGCGCGGTGCCCCCCCTCGATCGCCTGGAGGAGGCCCTCGACAGGGTCCGCTCGGAGTTCGCCTCGGCGATCGGCCGGTCAGCCGACACCGGATCGCTCGAGGCGCTGCGTAACCGGTTCCTCGGGCGCAAGTCGGGGCTCCTCACGCTGGCTCTCAAGGGGCTGAAGGACCTCCCCGAGAAAGATCGGCCGCCCGCGGGAGAGAAGGCCAACCGGCTGCGCGCGGAGATCGAGTCGGCGCTCGCCGAGGCCGAAGCGCGGGTCTCGGCGGGGGCGGCACGCCGCGCCCCCCACGCCCTCGACGTCACCCTCCCCGGTATCGCCGCGCGATCGGGCGCCGTCCACCCGGTCACCCTGGTCCGCCGGGAGATCGAGTCGATCTTCCTCGAGATGGGTTTCACCATCGAGGAGGGCCCCGAGGTCGAAGACGACTGGCACAACTTCGAAGCTCTCAACCTCCCGCCCGATCACCCCGCCCGCGACATGCAGGACACCTTCTACGTCGAGGGCGGCGGGCTGCTCCGGACCCACACTTCCCCCATCCAGATCCGCACGATGATGAAGGTGCAACCGCCGCTGAAGATGCTCGCCATCGGGAAGGCCTTCCGGCGCGACTCCGACATCTCGCACTCGCCGATGTTTCACCAGGTCGAGGGCCTCGTCGTGGGCGAGGGTGTCTCGATGGCGGACCTCAAGGGGACGATCCGGCTCTTCGCCGGGCGGCTCTTCAGGGGCGACCTCCGCGTCCGTCTTCGCCCGGGCTACTTCCCCTTCGTGGAGCCCGGGGCCGAGTTCGATGTCTCGTGCATGATCTGCGGCGGCGACGGCTGCCGTCTCTGCAAGAGATCGGGCTGGATCGAGATGGGCGGCGCCGGGATGGTCCATCCGAACGTCTTCGAAAACGTCGGCTACGACACCGAGAAGTACACCGGCTTCGCCTTCGGCTTCGGAGTCGATCGGATCGCGATGCTTCGGTACGCCATCGACGACATCCGTCTCTTCTTCGAGAACGACCTCCGCTTCCTCGACCAGTTCCGGGGCGAGGCTTGAAGTTCGCCGTCGAGTGGATGCGGGAGTTCGTCGAGATCACGATTTCGCCCGCGGAGCTGGCCACCAGGCTGACATCGGTGGGGTTCGTCGTCGACACCATCGAAGGAGCCGGCGACACCGCGATCCTCGACGTCGATGTGCCGCCGAACCGCCCCGACGGAATGAACGTCTACGGCCTCGCCCGGGAGGTGGCCGCACTCTCCTCGAAGACTCTCTACTCGTACCCCGCCGCGGTCAGGGAGTCGGCGGGCGCGCCTCCGGCGAGCGCGGCGGCAACGGTTGCGATCGAGGCAGCTGACCTCTGCGGGCGCTACTGCGCCCGCGTCGTCAGGAACATTCGCGTCGCGCCCTCCCCCGACTGGATCGTGCGCCGGCTCGGAGCGATCGGGCTTACCCCGGTCAACAACGTGGTGGACATCACCAACTACGTCCTCTGGGAGCTGGGACACCCTCTTCACGCCTTCGATCTGACGCGGCTTGAAGGGCGGCGCATCGTCGTCCGTCGCGCCCACCGCGGCGAGACGATTCAGACTCTCGACGGAGTCGCCCGGCGCCTCGAGCCCGAGATGCTCGTCATCGCCGACGCGACGAAGGCCGTCGCCGTCGCGGGTGTGATGGGGGGGGCCGGCACGATGATCTCGGCGGGCACGACCGAGGTCCTCCTCGAATCGGCCTGGTTCGAGCCCTCGGGTGTGAGACGCACGTCGAAGCGGCTCGCTCTCTCCACCGATGCGTCGTATCGCTTCGAGCGCGGCGCCGACATCGAGGTGGCGCACGTCGCCATCGATCGAGCGGCGGCCCTGCTGGCGGAGCTCGCGGGGGGCGAAGTCGCCCCGGGGCTCATCGATATCCGGGCGGAAGGCGCGATGGCGAAGCGCACGATTCATCTTCGAACCAGCCGGATCGAGACGCTCACGGGAATGCGGATCGAGCCGCAAAGGACGCGAAAGTATCTCGAGGCTCTGGGCTTCGAGGCGGCTGCTGCTCCGGACGGCTTCGAGGTGGTCGTTCCCCGGCACCGCCAGGACGTCTCTGCCGAGGCCGACCTCGTGGAAGAGGTCGCGCGTTCCGCCGGGTATGACGCGATCCCCGAGACGATCCCGCACCTGCCGGGAACCGGAGCCGTGAACCGGTTCGCGCACCGTCGCGAGGAGACGCTCCGCTCGTCGCTCCTCGGCTCCGGCTACAGCGAGGCGATGACGTACTCGTTCATCTCCTCCGACGACGACTGGCTCCTCCGCGAGGAAGGGGTCGCCGGCGTTCCGTTGACGAACCCGATGGCGGAGGGACAGGAGATCCTCCGCTCGACGCTGCTTCCCGGATTGACGATGGCCGCGAGGCACAACCTGAATCACGGCGTCCGTGAAGTCCGGCTCTTCGAGATCGGCCGTGTCTTCCGCCGCGTGGAGGGACGCGCGGCGCACGAGGATCGCAAGCACGCCCCCGGCCCCGAAACCGACGAGCAGCTCTGCGCCGGGATCGTGGCGACCGGCCTCGCGCGGGCGAGGCACTGGAGCGAGCCGGCGCGCGAGTCGGGGTTCCACGACGTCAAGGGCGCCATCGAGGAGGCTCTGCAGCGCCTGAGCCTCCGTGCGACCTTCGAGCTGCCGGCTGCCCCGAACCCCTTCCGCCCGGGCTCCGCCGCAAGAATGATCAGCGATGGCGTCGTGGTCGGGCGCGTCGGGCTTCTCGGCGAGGAGGTCGCCGCGCGTTTTGGCATCAAGGCGCAGGTGGCGCTCGCCGAAATCAACCTGAGCCTTCTCTTCGCGGCGCCGGCGACGCCTCTGGCCTTCCGGCCGATCCCGCGCTTCCCGGCCTCGTCGCGCGACCTCGCCCTCGTCGTCGGCAGGGAAACGGCGTGGCGGGATATCGAGAGCGCCATCTCCGAGGCGGGAGGCGATCTGGTCGCGCGCGTGGCGCTCTTCGACCGGTACGAGGGGAAGTCCCTTCCCGAGGGACACATCTCGGTCGCCGTCAACATCGTCTATCAGCACCCGGATCGAACGCTCGCTCTGGAGGAGGTGCAGGCGGCCGAAGCGAAGGTGCTGGCTGCGCTCCACGATCGATTCGGTGTAACCTTGCGCCGGTAACGGGCGCGACCACTCTGGGAGTCCGACATTGGAGATGAAGCGATTCGAGGTTCTGGAGGAGAAGATCCGCAAGGCGGCCGCGCTGATCCGGACGCTCCGCGACGAGCGGACGTCGCTGGAGAAGCGCCTCGCCGAGCGGGATGGCGAGATCGAGGACCTGCGCACGGCGCTCGCCGAGAACGAGGCGTCGGGCGCCGACGAGAGCGCGATGCGGGAGCTCGAGGGGCTCCGCTCCGAACGGCGCGAGATCCTGACTCGGATTGACAGGATGCTGCGCCTCCTCGACGACGCATCCTCCCTCGCAGGCCAGGAAGACCTGCTCGCGGCGATCGACGACAGCGACTGACGCGACCCACCCTGGCCCACCCAGGCCCAGGCGCACCAAGCCCCACCAAAGCCCACCAAGGCCCACCAAGGGAGGACGCGATGTCCCAGGAGGCGAACGTCATCCAGGTCGAGATCTTCGGGCAGACCTACAACCTGAAATCCGGCGGCGATGCCGGCTACATCGTGTCCCTCGCGGCTTACGTGGACGGCAAGATGCGGGAGGTGGCGAGAGAGACGAAGGCCGTCGACACGCTGAGGGTCGCGATCCTGGCCGCTCTCAACATCGCCGATGAGCACCGCCAGGGCATCCCGATCGCCGGGGCCTCAACCAGCTCGACCGGCGCCGACCCCGCGCGCCCGTCGAACGGAAAGCACCTGAAGGGAGCCGGGGGGGTTCCACCGGAGATCGACCGCCGTGCGGCAGAATGGATCCGGATCCTCGATGAGGCGATCGGGAGCTGAAACCTCGTCCGCGCATCTACGAGGAGAGGGACGCCGATTCCAATCGATCGTCGTCCTCACCGGCGCCGGCATCTCGAAGGAGTCGGGCCTCGATACCTTCCGCGACAGGGACGGGATCTGGTCGAAGGTCGACGTCGAGGACGTCGCCACGCCTGAAGGGTTCCGCCGCGAACCCGCCCTCGTTCAAGCCTTCTACAACGCGCGGAGACGACGGCTGCTCTCTCCGGATGTCCGGCCCAACGCGGCCCACCTCGCCCTCGCCGATCTCGAATCGCGCTTCAAGGGAGAGTTCCTCCTCGTCACGCAGAACATCGACGACCTCCACGAGCGAGCGGGCAGCCGAGCCCTGGTTCACATGCATGGCGAGCTTCTCAAGGCGCGCTGCACGCACTGCCACGGCGTGCGCGAGCAGCGCGAGGAGATCCACGTCGCCGATCGCTGCGACGGCTGTGGCGGCGAGGGGACTCTCCGCCCCCACGTCGTCTGGTTCGGTGAGGTCCCGTTCGAGATGGAGAGAATCGCCCAGGCTCTGCAGCGATGCGATCTCTTCGTCGCGATCGGGACCTCAGGCAGCGTCCATCCCGCAGCAGGCTTCGTCATGACGGCCCGCGCTCAAGGCGCCCACACGCTGGAGATCAGTCTCGAGCAAACCGAGACTTCCTCCCTTTTCGACGAGCGGCTGCTTGGGGCGGCGACGGAGCTGGTGCCGGCGCTCGCCGGCAAGCTGACGGCATGAGATCGCGCCGATCGCGCTCAAACCCAATCCCAGCGCGGCTCTCCTGTTGACACCGATTCCCCGCTGCATGAAAATGGGAGCCCTCTGGCCTGCCCCGCCCAGCGCCCGCCACCAGCAAGGAGAAGACTTCTCATGCCGCGGTGACTCTCGCGGACGCGCGGATCGCAGACGGGATCTCCACGACGATTTTCGAGGTCGGCTCCGGAGAAGGGCAGATCGGGACGACGAACGCCCAGATCCGCGACTTCATCCGGAGCGAGATCTCCTCCCGCTGTCTCATCCGGCCCTCCTACGTGGCGCTCCTCGGCGACACAGCCCACGTGCCGACGTTCCTGCAACCGACGGCGTATTCCGTCGGCTTCGACGGCATGATCGCCTCGGATCTCCAGTACGGGCTCGCGGACAACGCCGACCTCTTCGCCGACGTGGCGGTCGGCCGGATCCCTGCGGGTGATCTCGCCACCGCCCAGCTCGTCGTCGACAAGATCGTCGGATACGAGGATTCGCCGCCGTTCAACCTCCCCTTCTACAGCCACGCGACGTTCACGTCGTACTTCCAGGGCTCGGACTCGACGGACGATCGCGGCTTCACGAAGACGAGCGAGATGATCCGGGGCACGCTCGTCGGCGCGGGGTACAGCGTCGACCGCGTCTACACCGACGACTCCGGATCGGTCGACCCG
>Ga0137394_10002642_pt1 | contig 13289 bp, 17 predicted proteins | sample czobulk116metaG_FD_108278 | JGI IMG/M metagenome (GOLD analysis project Ga0137394, IMG submission 108278) | Vadose zone soil microbial communities from Angelo Coast Range Reserve, California, USA - czobulk1.16 metaG | ecosystem: Environmental > Terrestrial > Soil > Vadose zone | place: USA...
CGCCCGATATGATACACGTCCAAGAGAGTGCTCGTTAACTGTCATTACTGGATCGGTCCACGAGTTCACATGCTCTGCTGTTCGGTTCAGATTCAATTGAAACCAGTTGCAAGAGGAAATATCACTGAAATGTCGACTGCACAACAAGTTATCCAGTATCTATCCGAGCCCAACTCTGGATTCCTATAGTGCAAAGAGACATGTACGTAACCGGGATACGTGCAACTCGGAGTTCTGGCACTCGGCCCTCGGCCATCCGAGTCTCTAACCGTAGGTCGAAGATCAGCCCTTAGGATCAGCCCACTCCCTCCTTCGTCCTATCAACAACACCTGCCGCCTACAGAGTCGCAACCTTTGCCCCGTTGACCGCCAACCGCCCATGGCACGAATTGGGCTCACTTTTCTTGCGCTTTTCACGACACTTTTCGCCATATACTATGAGCTCTCCCTTAAGGCTATCTTGTCTGCGAACGGTGTATGGAGGAAGATAGAATCCGTAGGCAACACGAACTGCATCAAGATACAAGCGCTACAAGCTTGTGAAAGTGCGTCATGAACAAATGTTTTATTCTGGGCTTAACCGCGTCTTTACTCTCTGCAGAGACTGTGTTGCACCCACCGAGTGGTCTTCTCTATCTTGCCTGCTCCACACCTGCCGAACGCAGGAACTGGACCCCGACTTTAGGAGTGCTGGAAGAAGATAAGGTCGCTTTCAACGACTACATAGCTACATACGATCCAGCAACAGGAACTGTTACACGCCTTACGTTCTCGGGTTTCCCATCTTTCCAGGGTTACTCCTCACATGGTTTGGATGTCGTCCCATCAGCTTCAGACCCAGGACGACTTTTCATATATGCGGTCAACCATCGGAAGCCGGTTAAGGGCCCCGGGAAGTTGGTTGGCGCTGATTCCGTCATAGAAATATTCGAGACCACAATTGGCGGGAACACTCTCACTCATCTGAGGACCATCGAAAGTCCGGTAATTAATACTCCAAATGATATCACTGGTGCTCCAGATGGGCGAAGCTTCTACTTTACCAATGACCACGGCGTCAAAGTCGGGTTCGTAAGTCGCGCATATTTTGGGATTGTGTATTTTGTATTTGTGACATTTGCCGATTCTTTGCCTAGACTAGGTTGCTCGAATTCTTGGGGCTGGCACGAACCTCAGTGGGGTACTGTCATGTCGACAATGGGTGCAAGATTGCAATTTCTCGCTTGCATGGCAACAATGGTATCGCACAGGCTCAGAACGGCACTGTCTACGTTGGTAATTCCAAGCTTGGTCAAATCCGTGTCTTCGAGGAACAAAACGACCAGTCCCTTGTATTGACAGATATCATTGCACTGGGTACGTCCATGATAGTGTTCGGTGTGCTGAGTGTGATCCATAGACATTCTTCTCGAGTACAGACCGTATCGTGAACAATCTCTCCATAGATATAAACGGGGAATTATGGGCCGCAGGAATTTCTGCCACATTGCCGTGGCTCTTTGCGTATCATGACCCGGAGAAAGTGGCACCTTCGTCTGCACTCAGGATCACTAAAAACGTCGGTTATCAAGCGTTCTTTGGTGAAAAGCTGAAAATAGATAAGGTACGACTTATCACGCTTTGGGGTGTAAAGGTAAACCTCATGCAATTCGAGGGTAGGTATTTGAGGACGACGGAATGCAGGTTTCTGCAATAACTTCGGTCGCGCACGATCCTCGGCGTAACCTCCTATTCTTGTCCGGTAAGGACGCTGCGTAAGATCCGTGTTTGTATACCAACTCTTTACCATCAGGTATATTCAGCACCCACATGACCGTATGCGACTTGGAGCATTGAACTTCACCAACCTAATTGCGGGAACTACTGTACTAGTTCATGACACTAGATACGAAGAAATAGCCACGTTCGTTACAAACATGGTCAGCCCTGCGCTGCCTTGGCTGGGTTGGAGCAGCTGCGACAATCTTTTGGCACTCACAAACCATGAAATTGCATGAAAGGGTTACATAACCTTTAAGATTACCATAAAGGGTAAAAATCTTGAATAAACCGAAAACCAGCTTTACCTCATGCCTATGGCCATCTTGCACAGATTTTCCAAATTGGAGGGCTGTCATTGAACTCAGCTGATCAAAAGCAGTTGATTGTGAAATGACATTCTCCAGGGTCTGCCTTCTAATAAATTATTTTTAGGCTTAATTTGCATTGGGTTTATGGTGACTTAAATTGTTCTCTGACTCATTTCTACCTATTTCCAAACCCCATAAGAAATCTTAAAAAATAACTATTATGTTTTCACGTGACAATAGATACGACGTAGAATTCGAAACTATAAATTTACAGTTCGCAGTTCGCGTGTGGCCCTGGTCCTACTTCATACTTCATAAACCATCATCGGCCTCAGATTGAAACGGATCAAGGTGGCCTTATCCAACACGTGAACCAACAGAGAGGTTTACACACCCCTCTGGGCTCTCAAATTCCTTAATCGTGCAAAGATCCGCTTTCGATACCCCATCTCTGAGTCTGCTCACCTTAAATTCAAGTTCATCCATGCCTTGGGAATTCCTTGATGTTCGTACCATTTTCTTCCATTGCTCAACCTCGTGGAAATCTCTCACACAAACAGACCTCCTCCATCAGCGTGGCATATACCCTCCTGGGTGGTTTTGTAGTCATAGTGAGTTTTATATATTGTAGCTTTCCCTGATACAGAGCCATCTAATCGCCATCAAGTACAACTTGATATCTTTGGTTATCAAAGAGAAGGTGAGATACTAGGACTGTCTTTACGTCTCCTCCAGATCATAAATCGCCACGGACAGCTGTACATGAATGAAGTCGCGCTCGGGACAACCTTTGGTATTCTGCTGGGACCTCATGTCCTGGGATTTTTCAATCCCCGTTCTTGGACAGGCGTTACGGATATTCTTACACGAGAGATCATGCGTGTCGTGCTCGCGACAGGTCTCTTTGCTATAGGCGTAGAACTGCCCAAGAGGTACATGGCTGATCATGCGAAGAGTCTGCTCATCATGGTTGTCCCTACTATGGCCTTCGGTTGGCTCATCTCGGCGAGTAAGTGAGCAAGCACAATCACGAGTAGAACGCACATCTCATCCTCATCTCTTCTTTCTACAAGCACTTATCCACATCCTTTTCCCAAAACTGGATTTTGTATCCTCGCTCGTGATCTCGGCATGCTTGACTCCGACAGACCCAATTATCAGCGCTGCTGTTATCGGTTAGTAACAAAGATCATTGAGAATATTGGTAATTTGTTTAGACACTCTGACCGTGAAGGTGGAAAATTTGCTGTAAAAAATGTGCCCCTCCCCATTCGTCGAATTCTCGTAGCCGAGTCCGCTTCGAACGATGGACTTGCGTACCCTTTTCTTAGCATCGCAATTTATCTCACAACGGAGGCTTCGCGTGAAACAGCTTTCGAGAAGTGGATTATTATCGGTTGGTTATGTGTGTAAAATATTCGCGCCTTCCATTTGCTACCGCTGATCTCAACGTTTAGACCAAGTAATCCTGGGGACTGTTCTCGGCGCGATTATCGGTACAAGGCTTGTTTATGCTTGGGCGCCTATAGACTCAACCAGTTTGTCAGGATTTTCATTTTCTCGATTGATGAAATATGCCCATCGGAAAGGCTTCATCGATCGGGAGTCGTACATCGCGCAATACATCGCCCTAGCGTTGTTTACCGTCGGTGCCACCAACTCTCTCGGGAACGATGACCTCCTTGCCGCATTTGCCGCGGGTGTGTCTGCCCTTCGCCATGCTATGTTTCTCTGCTTATCCTTGGTGTAGGCAGTGCGATCTCGTGGGATGGCCACTTCAACGAACAGACCGAAGACGATTCATTCTCTACCATCCTTGATCTTGTCCTCAATTGCGCGTGCTTCATCTATATCGGAGCATGGCTTCCGTTTGATCGATTTCATATCTCTGAACTTGATATAACCCCTTGGCGGCTCGTAATGCTCATGCTGGCCATACTGGCTCTACGCCGAATACCGTCGCTCCTCATTCTGTACAAACTGATGCCCGAGGTGTCGAACTGGCGCGAGGCACTTTTCTGTGGACATTTCGGTCCTGTTAGTCCTTCACAGAGTAGAGCTCTTCCATATCTGAAGCATCCTTTGTTTTAGATTGGCGTTGGTGCCGTCTTCATCTGCACCCTTGCCCAAACCCGCCTTGAAGCGCCGCGAAACCCACCATCATCCCAACAAGATCTGCTTGCCACCGCTCTCCAGCCTATCGTCTCTTTCGTTGTCCTTGGCTCAATTCTTATTCGTATGTCGACCCGTTTCCGTTCGGAGGACGCCTGTTCACGTTTGCATCGTTGTAGATGGCCTTTCTATTCCATTCTTTTCCGCAGGGCGCCATACCTTGACGATGTCTCGCTCGCTGGTCGTCGATCAACCTGACTGGGTCCTGTGGGTACGTCGTGATACACCCCGAGTTGATACGGAGCGCGTTGCCAACGCAAGTGAAAATGCCGCCGCCGAGCGGGATTGGATACAGCGGAGAGAATTTCCGGACTTGCCAGACTCAGTGCCCTCAGGCGCCGGGTCTTCGAAACGAACGGTGAAAATTGATGTGTGTAATAATACTTTTGACCCTGGCATCTCACGGTTCTGACTTATTATTTTGCCCATAGGTTCCCAGAATCAGGAGGAAGCAAAGCACGACGAGCACTATCGTCGTACAGGAGCATGTTGAGTTCACAGCTTCGGACGAAGCAGTAAATGCACGACGCGATAGCTGACGCCTGGCCTTTGCGCCTGATCTTCCTAAGATGCGGCGTACACGCTTGAATAGTTCCAAAGTTAGACATATGCTTGACACGCTTCGATATGCGACTACCCCACCTTGTATCAACCGATTATTGGGATTAGAAGAAAATGAGCAATCGTCCTGCATTCCGTGCGGGCCAGAGGTTCGCTAGTAAATTGCACGATGCAACCATTCGTACGTATGGAACAGAGCCGTTCGACTGCGCATGTGATACGAAAATTTTGATCTTATATTTGGCATTTTAACACACTGGTTGAGATTACAACTACGCTCATAATGCCCAAATTTGCGACATGATGATGATGAGTGATACTTGAGGCAGTTCGGAGGTTTCCTCATCGGTCCGTTCCCCATACGTCATCTCCCACTGCGACTATTGAGTATAGGCTATTCATATTTATCGACACGTCATGCCGAGGGCGACGGAGGCAAGAAATCGGTGCTGTGTCATAACGAGCCATGGTGCGGAACTGAGATACCAACTTTTGAAATGTATCCTGAGGGACTGATAGCTGGTTGGGTCGCTGTCCCCGGTCGATGTTGTCCGACGCTCGGGCTAACCCGCGACTCACCCTCAGCACTGCTGACTGCCACCTGCATCACCATCGTAAAATTCGCTGTATTCTAGAGTCCTTTATTGTCCCCATCTGGCGCAGCCAGCACTAGCTTCTCATCAAAATCAATAGTCATGTCTCAAGTTGGACTCGTCCCGCACAAAGATGATCCGAATCTTCCGCGGCTCGTAGTGAGGCTTGGCCGCGGGGCATGCCATCAGCAAGGATGTCCTCCGACCGGCGTTACCTTGACAAGGTGCTGTTAGTCAATCTACGCACTAGATTCCTTCTTGGTGATACGGTATCGGACATGTCATGTTTGAATCGGCGAATCTAGGCCCCGTTGACCTAGTTTGTAGTCTAGAGCCGTGAATATATGACTGCGGCCAGAGCAGGGAAGCTGGCACAGACCTGCAGGTGCAACAGTAGCCGATGGAACAGACGTTCAGGGTCAAGGGTCCAAAATGGCCGAGTTAGATAAGCGTGCTGGACCGTGACCGCGTTGTTGCCATACCTCACCTCCGAGTCCAACGATGTCTGTGTTTACGACTGGCTTTGGAGCAAGTTCTAGGACATTACCAACGGTTTTGTGCCACGTTATCTTGTCAAGTACTGGCTATCCGTTCTGGCTCTAGATTCGCTAACATAGGCAATTCTACCCTACTGGCGCAGCTGTTTAATTAACGGTGACTACTAGTAGACCGCCAGTCTCAGGACATCATCTCTCCGGACTCTCCCATGATCCTTTTTCACATCGATCTTTCATTTTCCTCTATCTATACTCTCTATTCCCACCTCGCCTGCTCTACATGACTCTCGCATCACCATTTTGGTACTCGCTTCCTTTTGTAGTGAACTCGCCTGCCGAATCGGATTGCCTAACCGGATGACAGCTGTAGGGCCCAATGGCTCCGAAATCGTGAGGCTTACGCACCCCTGTGGGTTCTTAAAGTCCATGGCAGGGCAAAGAACCCACGCCTTCTCTATCCCCAATCTCTGAGATTCTGACCCAAGGGCTCCAACTCTGCTCACCTTGGAGACATCCATGCCTTGGCAATTCCTTGATGTTTGTATCATTTTCTTCCACTGTTCAACCTTTTTGTGGCGCGAAGTCCGAGTCCCACAAACAGGCCTCCTCTGTCAGCGTGGCATATACCCTCTTTGGTGGATTCGTGGTAGCAGTAGGTTTTATAATGTGTCCTTCCGGGATACCGAGTCGTCTAATTGCTATCAAGTACAACTTGATATCCTTGGTCATAAAAGAGAAGGTGAGGTCTCAAGCACGCCCTTATGTCCCCCGGATTATAAAGTCGCCACGGACAGCTATGGACAAATGAAGTCGTGCTCGGCACAGCCTTTGGTATTCTGCTGGGACCTCATGTCCTGGGAATCTTCAATCCCCGTTCTTGGACGAGCGTAACAGATTTTCTTACACGAGAGTTCATGCGTGTTGTGCTCGTGATCGGCCTTTTTGCTCTAGGCGTAGAACTGCCCAAGAGGTACATGGCTGAGCACGCAAAGAGTTTGCTTATCATGGTTGTCCCTACTATGGCCTTTGGATGGCTTGTCTCGGCGGGTAAGTGAGCGGGCGCAATCGAGAATAACACACATCTCTTACCCTCATTTCTCCTCTCTGCAAGCATTCATACACATCCTTTTCCCCAAACTAGATTTTGTATCCTCACTCGTGATCTCGGCATGCTTGACTCCGACAGATCCAATTATCAGTGCCGCCATTATCGGTCAGTAGCAGGGATCGTCGAGAGTATCGGTAACTCGATCAGACTTTCTGAAGGTGGAAGATTTGCTGTGAAGAATGTGCGACTTCCCATTCGGCACCTTCTTGTAGCCGAGTCCGCATCGAACGACGGACTCGCATACCCTTTCCTCAGTATCTCAATATATCTCACAACAGAGGCTTCGCTCGCAACGGCATTTCAGAAATGGATCGTCATCTCTTGGTTATGTGCGTGGATTACTCGCGTCTTTCTCTTGCTGGTACACATTTCTCGGGAAACACAGACCAAGTGATCCTGGGGACTGTCCTGGGCGCTATCATTGGTACGAGACTTGCCTATGCTTGAGTGCCTTGAGACTGAGCGACATTGAAGGACTCTTATTTTCCTGTATAATGAGATACGCTTATCAGAAACGCATCCTCGATCGACAGTCGTACATCGCGCAATACATCGGCCTAGCGTTGTTTACTGCCGGGGCCACCAACTCACTCGGGAACGATGACCTCCTTGCCGCATTTGCTGCGGGTACGTTTCCCCCCTCGCAATGCTGTCTTTCCCTATTTATCCCTGCGCGAAGGTTGTGCGATCTCGTGGGATGGTTATTTCAACGAACAGACAGAAGGCGATTCGTTCTCCGCTATCATCGAGTCCGTCCTCAACTGCGCGTGCTTCATCTATATCGGAGCATGGCTCCCATTCGATCGATTTCATATATCTGAGCTCGATATCACCCCTGGGCGGCTTGTGTTACTCATGCTGGTTATACTGGTTCTACGCCGGATACCCTCGCTTCTCATTCTATACAAGCTGATGCCCGAGGTGTCTGACTGGCGCGAGTCGCTTTTCTGTGGTCATTTTGGTCCTGTCAGTCCTTTACGGAGTTTAATATCTCCACGTCTCTAACCGACTCTATTTCAGATTGGCGTCGGTGCCGTCTTCATTTGCATGCTTGCCCAAACCCGCCTTGAAGCACCGCGAAACCCACCGTTATCCCAACAGGATTTGCTCGCCACTGCCCTCCAGCCAATCGTCTCTTTCGTCGTCCTTGGTTCTATCCTCATTCGTTTGCCAACTCTTTCCGTTTTTGAGAACCCTCTTTCATGTTCACGCTGTTGTAGATGGCCTTTCGATTCCATTTTTTTCTATCGCTCGCCATACCTTGACCGTCTCTCGTTCGCTAGGCGCGGCCTATAAACCAGACTGGTCCCTGTGGGTGCGCCGTGATGCTCCCCAGGCCGATACGGTTGTTGTCATCTCAAGCGAAGGTGCGAGCGCTTTCGTCGCAGAGGGGCCCTAGCAGGAAGACAACTTGAAAAGTGAGTAGAATTGTCATGTCAATCAGACCCACCAGACTCAGCACCTGGAGACGTCAAGACTTCGAAGAGAGCCATGAAGATTGATGAGGTATGTACTACGCATTAACCTCGCATCTTACTATCTTGTTAACTCATTCTTCACCCGAAGGAGTCTCAAATCTAGCACGAAGCAGAGCACTATCGTTATACGGGAGCGTGATGGGATCACAGTTTCGGACGAGGCTAGGCTTTGTGCCAAATTTTCTGATATGCGACAGGGGTAGATTTACGATTGACGCTGAGTAACTATACCTCTATACATACCAACGATCGTTCACTATTCCGTCGAGGGCTGCCCGTAAATTCACGATGACCGATTCATACCAATGAACAAAGGGGTCCGTCCTGCCTGAATGGACTCGGACTGTCCGAGTCTTAGTTTTACTCATATTGGAGTTGTTCGGCCAAATAAAATGTTGTCGGATGGTGGATACTCGGGTCTTGAAGTAGTGTAGGGCCGGGGAATGCGCATGATGCATGGTATAGTCGTAGATGTACGACTGCGTCGAGAATTCAGGCCAAAGAGTCCTGGGGTCGTCGAACTTGATGAAGTACTTTGAGTTCCTTGATTCGATGGACACGCAGGCGCGGTAATCAACCGTAGAACGTATAACGGACGAAACCGAAATAACTCCCGTTTCAGCCCATAGTACAGTACGACGATTCAGATCCACCTAATTGTAAAGGTCTAATTTCGTACGAATTGGTATTCCTGCTTGCTTTCATCGTTTGTATGATTGGACGAGGCGATATTCAATTAGTGTGCGTGCCGATGCCAGCCGGCGACGAGACATCAAAGGACTGCGGATGTAAATCTTTTTGGGGTTCCACCTCGGGGTACAGAACCCTTCTGGTGGTATGTGCACTAAAGGTGTGATCTATGTACGGTATTGGCAATCACTACGACCTTGAGGGCCGTTTGCGGATGTATTTAAGACGCTACCGTACGAGGTATATGATTTAAATAGCGTAGCTATACCCGGATTCCGGAACAATTGGATTCCCAAGGGAGTTCAAGTTGTGATGAGCCATGTCCCTCAGTTCATCGGCGATAAAGTCCCTCGCGATGAAGGACGTACGGTTAGAACGTTCGGTAGGCTCAAATCCCAGCGATGGTTGCAGGGCATTTTGGGAGATGGGGTGTTGAGTGCCGTCACAATGGAAGCGATCCTCCTCCACAAGCGACAACCCGACGGACGTTGTCGGATCACATTGTAATATTGGGCTGCGCAACGAGAGCGGCGGCGAAAGCAAGACTGACTAACCCGCCAGTCACTTTCACGGAACGGTTAGTCAAATCCGTATTTGAATGATTATAAAGTACAATAATTAATTACTCTCCTGGAGGTGAGAGAGTGTCCGCTGAGCTTTTCAAAGTTGAATGTATGAGAAATTTGATCCAAGCTCTAAGGTATACATACTATTGTCCATCAAAATTGTCATAATTCATCGTTCGTGCAAGTCAGAGAGGGGAAATAGTCATAGAATTATTCAAGAGGGTTCGTCCGGCCAGCCTATGGTGTGAGATGAGCAGGTGGATCCTGAGGAGAATTGTGTCAGTGGGCCGTACCTGGATTTCGCCACCTCGATCTGCTCCTTCACTGCAACCACAGAGCCATTCTGTCCACCATCGCACCGGCTTCTCGTCCTCATCACCATGCGCTGCGGCATGCGACATCCTCGAATCCGGGCGGGAAAATGGCTCCGGTGGCCGGTTAGCGTGCGGGGTCGCGGTCCGCGGTGGTGGAGAACGGGGCTCGGGCAGATCCAGGGGGGCAGGCGCGCTGGCGGACCTGGACACTTTTGTAGATTGTGATGATGACGAGTCTGTCGCGGATGTGGGAGCTTCAAGTGCAATAACCGAAGCTGAAGCGCCTATGTCCGACGTGACGGGCAGTGCATTGACAAATAATGACGAAGTGGAGCCTGGTGGGTCAGAAAACGGGTCATTGGGGTGAGCATAGGGCCCCGCATGAGGCTGTTCGGGTGGAGGGGTGAAAGGGGGCAATAGTGCGGAGGACGAGACCGGGGCTACGTCTTCGAGATAGCCGCTGTCTTCCGACGTTTGGAGGACACGATGTCTACCGCCGCTGTCTGCGGGGGTGTGCGAAGCACGCCGTGACCAGAACGAGGTGGCGCGGCGTGTGGCACTAGCTAACACGGATGAGGGCCCAGAGAAGGAAGATTCGCGGGCTGCTTTCCAGCGCTGTCGCTCGGCGACTTCCCATCGCCTTAGGTTCTGCCCAGAGTGGAGGTCAGGTGTACGAGCGACGAGCGGTGGCAAGCGCTCACCTCGACGACGCGTTGGGTTTCTGCGCCTTCGTCCGTAGTCGGTGGGTATGCCTCTGCATTCCTTCTTTGACTGGGCAAGTGGGACACTCCATCCGTGTCGCCGTTTTCACTTGCGTGCGAGGATGGACGTGGTCGGTAACCGGTCGCCTTTGCTTTTCCCTTTGTATGTTGGGAACTACTTGTGGTGGTACCGTGGGGATCGAGCTCGTCGTCACTATGGTACCAGGGTTCTCTCCATCCGAGGTCTTCTTCGTCAGGAGCGTGCAACGGTTGTTGTGAGATGGACATGGTGGGTGTATGCGGCGAGGAAGGGAAGTGTTTAGCTAATTGACCTGTGGCGGAAACGCGGCGAGAGATTTATTCCCTCGTTACTTCTCACTCGTCTTGCATATTTCTTTCATCGTCCCACCATGGTCCTTCCCTCCCCTACACTCATTTACTTATTCTCTCTCCCTCTTTTAGTCCTTTCCGCAACAAACTCTTCAAATTCAGATACAACCACCTGCAATCCGTCCCACAATGGTCTGACATCTGGCTCCCTCCAGTTCTCGTCGGATTGTAATGCAACGACTTGGTGCAACAATGGCGACTGTCAGCCAAGGGGCTGTCGCAGGGATCGGTTCCCGCTAGGCTATGATACCGGTGAGAGTGTCGGGAATGGGAAGCACATCGCCATGCCACCATTGTGTTTATCCGACGAGTTTTGCCCTGACGAGGGGTCCCAATGTGTCAAAAAAATTGCCGTTGGGCGGCCATGTCAATTCGATCGCGATGGTTTGTAGTCTCCTTTGATTGAATACTGTCCACCCACATCCTTTTCTCTTTAGATTCTTGCGAACCTCCGTCAGATGCGTCGCAGCTCAGGGATACCTCTGGCCAAGGCCGCAATTTCAATGGTTCTGTCTGTCTCAACTTTGTCTGCCAGTGCGTGTTTTCAGATCCCAGGTTGGATGACCACCATTTCAACGCATTTTCTTCAGGTTTGCGAACGTTACCGCTGGATCTCAGTGTGAAATAGAGAATACCGGGTACGTTGGATATGGGACAGGCGGCCAGTTTGTCTATGTGGTATCACGGTGAGTATGACCCGTCGTACCATCCCACCCCTTGGTGTTGATATGTCTACAGTGACAACTGCAAAACCGGTCTTTACTGCGACACGAACTCGACGACCTGCATTCAACAGAGGGATGTTGGCCAAAGTTGCTCTGCTGACAAAGAGTGTACTACCTATAATTGCATGCCTAACCAGGTCTGCGGTACCAGTCCCTCAAGTCCACGCCACCTCCCAACCTGGATTTATGTTATTATTGGGACGGGGATATTTGGAGGTAAGGATGAGCGATAAGCAACCCACGTTCCTTGTATTCTACATATCACTAACAACGTTACCTTAGGCATGCTTGGGACCTTGGTCATCCTCTTTTTCGTCCATCGGCGGCAGCGCGAGGACGAGCGTGAGAAGCGCCTGCAGTACTGGCGCGAGCAGGTAAAGTACTTTTTCCTACATGGGAGCGCACTGACTCACCATTTTCACACTTGCAGAACGCTTTCCGCCAAAATATTATGCAGATGCACGAAACAGCCCAGGCTTCTATATTCCTAAATCCAGGTTCAACCCGGCGTTCAACTCTATTTGGCGTCGCAACGGAGGACTCGCAAGCCCCAATGTTGCAGTATGATGGCGGGCCAGCTTCCGGACTACGTCCATTCGTGAGTGAGGATGGATCATACGAGAGTGCGTTCGAGAACGAAGAGCTGGTCATGCGTATCCCATACACGCATGACAATAAGTTCTGAGTGGGAAGAATCTTTTTATGTCGAATTCACTCATAGGTTCCAAGTAAGACTCCTGCCCAGATATACGGCGGCATGTAAGGGCGCAGGCGCATGAACGGCCATACCCCACTGTTCTATTAAAATATCATATATTTCACGTGCAGTGAATTGGACAACATCATGCTCTTCCGGCACCAAATGCTAGCGCTCGGGCATTCTGCAACTCTACGTCTCGCAGCCCGGGCAACAGTGAAGTACGTCATGGACGAACACATCACACTCCGTACAGAAGTCATTTTTGCAATCTTGGCACCGATAACGATCGAATGGGCTCATTCCCTCGCCGACGCCCGTCGCAGGAGTAGTCTTGAAAGGCAGTGCGCACGCGTGGCAGTTGACGCTTGGCTCGCCGTCTAGGGACCTCCTGCAACCGGAAGAAAAAGAGAGATCTCGGTTTAGTTTAGCGAACTGGGGGCCAGGTAGGCCCAAGAGGAGAGGCGGACTGGACAGTTGAGGGGTTCTCCGAGACCCGCTACTCGACTTACACGGCAGAGTAGGGCTTGACGGGGAACAAGTGGTGATAGCTCCGCGCGAGATGCGGCGACGACACGATCATGAGCCCGCACACGTCGCAGTCGGTCGGGGCGTCGCAGAGACGCGCGCCGCAGCGCGGGCAGAGGAACCCCGCGGCGCGCATCTGCGCGTGACACACGCAGAGCGCGGCAGGTGCCGTGTCGGGCAGGCGCTGGGGGAAACCCATC
>Ga0137394_10002644_pt1 | contig 13288 bp, 9 predicted proteins | sample czobulk116metaG_FD_108278 | JGI IMG/M metagenome (GOLD analysis project Ga0137394, IMG submission 108278) | Vadose zone soil microbial communities from Angelo Coast Range Reserve, California, USA - czobulk1.16 metaG | ecosystem: Environmental > Terrestrial > Soil > Vadose zone | place: USA...
CAGGAAATCTTCTCCAGTAGCGAGGGCAAACTGTTGAAGACAGCACAACTTCGGCGACTAATTCGCGATAAGGATTTTTATTCAAGCGAATTCGATCAACACAGCAGCACGATCGATGAAGTCCTCGAACATTCGCCGATCGCAGGGCACGCGTCACAGAAAAACGGTGCTGAAATCGAGCCGTTAACCAACGACGAACTCAAGCGCGCTGCGAAACGCGCGTCGCAATTCGTGCGCAAGATCACACCGAGCGCACTCGAGTCGGAAGTTCCGGCAGAGGCGCGGACGCGCTCCCGGTTCGATACTCTGGCCACGCTTTACGGACGCTGGTGGCACAAATTTTTGCAACGTCTGGATTGGAAAGGCGGAATCGATTCCGCGCAAAAGTTATTCGAAAAACAATTGCCGATGTCTCCCGACGCAAAGGCCACGGTGAAAGACTGGAACGCCACGCGCCGGAATTTGTTCAGCGACGCCAGCATCGCTCGTTTTCTTGCAAGCAATGAAACGCTGTTTCATGCCGAGTTTCCATTTTCGTGGCGCAGGAACGACCGCAGCGTGCTCGAGGGCTTGATCGACTCGATCATGATTAACCGCAAAGCTGGCCGGTGTCTTCTGCTTGATTGGAAAACCAACGATGTTTCCTCAAGCGATGCCGAAATCTTTCGCGCGCGTTACCGCCCGCAGTTGGCGGCTTACTGGAAAGCGGTCGGGGAAATTACAGGCCTTGAAGTGGAAGCCGGTTTGTTCTCGACCGCGCTGGGCCGTCTACTGCTCTACTCTGCGGAGGAACTCCAAACCGAGTGGCACCGGCTGGAACAGCTTCCGCCCGCGCAACTCGAAGATGAGATTCGACCGGCTGCGCCCGATGGTTTTTGACGGGAAGACACAAACTCCAAAAGGGGTTGGGCTACCTCGTTGCGTTTGAGCTGACTAGCTTTCGCGCTCGCCGCGAATGAATTGCTCGACGCAGCGATACGCTTCGTCGTCGGTCATTTGAACCGGCGGATGTTTGGAGAAATACGCGGAGGGAGAATGCAACACGCCGCCGATGCCGCGATCGAGGGCAAGCTTGCAGCAGCGGATCGCATCGATCGCCACGCCGGCGGAGTTCGGCGAATCTTCGACAGAAAGCTTCAGATCAATTTCCATCGGCACGTCGCCAAAGAGACGGCCTTCCACGCGAATGAAAGCAATTTTGTTATCGAGTTGCCACGGCACATAATCACTCGGGCCGATGTGGATATTTTCGTCCGCCAGACGCTCGCCAGCTACAGATTGGACGGCTTCGGTCTTTGAAGTTTTCTTTGACGCGAGCCGGGTGCGATTCAGCATGTTTAGAAAATCGGTATTACCGCCAGTGTTCAGTTGGTACGTGCGCACAACTTTCACCCCGCGCTTGCGAAAAAGATCAACCAACGCCCGATGGAGGATGGTGGCGCCCATCTGCGCTTTAATATCGTCGCCGATAAGCGGAAGGTTTTTGTCGGCAAAACGCTTCGACCACGTTGGATCGCTCGCGACGAAGACCGGGATATTGTTAACGAAACCGAGCCCCGCTTCCAAGGCGCACCCGGCATAAAATCGCGTGGCCTGTTCGGACCCGACGGGAAGATAATTGACCATCACTTCCGCGGAAGAGTTTTTCAACTCGGAGATGATGTCTTCGCGAGTGGTTTCTTTCTCGAGCGGAAGAAATGTGCGGAGCGGGTCATGGTCGCGCATGTGCGGTGGGTAACCGTCCAAAACACAGCCCATTTTCACAATCGCCCCGGTGAGTTTGATTTTCTCGCAGAAAACTTTCGTACAATTCGGCGGTGAAAAAATGGCTCTGCTCACGTCCAGACCGACCTTGCGGCGATCAATATCAAAGGCGGCCACGATCTCAATATCGCCCGGGCGGTAGCCGCCGATCTGCCTGTGCATTAAGCCCACGCCGGCGCCATTGCCGGACGAGCCATCATAGAAACTTATCCCTTGAACAAGCGAGCTGGCACAATTGCCAACTCCGACAACGGCGATTCTTATTTTTCTCATTTCTAGATCGTTAAAGCTGACAAACTACCTAAATTGAATAATTCGAAGCAAGACACAATTTAGGCCGCTTCCCAGGCTGCCTTCCGCCCGCAGTTACTCGCGAAAAATGTTGGTAAATGCAAGCGCCGAATGTGTGCGAAGTCGCGCCAGCTTGCAAGACCTGATATAAGGGCAACAGTCAGGGGCATTCCTGGTGCAAGGAAAGCCCTCGCAAGGAGATAGACAAAAAATGCGTTTCACCTCAGCGGCTATCGGCGTGCTGATTGCTGCCGGCTTATTCGTTTTCCCTCAGCCAGTTGAAGCCGCTCCCGTTTATGCGATCGAACAGGCGGTCGCAGTCGCCCAAGAGCACAACCCAGATATTTTGATTGCGCGCAAGAGAGTGCAGGGCGCGCGTGGCAGCTGGATTGAGGCGCGCGCCGGATTTCTTCCCTCAGTGAGTTCAAGCGGGTTATACGACAAACGACAGACTCAGAGCGAGACGAACCTCCGCCAGGAAGATTACGATGCAACGATACGGCTCGAACAGAACCTTTATACTGGTGGACAGGTCACCAGCCAACGCGCCATCGCGCAGTTGAATATCGACAAAGCAAATTACGAGCTGAGGGAAATTGTCAGCCGCGTCACGATGGAGGTGCGGATCGCGTTTAACGAGCTACTTCTAAATCGGGCAAAGGTTCGGGTGCGCGAGGATTCAGTGCATGTTCTGGAGGAGGAACTCACGAACCAGCAGGAACAATTGAGTGCCGGCATCGTTGGTAAATTGAACGTTCAACGAGCCGAGGTGGCGCTTGCCAACGAGCGGCCAGAACTCTTCAACGCGCAGACTCAATTGAAAAACTCTTATTTGCGATTAGCGGAACTTCTCGGCACAGATTTGCGCCGGGGAGCGCAAGCGCCGCCGTTTGAGGTTGCCGGCGAATTGCAATATCTGCCCAATCATCCAGATCTAAACGACTGCCTTGCCAGGGCTGACGTGAATCGACCGGTCATCAAAGCACGGCAGAAAGATATCGAGATCGAAGACCAACAGTATGTTCTGGATCGGAGCGCGATGCGTCCACATGTCCGTGCTTTCTCTGGCTACGAAATTTACAGTGAGCGGGACCCGGACGTCGGTCCCGAATTCAACTACGGCGGGGTCGTGGGAATAAACGCCACATGGAACATATTCGATGGATTCGCCACGAAAGGGCGGATCCAGGCGACCCGCGCCCGGCGCGAGGCAGCGGTGGAAGGTCTCTCCGCAGCCCGGCGCAGCGTTGCCTCCGAAGTACGCAGCGCATTTTTTGATATTCAACAAGCCCAGCGCGTCCTCGAAACCGAGACGCAAAATGTGCAGACTGCAGACGAAGCTCTCGAGATGGCCAAGGGTAATTTTGCTGCGGGGTTGGGAACACAGCTCGACATCCTCCAAGCAGCAGCTGATGTCACCCGAACACGGACGACGAGATTGAGCGCAATCTATCTGCACAACGTGGCTCTCGCCCGGCTGGCGCACGCATGTGGGACTCGAGCGGAAGCGCTTGATTTCAAAAATGTGAACAATGAAAAGCACAGCGGCACGCGGGCTGCCGACATAGCTAAGCCGCCGGAGAAATTAGGCCAGCGATGAAACGACGTTTCCTTTTTTCGGGGAGCGCACCCTTTCAAAAGCGGACACTTGGTGGTGGGATGAGGTTCCTCCTGCTCCTTTTCCTGCTGATCTGTTTTGTGCACCGAACCGGCGCCATCACCCTTGAACGTGTTCTCCAAACCACTCTGGAAAACAATCCATCCATCCAGGAAACCAAAGCCGGGCTCGAGCAAGCGGCCGGGCAACGCCTTGTTTTTCGTTCCGTGGCCTGGCCTCAGGTCGAATTGGGCGTGCCAGCCGGCCTTCAGTACGGTCATCGGGCCGGTGAAAGCGGAATCAAAGGATTCGGCGTCGGGCGCGGTGCGCTCGACCAGACGCTGTTCAATGTTGCCGTGCCACACTCGCTGCGACGCGGCGATGTCGGGATTTTGATCGCCCAACAGCAATTGAATGTCGCCGTCGTGGAACAGCTACATACCGCGCGCCTCGCGTTTTACGCAGCGCTTTACAACCGCTCGCTGGAGTCCATCCGCAAAGAACAACAGCAAAGATTGCAGGAAAACGCAGCCACTCAGAAAAACCGTTACGAAGCCGGGCTGGCCAATCGGAGTGCATTCACGAGCGCAACGATCCCGGCCGCTGAATTGGAAACACAAATTGCGGCGGCGCGGCGTGCGTACCTGGATGCACAATTGCAGTTGGCCCAGGCAATGGGCATCGATCCTGCCAAGAGAACACTGCCCGCGCCCGAAGGCGAGCTGGAGTTTATGCCAATGCATGTCGATCTTGATTCCGAAACGGCGGCGGCCTTGGAGAGGAGGGCCGATGTCAAACTCGCGCGATTGTTTGTGCGCGCTGCCAACGAAGATGAGCGCATCATCGCGGCCGATTATTATCCCGAGGCGACTGGGGGCCTTCGCGGCGAGTGGGTCCCCGTCACAGGCATCCATCGTCAGGGATCAACGAGCAGGACGCAGGACTTTATTGGGTCAGAGATCCGCGAGCGGGCTGCATATACTTGGCGGGTCGTTGATAATGGTAAAGTCGGGGGCGCGGTCCTGAAGGCGCGTTCGGCGCGAGAAATAAACGAGCTGACGTGCCAAAAACTCGAGGCGAACATCCCGCGCGCGCTCGCGCGTATTGCAAACGATCTTAGAACAACTGAAGAACGCGAGAGATCGCTTGCCTCTGCGACGGCGGCTGCGGAGGAAAGCGCGCGTGTGGTCCAGGAGAATGTGGCTAGCGGTCTGGTCTCTTCGCTAGAATATCGAATCACGCAAAGCGGATTGCTGGAAACGAAAAGCGGATTGCTGGATGCCACTTACCAACACAATTTGGCCAGAGCCGAGTGGGACCGTGCTACGGGCCGCTATTTTCAATTTTCCTACGACACTCCGCCGTCGCGATAGTTGTAGCCGGGCTCGGTGACCCGGCAGAATTGGCGCCGACTGTGTAGATTTTTGGTTACGGGACAAGCCATAACATTTCAGATCGAACGCGTGCCATTGCCTGGCTGTCTTGGGAATAACGCTCGTTTGAGCAGCCGCCGAAACTGGACCAGAGACCACCAGGGTGAGCGGTGGTTTATTGCAAAAAAACGTCAGGGACATCACACTAGTCGTCCAAATTGAAATTGCCGAAATCAAGAAGGGTTTTGTGGGTTGGCGGTGCAGCGCTCGTGCTGGTTTTTGCGGCGGCGTATTACTTTCTAATGCCCGTTGCGGAGGTGGCCGCCGTTCGCCGCGGCACAGCGATCTCCGCCGTTTACGGGACGGTGCGGATTGAACCGGCATTTGTTGTGCGAGTTCGAGCGCAAAACGACGGCTTTATCCAACTGGGGGAACCTTTCTCCGCCGGACGCGGCGCGATCGGCAAGAACGTGGAAAAGAATCAGTTGCTCGCGACGATCGCGGACGAGGAAACGGCGCGACAGCTGAAACAAGCGCGCACCGATTTGCAGGCAGCCGTGGATCGCGCTGCGCTTCCGCTGCCCTCAGCGGAGTTGCTCAAGGCGGCCGAAGACAATCTGCAGCGACTCGAAAAAGTGGTTGGCTCGGGCAATGTCCCCGCAGTTGAATATCAAAAGGCAAAAAGCGAAGCAAACCGGTTGCGCGGCGCAGTGGAGACGGAGCGGATCGAGCGGGACCGCAATCTCCATTCGCTTGAGGAAACAACGAAAAAATTGGAAGCCCAGATGAAGAGCGCGGAAGTCCGCTCGCCGATCGATGGCCTGCTTACAAATGTGCAGACAATCGACGGTGAATTGGTCTCAGATGCCAACGAGCTTTTCACAGTTTCGTCCCGCAAAAATTACGTCCGCGGCGAAGTGAATGAGGAAGACGTCGGTGAAGTGAAGCCGGGGATGAAAGCAAAGGTGCAACTATATGCTTACCGGACCCGAACTTTTGCAGCGCGCGTCACGTCAGTTCAACCCGCGGCCGATCCCACCACTCAGCGCTACACGGTGGCGCTGGAGATGGAAAAGCCACCCGACAATTTGATGGCCGGAATGACCGGCGAAATGAACATCATCACGGGCACACACCAAAATGCGCTTCTGGTGCCCACACGCGCGCTTCTCGTCGACCAGGCACTAATCGTTAACGGCGGTATTGTGCATTCTCGAACAGTCGGCGTCGGATTTCGCACGCTCGATTTCACCGAAGCGACCAGCGGCCTTCAGGAAGGCAGTCACGTGATTGTTTCTGACCAGGACAAATTCCGCCCGGGAGAAGCCGTGCGGCAGCGAATGGTTAGCGTGCCGCCACCACCCCAGGCGCCATGACGCCTTCGTTCTACATTGCGCTGCGTTTTTTGACGCACCGCAAACGGCCGTTGCTTCTAAGCCTGAGCGGTGTGGTTTTCGGCGTCGCGATCTTTATCTGCACGCAGGCCCAAACCCAGGGATTTTCGAGTTACTTCATTAACTCAACGATTGGCAGCAATGGCGCGCTGGTAGTCAGATCGCGTTTTCGGCCGCGTTACGAACCGCTCATGGTTTCTGCAAAACATTCCGAGGGGAACGTGGGACGCCGCCTCTATTTTCAAGCTGTCAGTAATCCGAATGAGATCATGCGCGTGAGCAGGCAGTTTTCGAATGTCGTTTCCTGTTCGCCGGTCCTCCGCGGAAACGTCAGCGCTCGCGCGTCATTTGAGAACGCGACAGTCGATCTTTACGGGATCGATCCCGCCCTGCACGCGCAGACCACCGATATTCTTCACCAATTGATTGAGGGGAACTTTGACGACTTTCGCAACAACACCAGCTCGATCATTATCGGCTCGCGCCTGGCAGAAACTCTTCAGGCGGGCATCGGCGACACAGTGCAATTGCTCGCGCCCAATGGCGAGTACTGGCGATTCACCGTGGCAGCGATGGCGCGCGCGGGAATTGGTTCCATCGACGCAACGCGAATTTATTCGCATGCCCGCGTCGCGCAGGCGCTACTGCAACAACCGTCCGGCGCGTCGATGATCATATACAAACTGCGCAATCCGGATCGTGCCCCCGCATTGGCCGAACATTTCGAGACACTCTTCCAGCACGGCGCGATCAGTTGGCAGGATCGCGAAGAAAGCACGCTACAACTTTTCCTGACCTTAAGGATGTCCGTGGCGATTACGGTTTCTCTTATCATCCTGCTGGCCGGCTTCGGTATCTTTAATGTCCTCACCATGTCGGTGCTGGCGAAAGTTAAGGAGATCGCAATTTTGCGTTCGATGGGTTATCGCCGGATCGATATCAGCGCGATCTTTCTGTGGCAAGGCGCGTTGATCGCTGCAGCCGGAGCGCTGCTCGGCTGTTTGCTCGGCGCGTTAATGACCTGGGGCGTGTCGCACATTCCCATCCGTCTCCGCGGATTGCTCTACACGAATTATTTTCTAGTAACATGGGATTGGCGCCATTACGCCTTTGCAACGTTGCTCGCGATTCTGGCGGTTTTCATCGCGAGTTATGTCCCCGCGCGACGGGCCGCTGAGTTGCCGCCGGTTGTCACGATTCGCGGTTCAAGATGAATTCGGAAATTTGTCTCAGCTGCGAGGACATCGAGCGTTACCTCGGCGAGGAGGAAGAACGGGTGCACGCGCTATGCGGTGTGTCGCTCGAGATCGAGGCCGGCAGTGTTCATGCCGTCGTGGGTCCATCGGGCTGCGGCAAGAGCAGCTTGCTCTACGTCCTCGGTTTGCTCGACCTGCCGGATGCCGGCCGAGTGTCGATCGACTCCGAGCCGGTATCGCACCTAAACGATGACGAATTGGCGCAGAAGCGGAGCAAGTCCATCGGCTTCATTTTTCAGTTTCATTTTTTGATGGAGGATTTTACGACGCAGGAAAACGTGATGATTCCAATGCGCAAGCTTGGCGAGCTTTCCGATGCACAGATGCGCGAACGCGCCGGTGAGCTGCTACAGGCGGTGGGTTTGGGCGACAAATTGCGAAGGCCCAGCCGTCATCTTTCTGGAGGCGAACAACAACGTGTTGCTATCGCGCGCGCACTGGCGAACGATCCACGCGTTATTCTGGCGGACGAGCCCACCGGCAACCTCGACACTGCGAACTCCGAGCGCGCGTTCGAACTGCTGCAGAATCTGGTTCACCAACGCGGCAAAGCCTTGCTCCTCGCAACGCATAATCCCGCGATCGCCGAAGCGTGCGATTGGATCCACGAAATGAAAGACGGCCGGATCACCGCCAGTCATGCGCGACAACGAACTCCAAATGTCTCAAACGGCGGTAGCTGATGCTCGTGGTGTCGTCACGCAAAGATGTTCGAGCAGCTTCTGGGTATAGTCCGACCAGGATCGAAACGTTCGCGTACGGGCTTCGCGAGTTAAACGCGCATACGTTTCCTGATCCGTCAGCAATTTTTTGATGCCCGCCGCCAGCGCGTCTTCCCTGGTTTGATCGACAATCAAACAACCGCCACCTTGCGCGATCTCACCAAGCGCGCCATTCCCGCCGCAGACGCATGGTTTTCCATGCGCGAGACTCTCGGCAATTGGCAGCCCGAATCCCTCCATTAGCGAGGGGTAAACGGTAAAACGGCAATCGCGATAGGCGCGCAACAAGGTTTGATCATCGACATGCCGCAGCCAGCACAACGGGCGTCCTCGCATTCGCAGCTTCCAAATTTCGCGCACGATGCTGTTAAACGGCGCACCCACGTTTCGACCAATCAGTTTCAGTTCAAATTTTAACCCTTGCCGCCACAGTTTTTCGGCAGCGCGCAGCAAAGTGAGATGATTCTTTCGACCATGGAACGAACTCACGTAAACAACGAGATTGCTGCTCGTATTTTGGCTGTAGGGGAAGCTGCTTGCCACGCCGTAACCCGTTGGCGAAGGCGGGTCAGCTTCCCCTACAAAACTCTCAAATTCACCCGGCCATGGCTCCACACATGTCTTCGCGGGCTCACAGCCATATTTCTGCCAGAAGTAACGCAGGTCATCACGTGCTTCGTTGGAAACACAGATCACCAGATCAAAAAGGGCGAGCGCTTCGACGTAAGGACGCGATTTTCTGCTTCGGTCACCGTAGACAGACGTAAGTCGCAAATCAGTTGCATCGTGAAAAATCGCAACCTTTCGCGCTCGAATTCGCTCCAGGAAATGTGGCAAAGCTGTGCGGCGACGATCGCGGAAAATATCCGGGACAAAGAATACATCCTTCGATCCAATTTCGTCGTTCATATTAATTCGCCGTCGTCGGAGGAGACGCCAAAACTCCGTTGCGGGATCCTGGCCTCGAAATTCTGGTCGACCCATCGGATGTGGATTGACTCCGAACGGATCCGTAAGGAGTCGATATTCTGTAGCGCCGAGCTCGGTGTAGAAATTTCCAACGGTATTCCAGGAAATCGGATACGCGTCAGTGGACCGGCATAACTCGCCAAAAATCTTGCGAGTCATCCGTTGCATCCCCGTGTTTTGCACAGACCGGCAGGAGCTGGTCACGTCAATGAAGATTTTCATTGCGCGGGAATCGCAGATACTAATGAAGGCATTTTCGCAGCACGCTTCGCACTTCCAAAAACGTCGGAAGATAATTGGCCACAGCGAACGCAATCACGGTCGCCGCTATCACGCCGGTAATGCCGTATATTTTTGCGAGCAGGATCGACAATGCCAGATTCAGGACGGCAGTTGCCGTGCCGTAGATGGTCATGCCTTTGAGATGTCCCGTGGCATTGAGAAGACAACTCCCGACCAAAAGAGTCGACAGCATCAGCCGCCAAAGCGCCATCCAAACGATCACTGAAAACGGCGGCACCGCCGCTGCCCCAGCCCACAGCCGGATGATTTCGCCGCCAAAGATTGTCAGGAACACAACAATCGCGGTCGTGGTGAAAAAACTGAATTGGAAATTCGACCGCAAAGTTTTCCGGATCCATTCGTAATCGCGTTGCGCATAGGCTTCGGTGTAAGCCGGCCACAGATTCGGATACGCCAGTGTCTGTAATCCCGTTGCAATCGCGAACAGGCTAAAAGTAACGGCGTACGGTGTCACTTGGGCAGCTCCGAGAAAATGCGCAATCACCATGTTGTCAGTTTGCCAGTTGACCATCCAGCCGATGCCGATTACGAAAAATTTCCAGCCATCGGAGAAAAGAATTTTCACGAAAGCCAGATCGACACTGGCGAGGCTCGGACGCAGCCATGGCTTGTGAATACCAAACAGCCAGACGGCGCAGGCTATATTGGAAGCCAGTCCGAAACCGAAGCAACCAAATACGAGCCAGGGCAAACCGCCACGAAACCAGATAACCAGGAGCAGAGCAGCAAGATTGCCGAGGCTCGCCGCGATGTTCCAAACATTGGCGAGCGCGCTTTCCTGGTGCGCGGCCAACACGCGCGAACTGACGAACAGCGGAAGATTGAGTGCAAAGATCGACAGCGCAATCATCACGGCGGGCACGATCTCAGCCCGAGCGACGGGCGATTGCAGATTTGGAAATAATAAGGCGGCAATGCGAGGCGCGAGCACAACTGCGGCAATCAGGATCACAGAAGCGATTAGCGACAGCATCAGTAAGGCAGAGGACACGAGACGTTGCCCGCGAGCATGGTCCTCCCCGGCTTGCGCTTTCCCGATCGCGTTAGTCAGACTGCCGGCAAGACCGAAATCTGTAATGCTCAAGAACGTAACGACACTAACAATGGTCACCCACGCGCCGTAACGCTCTTTCCCTAAATAGCCAATCGTGAGCGGGACTGAGATAACGCTCACGCAGATCGCCAGTACGCGCGCCATGAGCGCGGAGACTGTCCCTTGGAAGAGACCACGGGCCCGGCGCTCGCGATGATCTCGCGGCGCGGCGCGGCTTAGAGTAAAACTAGCCCAGCGGCGTAAAGTTGGAGTCAAGGAAGTTGATTATAGCGCATTCCGCTTTTCAAGCTGCCATTGGTCGTCCATGGATTAACATGCCGATGTCCAGCTGCAGCACAGCGTCCAAAGAACGTCGGCAGTCGAAATAAAATGAGATGGATTTTCATTGCGAAATGACACGCCACCAAGCACCCGAGCCAACCACAGGACGCGTATCGATGGCGCGGCGCGGCGCGGCTTATTTCGAAATGTCTGGCCCGGTGGAATTCATTGTGGCGGCAGTGCTCTTCACACTGATGATCCTTATCAGGGTCATACACATCACGCGCTACGCTTTCGATAGCGACGAATCGCAGCATCTTCACGTGATCTGGGGTTGGGCCCACGGGCTCGTGCAATATCGCGACCTGTTCGACAATCACATGCCGCTGTTTCACATCATGTTTGCGCCGATCGTCGGGCTGATTGGTGATCGCGCGACCATTCTCTATGAGATGCGGTTCGCCTTGCTGCCGCTGTATTTCGTCGCAGCGTGGTGCACCTATCAGATTGGGACATCGCTTTTTTCAAGACGGGCCGGCGTATGGGCTGTGATTCTCGCAGGCCTTTACACCCCGTATCATTTTATTTCGGTCGAATTTCGCACAGACAATCTTTGGGCCCCGCTCTGGCTGCTCTGTGTCACAGTGCTAGTCACCGGGCAGCTCACTGTGCGTCGCGCGCTTACTGCTGGCCTGTTTCTTGGACTGTGTTTCGGCGTCTCGATGAAATCAACTCTCTTTCTGTACTCAATCGCGCTTGCCGCGCTGGCAACTTTGCTTCTCGTGGGACGGCAAAAATTGGCTCAATCGTGGAGCTATCTGGCGCAGTGTGTCGCGGCATTTGTTGTTTCAACAGCAATTATCCCTGCAACAATAATGAGCTTCTTCGCGCTCAAAGGCCTGTGGCGCGATTTCCGATACTGCGTGTTCGATTTCAATTTTTTGGCCCGTAGCACATCTGAAAACTCTCTCGGTCACACAATCCGTCTCGCGCTAACGATCGCCATTGCGTTGGGCATTGTCGTTTATGTCGCGCCGCGAATCATTCGCAGCACAGAGAGTTCCGGTTTGGCCTTTCGGCGTGTATTTGTCCTGATGGTTTGTGCTTTTTATTTTCTTGCCCTCAAAGCTTTCTGGCCGGTGAGAAGTCATGATGACGATCCGCCATTTTATCCGTTGGCTGCCGTGCTCTGCAGCGGGGCACTGCTCGCCGCGTCCAATGCATTGAACGGTCTTAGATGGAACCGAATGCTTCGCGAAATGCCGTTGCCCGCGTTTCTCGCGCTTGGTGAAATCTTTGTTCTCGTTGCGATGCAACCGATTTGGAAAGACAGAACGAAGCAGGAGACCGATTTACTTCGCAACGTGATCGCGCTGCTCCAACCGGGCGATTACGTTCTCGATTGCAAAGGCGAAACGGTTTTTCGGCAGCGCTGTGTTCACGCCGTTTTTGAAACAATCACTAAATCGGCTATTCAGCGCGGACTCATGGCGGACAATGCTCCGCAAAGATGTGTGGAGACGCATACTTGCGTGGTAGCTACCACTCTGATCAAAAGACTCCCGCCTGACACACGCCGGTTTGTGAAGCGAAACTATTTGGCGGTAACAAAGAACCTGCGCGTAGCCGGCGAGCAACTGAAACGTTCAGCCACAAATCCTAGCCGCTGCGAGTTCGAGGTGACCATTCCCGCGGTCTATGAAATCATTTCACCTGACGAAAATGTGTCTGGTACGCTTGACGGAATTTCTTACAATGGCGCGCGCTTTCTGGCAGCCGGGCCGCACACTTTTGAATCGACATCGGGAGCCGGCGATTTAGTTTTGTTTTGGGCGCAGGCAGTGGCTCGACATTTCACTCCCTTCAAGCATCATAGTTAGCCGCTTAGGATTGCGGTCGATTGCTGAAGAACGCTGATACTATTATTTCTGGATGAACTCTTCGACGTCTGCTCCAGTATTCACATCTGATTCGAGGTTGATGCTGGTCGCGCCGCATCCCGATGATGAGGCGCTCGCCTGTAGCGTGATCCTGCAGCGCGCAGTCCGCGCCGGTGCGGCCATTCATGTCCTTTATGCTACTGATGGAGAGGATAACCCCTGGCCGCAGCGTGTAGTGGAGCGCAGATGGCGGTTGAAGGCTGCTGATCGAAAACGCTGGGGAAAATTGCGCCGTGCGGAAGCATTGGCTGCTTTGGGCACTCTCGGTGTCCGCGCGGCGGACGCGCGTTTTCTGGGCTTGCCTGATCAACGGTTAACAGACTTGCTGATCACCTATTGCCGGTCTGGGTTTGAACAGTTCACG
>Ga0137394_10002645_pt1 | contig 13288 bp, 12 predicted proteins | sample czobulk116metaG_FD_108278 | JGI IMG/M metagenome (GOLD analysis project Ga0137394, IMG submission 108278) | Vadose zone soil microbial communities from Angelo Coast Range Reserve, California, USA - czobulk1.16 metaG | ecosystem: Environmental > Terrestrial > Soil > Vadose zone | place: USA...
GACAGCCGCCGCGGCGGCGGCGTGGTGCGCAGCGCGTGGCGGGCGTTGGTGACGAGGTTCAGCAGCACCTGGTGGAGCTGGTGGGGGTCGGCCCACACCGCCGGCAGCTCGCGCGGCAGCGCGAAATCCACGCTGACCTCGTCCACCTCGAGCTGGTAGGCGACCAGCGCCAGCGTCTCCTTCACGATGCGCTCCAGGTGCACCTCCTCGCGCGTGGCCGGGTACTGCCGCACCAGCGCCAGGAAGTTGCGGATGGTGAGCGCGCAGCGCTCGGCCGCCTGCTCGAGCAGCTCGGCGCGGCGGCGCACGCCCTCGTCGCGGGTGGCATCGCGCAGCAGCGTGGCGCCGGCGATGATCACGGTCAGCGGGTTGTTCAGCTCGTGGGCCACGTCGGCCAGCAGCGTGGCCATCGAGGCGAGCTTGTCGCGCTGGTGGAGCGTGTCGCGCCGCCGCTGGCGGTCCTGGTCGGCGCGCTTGCGCTGGCTGATGTCCTTGAGCGCCACCACCGCGCCGGCGGCGCGGCCGCTGTCGCGCTTGGGCGTGCACACGTACTCGACCGGCATCACGCCGCCGTCGGGGCGGGCCAGGACGCCGTCGCTGGACTGCTGCGTCTCGCCGCGCTCGAGCGCCTCGCAGAGCGGGCAGCCGCCGCCCGCCGTCGCCTCCCGCAGCACGCCGTGCAGCGAGCGGCCGACGAGGTCGGTGGCGGGCAGGCCGAGGAGCGTGGCGGCGACGGGATTGACGAACGTCACGCGCTCCTCGCCGTCCACGCCGACGATCGCCTCGCTGACCGCTTCCAGGATGAGCTGCGTGCGCCGGGTGAGGCGCTCGATGGCGGCGGCCATCTCGTCGAAGGCCTGGGCGACCTGGCCCAGCTCACTCCTGGTGTCGCGCCAGCCCGTCCGGGCGGAGAAGTCGCCGGCGGCCAGCGTGCGCGTGGTCGCCACCAGGTGCTCGATGCGCCGGCGCAGCAGCATCTCGCTGCCGATCACCGCCGCCACCACGCCGAGCACGCCGATCAGCGCGATCCAGGCGACACCGTCGGCCAGCGCGCGGCCGGCGGCCACCATCGACGGCGCCGGCACGCCGACGACGACGAAGGCGCCGGAGCCGTCGCGCGGGCCGACGCGGGTGAAGCCGAGCAGGCGCGGCCGCCCGTCGAGCACGTCGAGCTCCACCACGCCGCTGCCCGTCGCGCTCAGCGCCGCCACCAGCCGGGCGTCCACGCGCGCGGCCTCCGTCACCGGATGACGCGCGAGCACGAAGCCGTCACGGTCGATCAGCGCCGTCACCGCGTCGTCCGGCAGCGCGGCCACCGTGGCGAGCTCGCCGAGCCAGGCCAGGTCGAGCACGGCGAACACGACGGCGGGAAGCCGGCCGCGGAGATCGAGCACCGGCAGCGCGATCGTGACGGCGGGCCGCCCGGTGGCGCGATCGACGCGGTACTCGCCGATGCCGGGCTGCCGCCACTCGGCGGCGCTGCGGAACCACGCGCGGTCCGCCACGCTGACGCGGCCGCCGCCGGCCTGCGCGCGGCAGAGCACCTCACCGTCCGGCCGCGTCACGCCGAGGTCGAGGTAGCGCGGCATGCGGCGGCGGAGCTCGGCCAGGAGCGCGGCACACCCTTCGCCGGTGCGCACGGCCGGCATGCGCGCCAGCAGCTCCAGCGTCTGCTGGGTCTCGGCCAGGGCGCGCTCGTGGGTGCTGGCGGCGAGCCGGGCGAGCTGGAATGCGTCCTGGCCGGCGGCGGTCGTGAGATGCCGTCGCTGCTGGCTGGTGAGGTCGACGACGAGGACGAAGGCGGCGAGGAGGGCCAGGCTGACGATGGTCAGGAAATACCCGCGCACGCTCACGAGGCGCCACGACATGATACGCGCGCGCGAGACGCAAGAAACATACCCGGCCGTGTGACAGGGCGCCGCGCGCGCAAGCACGCGTCGCGCTTGGTGTGCGCGTCCGGCGTGGCCGGTCCCGTTGCGTCGGCGGCATGACGGCCTGTCAATCCACGCGACAGCATGGCAGCGCGGGGCAGGGAGAAAATCTTTTCGCGGGCCGCTAGGCGGGCGGCGTGAGTGGCAGCACGAACACGAACGTGGAGCCCTCGCCCTCGCGGCTCTCGACCCAGATGCGGCCGCGGTGGAGCTCGACGAACTGGCGGCTGATGGCCAGGCCGAGCCCGGTGCCGCCGACGTCGCGGGTGCCCGCGGTCAGCGCACGATGGAAGGGCTCGAACAGCCGCTCGACCTCGGCGGCCGGGATGCCGGGTCCGGTGTCGCTCACCGAGAAGCGCATGCCGTCCTCGCCCGTCGTCACGCGCACGGCGACGCGGCCGGCCGGGGTGAAGCGCACCGCGTTCGAGAGCAGGTTGAGGAGGACCTGCTTGACCTTCACCCGGTCGGCGTACAGGCGCGGCAGCCCGGCCGCCACCTCCGCGTGCAGCGTGAGGTCCTTGCCGCTGGCCAGCGAGCGCGCCAACTCCAGGCAGTCCTCGATGAGCGCGCCGGCGTCCACCTCGTCCACCGACAGCTCCTGCTTGCCGGCCTCGATGCGCGAGAGGTCGAGGACGTTGTTGATGAGCGTGAGCAGGTGCGTGCTGCTGTTGAGCACCGAGCGCACGTAGGCGTCCTGCCGCGCGGTGAGCGCGCCGTCGAGCCGGCGGAGCAGGAGCTTGGTGAAGCCGATGATCGAGTTGAGCGGCGTGCGCAGCTCGTGGCTCATGTTGGCCAGGAAGTTCGACTTCGCGCGGCTCGCCTCCTCGGCCAGCTCCTTGGCGCGCTCCAGCGCCTCCTCGGTCTGCTTGCGCTGGCGGATGTCGCGGTAGATCGCGACCATGCCGACGGGCGCGCCGTCGTGATCGCGGATGACCGAGCTGCGCACCTCGAAGGTCAGATGCTCGCCGCTCTTGGCCACGCCGATGACCTCGGTCGGCGCCAGCGCGTCACCGGCGGCCGCGCGCCGCACGCGCTCGGCGGAGGCGCTGGCCACGGCGGGCGTCGTCAGCGTCGAGTAGTGGCGGCCGATGACCTCGTCGCGCGTGTAGCCGACGGCCTGCTCGAACGCGCGGTTGACGCTCGTGATGTGGCCGTCGAGCGTGGAGGTCATGATCGGATCGTTCACCGTCTCGAACACGCCGCGGTACCACTCCTCGTTCTGGCGCAGGTCGGCCACCGCGGCGTCGCGCCCGGCCAGGAGCTCGCGGGCCATGCGGATGGCCTCCACCAGCTGGCCGCGGCGGAACTCGGCGGTGCGCGCGGGCACGAGGAAGTACAGGTTGACGGCGTAGATGATGGCGAGCTTGGCGATCTCGGCGCCGAGCGCGACCGGCCGGTGCTCGACGCCGATCAGCCAGGCGAGCATGGCCGCGTAGCAGAGCACCGAGAGATGGCCGGCCAGCAGCACCCGTCGCGCGCCGCTGAGCTGCAGGTCGGCCGCGCGGATGAACATGAGGAAGAACAGCCAGCTCCGGTCGCCGCCGGAGTAATAGACGACGAAGGTCCACGCGATGATGTCGGTCACGAGGAAGAGCGCGGCGAGGCCCGGGTGCGACCGATAGGCCAGGCGCAGAACGGCCCAGGCGAGGAGCGAGTACAGCAGGAGCCCGACGGCGAAGCGCGTGAACGCCATCGGATCGAACTGGCCCAGGATGAACCGGTTGTGCAGGGCGACGCTGACGATGAGCAGGGCGTGACCGACGATGCGCGCCCGGGGCACCGCGCCGACCTGCAACCGGTACTCCCGCTCGGCCCTGGCTCGTGCGGCCGCGGCCGGATCCAGCTCGATCGTGCGGCGCGGGCTCAGCGCGGCCTCGTGGTCAGCAGCTCCTGAACGAACGTGCGCGCGGCGGGAGAGTCCCACTTGCGCGGGCCCGCGGCGCGGCCCACCAGGCGGCCCTCGCGATCGATCAGATAGACGGTCGGCGGGCCCCACACGCCGTAAAGGCGGCCGGCGACGTCGCCGCTCGCGTCGAGCAGCACCGGCGCCACGTAGCCCCGCTCCTTGGCTACCCGGCGCACCTCGGCGGCCGGCTCGCGGAAGGCGATCAACAGCACCTCCAGCCCCTGGGCCTTGAAGTCACGATAGAGCGCGTTGACGGAAGGCAACTCCTCCCGGCAATCCGGTCACCACGTCGCCCAGTAGAAGAGGAGGACGACCTTGCCCTGCAGGTCGGCCAGCCGCACGAGGCGGCCTTCGAGATCGGGCAGGCTGAAGCCCGGTGCCGGCTTCGGCGGGTCGTACTTCTGAATGTCGAGCGCGGCGAAGTCCGGCGCCGCCGCCACCGCCAGCGGCAGCAGCAGCGCCAGGACGAGGCTCGCCGCGAGGGCGGGGCGCCTCACTTCGCGCCGGACTCCTTCAGCGCCTTCAGGACTTCCTGGGGATCCAGCAAGTCGAGCGGGTTGGTCTGGATCTTCGCGTAACGCACGACGCCCTCGCGGTCGATCACGAAGTACGCCCGCTTGGCGTAGCGGTAGATCGGGCTGGCCTCGTTCGTCTCCAGCGCGCCGTAGGTCGGCAGCATCTGGCGGCGGAAATCCGAGAGGAGCAGGTGATGGAGGTTCTGCTGCTTGCTGAACGCCTCGAGCGTAGCGGCGTGATCGGCACTGACGCCCACGACCTGGGCGCCCGCGGCTTCGAACTGCGGCAGGGCCGCGTCGAAGCCGAGGATCTCCTTGGTTCAGGTGCCGGTGAACGCCTGGATCAGCGTGTAGACGACGACCGGGCCCTTGGCGGTCAGTTCGCTGAGCTTGACGGGCTTGTTGCCGGGCGCCGGGAGCGTGAACTCGGGCGCTTTCTCGCCGACCTCGAGCGCCGGGGCCACGGCCGGCAGCGCCGCGGCGAGCGCGACGGCCAGGGTAAAGACTCGAAGCACGCGCATGAGAGGCTCCTTCCTCGGAATGAAGTTGACGCTAGTACAGTCGACGACGGAAACGCAACCGTCTCACGGCGCCACGGGTTCCCATCATTCAGGCTTTCCCCGACAACTCCTTGCGCACCAACGCGGCCCCGGCGGCGAGCCCGCGCAGCTTCTGGTTGCACATGTAGCGCGGCGACCAGCCGAAGCCGCAGTCCGGGTTGAGCGTCAGCTTCTCGACCGGACATACCTGCAACACTTTGCGGATACGCCGCGCCACGCTCTCTGCAGTCTCCTCCTGGAAGCCCTTCACGTCCACCACACCCGCGCCCAGCTCGCGCCCGCTGCCGTACTTTTGCCAGAGGTCGAGCTCGCTCAGCTCGCGGCTGGCGAACTCCAGCACGAGCTGATCGCACCGGGCCTGCAGCGCGCCCGGGAAGTAGGGCTCGTAGGTGCGCGGGAAGCGCGAGCGCCCGAAGCGGTTGCCGAAGCAGATGTGGAAGCCCAGCCGCGCCTTGACGCCGTCGGTGGCCAGGTTGAACAGCCGCGCCATCTCCTCGCCCGAGACGTTGCCGCGCGCGGGCTCGTCGAGCTGGATCCACGTCGCGCCGGCCGCCACCAGCGCCTTCAGCTCGGCGTTGATGACCTCGGCAAAGCGCTCGGCCACGTCGACCACGCCCTTGTAGTGCTTGCCCGGGTGGATCCGCGACCCGAAGGTCAGGGGCCCCGCGCAGGTGGCCTTCGTCGCCCGCGTGGTGTGGGTCTTGAGGTACTCGAACTCCTTCACGATGCCGAGGCCGCCCGGCGGTGTCTCGATGCGGCCGACGGCCTCGTAGCGCGTCTGCTGATCGTAGCCCCACGGGCCGACCTTGCGCCGCACCGGCAGCGGCTGGATGCCCTTGATGATGGTGTAGTAGGAATCCACGTAGCCGTCGAGGCGGCGCACCTCGCCGTCGGTGATGACGTCGATGCCGGCGCCCTCCATGTCGTGGATGGCGGTGTCGGCGGCGTCGTCGAACATCTCCTCGAGGTCGCCGGGGCCGGCCTCGCCGGCCTCGTGGGCCTTCACCAGCGTGAACCACCACGCGGGCTTGCCGTGGGAGCCGACGACCGACGTGGGCAGCAGGGGCAGAGCGCTCATGACACTTTTCCTCCGATGACGCGCAGGACGGCGCTGTCGCGGTGCGCCTCGTCGAGCGTGCCGGCGAAGATGATCTCGCCGCGCTCGATGACATACAAGCGTCGCGTCCAGGCCGGCACGTGATGAATGTTGGACTCGGCGATCAGGATGGTACGGCCGAGCCGGGTGATGGCGGAGATGGACTCGCCGATGAGCGGGATGATGGCGGGCGACAGCCCCTCGAACGGCTCGTCCAGGATGAGCAGATCGGGATCGAGGGCCAGCGCGCGGGCGATCGACAGCATCTTGCGCTCGCCGCCCGAGAGCTGCGTGCCGCCCCGCGCCGCGTACGCGCGCAGGCGCGGGAAGATCTCGTAGGCCAGCGCGATGCGCTCGGCGGCCGGCCGCCCGGCCGGGCGCGTCCAGGTGGCGATCTCGATGTTCTCGCCCACCGTGAGGTCGCCGAAGATCGCGCCGTCCTCCGGCGCGAACCCGATGCCGCGGGCGGCCACGGCGTGCGTGGGCAGCCCGCCCAGCGGCGCGCCCTTGAAGGTCACCGTGCCGGCGGCGGGCCGGTGATAGCCCATGATCGTGCGCAGCGTGGTCGTCTTGCCGGCCCCGTTGCGTCCCACCAGGCAGATCGCCTCGCCCTCGCCGGCGTGCAGCGTGATACCGCGCAGGATCTGGCTGGCGTCGATGAAGACGTCGACGTCGCGCAGGTCAAGCACGGGCGCGCCCCACCACCGTCGCCATCACCTCGTCGTTCGCCTGCAGCGAGGCCGGCGGGCCGTCGGCCAGCACGCGGCCCTGGTGCAGGGCCACGATGCGGTCGGAGTAGCCGAAGACGATGTCCATGTCGTGCTCGACCTGGATGATCGACTTCACGCCCATCCGCGCGGCCGCCTGCACCAGCACCTCCATGACCCTGTGCTTGTCGGCGGTGCTCACACCGCTGGTCGGCTCGTCGAGCAGGATCACCTCGGGCTGGAGCGCGAACGCGCTGGCCACGTCGAGCAGCTTCTTGTCGCCCTGGGGCAGCGTGCGCGCGGGCCGGCCGAGGCTCGCGCCGAGGCCGAACAGCTCGGCCACCGAGGCGACCGCGTCCCACACCTCGCGGTCACCGGCCAGCGAGCCGAACAGGCGCGCGCCCCGGCCGAGGCGCGCGACGACGGCCACTGCGATCGTCTCGCCGACGGTGAGGCCGGGGAACACGTTGACGAGCTGGAACGCGCGCGCCATGCCGAGCTGCGCCAGCCGCACCGGCCCGACACCGCTCACGTCCTGGCCCTTGAAGCGCACCGTGCCGCCGCTGGGCGCCAGCAGGCCGGTCAGCACGTTGACGAGCGTCGTCTTGCCGGCGCCGTTGGGGCCCACGATCGAGACGAACTGGCCGGCCGGGATCGCCAGCGTGACGCCGTCGAGCGCGGTGAAGGTGCCGTAGCACTTCCGCACGTCCACCGCCTCCAGCAGCGCGGTCACGCCGTCCGCTCGCTTGGCAGCAGGCCGAGCAGCCCGCCGGGGAAGAAGATCACCACCACGGCCAGCAGCCCGCCGAAGACGAAGCGCCAGTAGGACGTGAGCGACATCACGGTGTCTTGCAGGAAGATGAACACGATCGCGCCGACGATCGGGCCCAGGAAGTGGTGGAAGCCGCCCAGGAGCAGCATGAACACGAGATTGCCGGAATGCGTCCAGTACGCGAGCAACGGATCGGCCAGGCCGGTCGGCACCGCCAGCAGCGCGCCGCCGACGCCGCCGAACACGGCGGCGATCACGAAGGCGTAGAAGCGATAGCGGCGCACGCGCACGCCCACGAAGGCGGCCTTGTCGGCGTTCTCGCGGATGGCGCGCAGGCTGAGCCCGAAGGGCGAGCGCACGATGCGCCGCATGACCAGCGCGGCGACGGCGAGCAGCGCGAGGACGTAATAGTAGAAGGGGCCCGTGAGGAACTCCACCTTGTCGAGCCCGGCGAAGGGCAGGCCGAGCACGGTCGGGCGCAGGACGCGGATGCCCTCGTCGCCGCCGGTGAGCGCGTAGAACTTGTAGAGGAACGAGTAGAACAGCATGCCGAAGGCCAGCGTCAGCATGCCGAAGTAGATCTTCACGTAGCGCACGCACAGCAGACCCACGGGAACGGCGACGACCGCTGCCACCCCGGCCGCCGCCAGCACGATGACCTCCAGCGAGAGCACGCCCGCGCGCGTCGTCAGCCACGCCGCCGTGTAGGCGCCGAGCGCGACGAAGAGCGCGTGGCCGAAGGACAGCAGGCCCGTAGTGCCGAACAGGAGGTTGAGGCCGAGCAGCGCGATGCCGTAGGCGAAGGCCGGCAGCAGCAGCGTGAGCTGGTACGGCGTCGCCACCAGCGGCGCGCTCAGCAACGCGATCACCGCCGCGATGCCGGCAGCGCGAGCGATCACGTCGTGGCGCCGGCGAAGAGGCCGGCCGGGCGCAGCACCAGCACGCCGATGACCACCACGTAGATCGCCAGCATCTCGACCTCGGGCCACGTCGCGATCGCGCCCGCCTTGAGCACGCCCACGATGAGCGCGCCCACCGCGGCGCCGCGCATGCTGCCGAGGCCGCCGATGACCACCACCGCGAAGGCTTCCACGATGACCTCGATGGCCATCTCGTTGACGGCGGCGGTGGCGGGGATGACGAGCGCGCCGCCCACCGTGCCCAGCACCACGCCCAGCGTGAAGACGCGGCGGTAGACGCGGCGCATGTCCACGCCGAGCGCGGCGGCCATCTCGCGGTTCTCGGCGGTCGCGCGCACGATACGGCCGAAGCGCGTGCGCGTGAGCAGCAGGCCCATGCCGAGCGCGATGAGCGCGCCGGCGGCCATCACCACGAGGTTGTAGACGGGGATCGTGGAGCCCGCCAGGGTGACCTGGCCGTAGGCGAGATAGGCGCCGCGGAGCTGCACGGGGGCCGAGCCCCACACGAAGCGGATGACGTCCTCCAGCATGAGCACGAGCGCGAAGGTGAGCAGGAGCTGGAAGCTCTCGTCGCGGTCGTAGATCCGGCTCAGCAGCCGCTCGAGCGGCGGGCCGAGAGCGGCCAGCGCGAGCCCGCCGGCCAGCAGCGGCAGCACGAAGAGCGGGGCCGGGAGGCCGTGGCCGAGCGCCCACGTCACCGCGGAGACGCCGGCGTAGGCGCCGAGGGCGTAGAAGGAGCCGCAGGCCAGGTTGAGGATCTTCTGCACGCCGAAGACGAGCTGCAGTCCGGCCGCGACGAGGAAGAGCACGGCGGCGTGGAAGGCGCCGCCGAGCAGGACGCTGACGACTCCGCTCAGACCTTCCAGCCGTTGATCCAGTCGTAGAGGCCGACGCCCGACGGCTTCTGGATCTGCTTCGTCGTCATGGTCTCCACGGGATCGAGCGTCACGAAGTCGTGCTTGTTCTTGTGCGTCGTCGTGCCCTGGAAGAACGTGGCCTCCATGATGTGGTCCTCGCGGTAGCGCCGCGCGCCGGAGAGCGACTCCGCCTCCACGCCCTCGAGCGCCTGGATGACCGCGTCCTGCGTGGGCCACTTGCCGCCGGCCGCCTTGGCTGCGCGCTCGACCGCCGCCTTGTAGGCCACGAGCGTGAAGTAGCCGTGGTCGGACTCGTAGTTTGGCCACTCCTTGAACTTCTCCTGGTGCCAGCGCACGAACTCCTTGCCGAGCGCGCTGGCCTTGGCGTACTCGAAGTAGAACGTGTTGTAGCCGAGGATGGCGCCCTCGGGCGTGAACTCCTTCTTGAGCGACTCGTGCACGCCGCCGCCGGTGGTCAGCACGAACTTCGTGGATTTCGTGAGGCCGGCGCCGTGCGCCTGCTTCATGAAGATCGGCGTGTCGCCGGCCCAGTGGCAGGAGAAGATCAGGTCGGGCTTGGCCTGGGCCAGCGCGGCCACGTGCGCGGTGAAGTCCGTCGCGCCCAGCTTGGGCCACAGCTCGCTCACCACCTGCAGCTCGATCCCGTACTTCTTCATGATCGCCAGGAACGCGGCCCAGTTGTCGCGCCCGTAGGAATAATCGGGGTTGATGCCGGCCACGGTCTTGAACTTCCCCTTCCAGTGACGAGCCGTGAGCAGCGAAGCCATCACGGCTTCACACTCATTGTCCGTCGACCGGAACGAATACTTCGGCTTGGGAATCGTTTCTTCCACGCCCTTCTGGGTGGTGGCGTCCCAGGCCAGCCAGATCGTCTTCATCTCCTCGGCCACCGGGCCCAGCGCCAGGCCCACGCCGGTGGAGATGGCGCCGGTCACGGCGTCCACCTTGTCTTGCAGCGCGAGCTTGCGGAAGCGCTCGACGGTGTCCTTGGGGCTCGACTCTTCCTCGACGACCAGCTCGATCTTGCGGCCGAGGATGCCGCCGGCCGCATTGATGCGCTCGGCGGCCCACTGCACGCCGCGCAGGCCGGACTCGCCCACCGGCGCCAGCACGCCGGCCTTCGCGGCCAGCACGCCGAGCTTCACCGGCGTGGATTGTGCAAACGCGGGGGCGATATCGAGCCCCACGGCGGCCGCCGCGGTGGCGCCGGCGGTGAGCTGGAGGAACTGTCGCCGAGTGGTCCGCATGCACGCCCTCCTTGTCGTCATCGCCCTCGTAGAATGGGCCGAAAACGGGCTATTCTACCTCTGCGGGGGCAGGGCCGGGGGTGCTAGAATCCCCGGGCCTCACCGACAGGCCAACCAGAGGGAGCGCGCGCGTGTACGTCAGATTCTGGGGGACGCGAGGATCAATAGCGGCGCCGGGTGACCGCACGGCGCGCTACGGCGGGAACACCTCCTGCGTGGAGGTGCGGGCCGCCGACGGCACGGTGATCGTGCTGGACTGCGGTACCGGCGCGCGCGAGCTGGGCCTGCACCTGGTGCGGGCGATGCCTTCGCCGATGCGGCTGCACCTCTTCATCGGCCACACCCACTGGGATCACATCCAGGGCTTTCCGTTCTTCGTCCCCGCCTTCCTGCCCGGCGCCGAGCTCAACGTGTACGCGCCGCTCGGGTTCCAGCAGAGCCTGGAAGAGGCGATGTCGGGGCAGATGGAGTACTCCTACTTCCCGGTGAAGCTGCGCGACCTGCGCTCGCGCATCCACTTCACCGAGCTGGAGGAGGGTTTCTTCCGCGTCGGCGACGTCCTGGTGGAGACGCAGTACCTGAACCACACCGCGCCCACGATCGCCTACCGCATGACGAACGGCGGCGCCAGCCTCGCCTACGTGACCGACCACGAGCCGTTCTGGCGCGCCGAGGACGGCGCGCTGCACCATCCGGGTGACCAGCGGCACATCGCGTTCATCAAGGGCGCCGACCTCGTCATTCACGACGCGCAGTACACCGAGGAGGAGTACGCCGGGCGGGTCGGCTGGGGCCACTCCACCCTCGAGTACGCCACCGACGTGGCCATCGCGGCCGAGGCCAAGCGGCTGGCGCTCTTCCACCACGATCCCACGCATGACGACCCCTTCATGGACCGCTTCGAGACGAGCGCCCGCGCACGGGTCACCGCGGCCGGCGCGCGGCTCGACGTGTTCGCCGCGCGCGAGGGCATGGAGCTCGAGCTCACGGGCAGCACGAGCATCGAGCCGGTGGCGGAGATCTCGGCGCTGCGGCGGCGGCTGATCGCCGGCGCCCGCGTGCTGGTGGTGACGCCGGACGAGACGCAGGTAGCGTCGATCGCGGAAGCGCTGGCCGAGGACGGCATGGTGGCGCTGCCGGTGCCCGACATGCACGCGGCGCTCACGCGCGGCACCGAGCACCTGCCCGACCTGGCCATCGTGGACACCGGCCTGCCGCCCGGCGACGGCGCCGATCTGGTGCCGGCCTTCCGCAGCCGGATGGGGCGCGCGAACTTCCCGGTGATCCTGCTCGCCGATCATCCGCAGGCGAGCTCGCTGCACCGGCCCGAGATCGGCGCCACCGACTATCTCGCCAAGCCCTACAGCCCGCCCATGCTGCGCGCGCGCGTGCGCGCGTGGCTGGCGCGCACGCTGGTCTCCTACACGGAGAGCCTGGCGCCCGGCACCGTCGAAGAGGCGGTCACGCTCGAGGACGCGCGCGACGACCAGGGCTCGACGCAGACGCTGCTGGCCAGCATGCTGGCCGGCGTCCCGCTCTTCCGCTCGCTCACCGCGGGTCAGCTCAACACGCTCGTCGCGCAGGCCACCGAGCAGGTCTATCCCGCCGGCTACGTCATTGCGCGGCAGGGCGAGGCGCCGCGGTTTCTGTGGGTGCTGCTGTCCGGGCGCGTCCGCGTGGTGGAGTCGACCACCGACGGACAGGCCGAGATGCTGCTGGGCGAGATCGGCAAGTCGGAGGTGTTCGGCGAGCTCGGCATCCTGCGCGACCAGCCGCGCTCGGCCACCGTCATCGCAGTCGAGCGCACGCACTGCCTGGTGCTGCGCCAGTCGGACTTCGTCGCCGTGCTCGGCGACTCGGTGGACCTGGCCAACGGACTCCTGCGCGTGGTGGCCTCGCGCCTCTACGACGCCGACCGCAAGCTCGCCCGCTACGCGCCCGACCCGCTCACCGGCCTCAACAGCCGGCGCGCGTTCAACGAGCAGTACCGTCGTATCGCGGCCGGCGCCCGCCGCCGCAAGACCGGCCTGCTGCTGCTCGCCATCGACGTGCTGCACCTCAAGGCCGTCAACGACGGCTTCGGCTACACGCTGGGCGACGAGGTGCTTCGGACCGTGGCCGACGCGCTCAGCGAAGCCACGCGCACCACCGACGTGGTGGCGCGCTACGGCGGCGACGAGTTCGCCGTGCTCCTGCTGGACGCCCTGCCCAAGGACGTCGACGTCATCCTGGGGCGCGTGCGCGACAAGCTGAACGCGCTCGGGCTTCAGCGCCGGCTCCCCGTCGGCATCGAGTGCTCGAGCGGGATCGCCTGGAGCCAGAATCCGCCCGACACCGCCGAGGAATTCCTGCGCGAGGCCGACCGCGACATGCACGACAAGAAGGCCCGCGAGCGGGAGCGCCGCGAGACCGCGTAGCGTCCCCACCGCCGCGACGTTCCCGCGGAAACGTGTGGTGCCCGCACCCTAGCTCCCGCGTTTGCGATCCGCGAAGGCCTTGATGCGGGCACGCGCCGCCGCGCTGGTTTTCAGCGCGGTGCCATAGGATTTCGGCTCCGCGCCGGGCGCGCCGGCGCGGATCGCCGCGACGATCTGCTTCGTCGAGGCGAGGCCTTCACGCGGCGAGGCGGCGATCTCCGTCGCCCACTTGAGCGCGCTCGCCTCCAGCGTGGGCGGCGCCACCACGCGGTTCACCACGCCCATGCGCAGCGCCTCGCTGGCGTGAATGGTCCGGCCGGTCAGCAGGAGATCGCGGCC
>Ga0137394_10002647_pt1 | contig 13285 bp, 11 predicted proteins | sample czobulk116metaG_FD_108278 | JGI IMG/M metagenome (GOLD analysis project Ga0137394, IMG submission 108278) | Vadose zone soil microbial communities from Angelo Coast Range Reserve, California, USA - czobulk1.16 metaG | ecosystem: Environmental > Terrestrial > Soil > Vadose zone | place: USA...
CACGTAGTTGCTCGCAATCGCGCCATTGGCTGGAGTGAAATCGCCGCTCGCCAGGCTCGTGGTCACGGTCGCGGCCGTTAACACGTCCTTGCTGTTATAAGTGCCGGTGTTTTTGGTAACTGTGAACGACTCGCTCCCCGCCAAAGGAGTGAGGGAGAAGTTCGCTGAAGTTAGCGTGGCAGTGGTGTTGCCGTTATAGGGCTTGGTCGGATCGCCGATGATCGAAGCCGTCAGCGTCACCGCCGTGATGTGCCCCGCGCCGCTGGCACTGCTTGGCAGCACGTAGTTGCTCGCAATCGCCCCATTGGCCGGAGTGAAGTCGCCAGGTGCCAGGCTCGTGGTCACGGTCGCGGCCGTTAACACGTCCTTGCTGTTATAGGCGCCGGTGTTCTTGGTAACGGTGAACGACTCGCTGCCCACTAGGCCCGAGATGGAGAAGTTGGCGGAAGTCAGCGTGGCAGTGGTGTTGCCGTTGTAGGGCTTGGTCGGATCGCCGATGATCGAGTCCGTCAGCGTCGCTGCGTTGATGCTGCCGGTGGTGAAGTTGACGAAGGTTACGTTGTAGTTTGCGCCGCTGTTGCCGTCGGTCACCGTTCCGCTGGGCACCAGGGTCTTGTTGCCCACGCCAGCGTTCTTGTCGCTGTACGCTTCCGTGAAGTTTGCCGTGTCGCCACCCGGAGCGATGGTGCCCGTTGTGACCGCCGGGGTGGCCGCTGCGGTCGTGTTGCCGTCATACGTCTTGGTATTCGTCGTTGCTGTGACGGTGATGGCGCGCGCGGTAATCGTGCCAGTGGTGTTGTTGACGAAGGTGTAGGCGTAGTTGTTGCCGCTGTTGCTGTCGTTCGCCGTCCCGCTCGGGATTAACGTCTTATTCCCCGCGCCCACATTCTTGTCGGAATACACTTCTGTGAAGTTCGCGGTGTCCCCCGAAACCAGCGGACCTCCCGCTGTAATCGTCGGGGTGGCCGCAGCGCTCGTGGCGCCATCGTATCCCTTGCTGTTCGTGGCCGCCGTTATCGTAATCGCCTTCTTGTTCACGGTCAGCGTATTTGTGCCGCTGCTGGCTGTGAAGCTGGCATCACCTGCGAAGCTGGCGCTCACGCCGGTCGCGAACGTCCCTGCGTTTATTTTCGCTGGAATCGTCAGGCTGGCACTGTTGAGTGTGGCTGTGCCCGTGGCATCCGTCGTCCCGGTGCCAACAGTGCCCCCGTTGAGCTTGAACGAAATAGTTTTTCCGCTTACACCAGCGCCACTTGCGGTAAGAGTTGCCGAGAGATTTGCCGTTCCGCCGTAAGTTCCCGTGGCGGCCGCCGCAGACAGGGTTGAGGTCCCTTGGGTCACTGTGACCGTTGCGCTCGCATCATTCGAGCTCCCGCCCTGATCCCACGAACCGACACCCTTGATGGTGTACGCACCAACGACAGGGATCCTGAATGAAAAAGAAGCCGAAGTCAGATTCGTAGGGATGCTCACTACAGTGACAGCGGTGCCACTGCAGCTTGGTCCGGCAAAAAACGTCGCCCCGCTGGGGGTCGAGGTGAAGGTCGCGGTCGCGGGAGACGGGAGCGGGACGATGGCCCGGTTCGAACCCTGAAGCGCGACCTGGAAAGAATTGCGACATTGGTTGGCAGTTATGGTCCCAAACGTCGTGGTTTCTGTGGTGGTATCAGTGTCGCTAAAGATTGATTTGTTGCCATTATCGGTAAACGTCGTCTGCGCCTGAGAAGCCGCGCCTCTTGCGGTCAGATAGAACAGGATGCCGAAGTCATGGGAGTCTGGAACAAACTGGTTGTTGGAAATGTTGCCGTTGGAGTCGGCGACGGCGGTCAGGTTCGGGTGCGTATCGATCAGCGGCGATTCGAGGAAGGACAGGGTGACGGTCTCGCCGGGCTGCCAGCCGGAACCGGTGATGGTGACGATTTCGCCCGGGGCGTAGTCAGCTTTGTCGGTTTTGACGGTGGCGAAGCCGTAGACTTCGGTGCTGGCGAGCGCGTTCGGCGGCGTGGCGGCGTCTTTGCCGCCCGCAACCAGGAGCAATCCGTCTTGCCGCATGGCGCTGCCAGCGGCGTTGCTGCGAGCCGTGGACAGAGAGCCGGTTGCAGAAAAAGTTCCTTGCCAGGGAGTGAACAGCTCCGCGGAAGAAATGGATACACCGTTCGAGGTTCCGCCGACGATCAACACATTATTGTTATGAGGAAGCAGGAAGGCGAGATGGCCGGCGCGCGCCGTGGCCAGCGCGGATGCGCTCGTAGTGAACGTTCCCACCGCGGGATCAAAAATTTCCGCAGAGGCCAGATCCACGGTGGTGGTGCTGCCGTCCGGGTTGGTAACTATGTTGTTGCCGCCGGCGACAAGAACGCGGCCGTCGAGAAGCGTCGTTGCCGAGTGGCCGGAGCGCGGCGTTGCCAGGCTCGGCCCAGCAGCGACGCTTCCCGCGACCGGATCAAGAATGTCGGTGGAAGCAACTGGCGCGGTCCCGTTGGAGCCGCCCATGATTATCACGCGGCCATCGGCGAGCACCGCCATAGCATGCTTCGTGCGCGGGGATGACATGACCCCGGCTGCACTGAATGTTCCCGCGACCGGGTCGAAAATTTCCAGTGTCGCGCTGGCCACGCCGGAACTTTCGCCGCCGGCAATAAGTACGCGACCATCTTGAAGAAGCGCCGCGGCCGCTCCCGAGCGCGCTTCCACCATGCCGCCGGCAATGCTGGTCCATGTGCCGGAGACGGGATCGAAAATTTCGGCCGAGTTGGTCGCACCACCGCCTGATACCGTGCCGCCTGCCACCAGGACGCGGCCGTCGTGCAAGGTGGCCGAAATATGGTTGCTGCGCGGGTTGTTCATCGGCGCAGCAAGAGGAGAAACCGACCCGTCGGAGTTGAACAAGTCGGCGCTCGCAACCGGTCCGCTTCCAGGGTCGCCGCCGGTGATCAAAACGCTGCCATTCTGTAACAGAGCAGCGGAGGCGCCTGCACTCGGCTGTGCTAGATTCGCCGTAGGCGCCCATCCGTCGCTCGGAACCTGCAGCACTGAACCTTTTAACACCAGCACTGCACCCACCAGTACAGCGACCCCCAAAAGGGAGGTCTTAGCAGCTTTTCGCATGGTTATCCTCGGTAGAGAGAGCTTTGCCTTCGACGACCACACCAATGTCCACCTCGTCGCGGGGGCTGGGTACGCCGCCCGAGAGCGTCATCAGTTCAAGGAATTAACTCCCCCGGGGACATAACTGGGGGTTGCTGTTGCGGAGGACAGTTAGCCCTAAGGGAGCAATCTGGAGGCCAGTGCCCCGAGCTTTGAGGGAGGTTAGTAGCACTTGGCGTCGGGCGATAGGCGACTTAGGCGTGGGCGCAGAAGAGACATGACGAGAAATCAAGGAGATAGCGATGGAACAATACTAGAACTGTCCACGGGGCCAGCCTTACTATAACGATGCTCGCGACTACGCATCGGTGCTATCTCAATCTGAATCTCCACAAATAAGTCAAAGGAGACGAAATCCCGAGCGAAAACAAGAACTATTTTGCCGGCCGAAGCTGAATGTCTGCCGGCAACTGGCGGAAAACTCGTTCGAAGCGGACAAGCCTGTTGGGGCATTTTGGATCGCGCAGGGCTTGCCTTTCGTCCGGGCGTAAAGACTGGGCAGGTCAGTCGGGGTCGTCGATCATCGCTGCCACTTGGCCGTGCAGTCGGGTTGAATAGGCACAAGGACCGACATGCCAACGATTGCTACTGGCGAGTCGGCTTCTGTGTGTGATTGAAGCGCCCAGTCTCGATAGCGCTCAAAAAACAGAAGTCTGCGCCCATGCCTCGACCTGGAGGAGAATTGTCTGTCATCAGAGCTTTTGCGCCAAGTAGTATAAACTTAATAATACAACAGTGATATATAATATAGGGGCGAAGTTATCTTCGGAGGCAATTTTCATGCTTCTGCTAATAAAATGAAGTTGATTGCTAACGAATTGTTGAAAGCGACGCGGAATCTTTCCCGGATGACTGAGGAATCCCAAGCAGTCCCCGCATGATCGCCAAGGTCGCAAGAGCAGCCACAAGCCCTGTTAAAGCAAGATAAAGACTCGGCATGAACGCGCCTAGGAATCTAAGGATCAGGTACATGGCGATTACGCATGGGATGATAAAGGTCCAGATGATGAGAGAGACGATGAGCGTTTTCACAGGGTCACCCCCTCGCGGCACTTACGCACCCTTTCGATACCGTGAGTCTCGAGTTTCATCGGACGGGAGCAATCGCAGGCTGGCCTCCGACCTGAGTTCCCGAGCGAAAAATCGTGTTGCTAAGTAGCTCCAGCGCACTCGAGGCCTTCAGCGAAACGTTCGAGCAATACTGATGCCAAAACATGTCTGAGCTCGCATTCTCCCGTTTTTGCTTGCCCGGGCCCGTGAGCAACCCCAAGTTCGCGGCGATGAATTAGGACGCTTCTTGGAAAAGGTTTGCTTGGTAGCTCTACTGCTTTGCCATCCATCCATCTTTCATTCTTCATTGATCGACGAGTTGCCTTTCAACCCTTCTAGCTATATGGCGCTGGTTCAACAACTTAAGATTGGCGGGCGTGGCCACCGATTTGGCCCGAGGTTTGCTCCTAGCAGTAAGTCCCCAACCAGTACCAGGTTGTTGCCGGAGGTTTGGTCTATAAGACCAGATCTTGGCGCCGGGGTCTGTGTACATGAGTCAAATCTGACGAAGGAGATTTCGCATGACGTTCACAAAGTTCATTAGCAAGTTCCATCAGGAAGAGTCGGGACAGGATCTGCTCGAATACGCGCTGGTTCTGCTTGCTGTTTTGGCGGCAGTGGTGACGGGCTCGGGAAGCCTTGCGACCGACATCGCCACAGGGCTCACCGCGATTAACACCAAGATTCAGGCCGCAATCGCGGGCGCCTAAGACCTTGGGACGCCGGGCAGCACAGGCCGTGCGCGCGGCGCCGTCTTGTCGTAGAAACACGTCTACTGGTTCGGGGCAATTCCTGATTCAAAGCACCCCTCGGGCCAAATCCAAGACGAGGATCCTGGTGCTAGGGTTCGTGTACTTAAGTCAAATCTGACGAAGGAGATTTCGCATGACATTCACAAAGTTCATTAGCAAGTTCCATCAGGAAGAGTCGGGTCAGGATCTGCTTGAATACGCGCTGGTTCTGCTTGCTGTTTTGGCAGCAGTGGTGACGGGCTCGCAAAACCTGGCGACCGACATCGCCACAGGGCTCACCGCGATTAACACCAAGATTCAGGCCGCAATCGCGAAGGCCTAAAGCCTTGGGGCGCCGGGCGGCACAGCCCGTGCGGCGCCACTCTTTTCATTTGAAATGACACTATGAATTTGGCTCAATTCATTCCGGCGCTGGCGGCGGCAGTGGCAGTTTCTGCGGCGGTCAGTGATGCTAAGCACCGGAGGATTCCAAACCGGCTGACCTATCCCGCCATGATTGCCGGCCTGATCTTGCAGATGGCGCTCCATGGATGGAGCGGGCTGCTGCTCGGTGTGGGCGGCGCTCTTCTTTTCGGCGGGATGTTCTTGCTATTCCACCTCGTCCGGGCCATGGGGGCGGGGGACGTGAAGCTGGCCGCGGCTCTCGGCTGCATGATTGGTCCCGCTGCGTCGTGGCAAGTGATGTTCGCTACCGCTGTGGCGGGGGGCGCGCTGGCCATAGTCTTCATGGTGCTGTCTGGCCGCATTATTGAGACGCTGCGGAACACGTTGTGGGTGGTGGCATTTCACGCCCAGCACGGATTACAGACACACCCCACAGTGAACCTAGACAACCCCGGCGCAGTGCGCATGCCGTACGGGCTTGCATTTGCAGCCGGCACATTGTACTGGGCTGTTTTTTCGCAGTTGTGGAGGTAATTCATGGGTACTCGGCGACTTGGTTTCGCTCTAGTAGCTGCCCTGGTGATTTCTCTCGGCATGACGTCTGTTTTCTATATCCGTATTACACGTACGCAAGCGGCTGCCCGCCCGAAGACGAAGCGAATCGTCGCGGCCGCGGTGGCATTGCAGCCAGGCACTCCCATTCCGGCTGAAAACTTGACGGAGATCAACTGGCCCGTGAATGTGCCTCTGGAGGGGCTAATCGAGAAAAAACAAGACGTGACAGGTCGCGTGCTGATGTACGCCGTGGCGGCGAACGAACCGGTGCTGCAGCGTGACTTGGCGGCGAGCGCTAGTTTGGGTCTTGCGGCCAAGATTCCAGACGGTATGCGTGCGACCGCGGTAAAGACCAATGAGGTCACGAACATCGCCGGATTTATCCTTCCTGGCTCTCACGTGGATGTGCTGGTCACCTTGCGGACCGAGAACAATACCGCAAGCACGGTGACGCGCACAGTGCTGCAAAACGTCCAGGTGCTGTCAACCGGAACGAAGATGGACCCCGATCCGAATGGTAAGCCCGAGAACGTAAACGTAGTCACCCTGCTGGTGAGCCCGGAACAATCGGAAAAGCTGGCGCTGGCGCAGAACCAAGGCACCATCCATTTTGTGCTGCGCAACGGTGGAGACTCGGCGAATACGGATGTCCCGCCGGTTGACATGGCTGAATTGGCTGGAATAGCGAAAAAGCCGCCTCAGCCAGAAATGAAACCTCTGAAACACGTCGCCGCAGTGGTGAAACTGCCGGACGTCTACATGGTAGAGACGCTGGTGAACGGCAAGACAACAATCACCAAATTTCCGGTAATACCAGAGTAAGGCTAAGGAGGCCATTCTGCAAGTCCACGCCACAAGACACCATCTGTTGATGCTATGTGCTTTGACTAGCTTAGGCCTTTGCGGGCCTGCGAGGGCGCAGGTTCCTGCCGAGCCCCTTGCGCAACAGGCAGGTCCTGCCGAAAACCTCGGCAACCAGGTTTTGCACATACTCGTAGGCCACTCTGTGGTGATCCGCACCGATCCTCGCCTCCACCGCGTGCTGGTGGGTAACCCCGCGGTCGTGACCACGGCCACGACGGCGCCCAATGAAGTGGTGGTGACCGCCATAGCGACCGGCAGCAGCAGCGTTGTGCTGTGGCAAGAGGACAATCGATCGCGAATCATCGAAGTGTTCGCCGATGTGGATGTGTCATTGCTGCGGGACGCGATTGCACGGGGATTGCCCGGCGAGGCCATCCAGGCCGAGGCTGAAGAGGGCAGGATTGTTCTGAGCGGAACGGCATCGTCCCCCGCGGTCGCCGACCAGATCGGAAAAATGGCAGCGCCTTTCTCCAAGGAGATTGTGAACTCCATCCAAATCGCATTACCGCACCGGCAGAAGCAGATACTGCTGAAAGTGCGATTTGCCCAGGTGGATCGAACGAAGTTCTCCGCCTTCGGCATCAACCTGCTTAGCACCGGAGCCGCGAACACCGTTGGATCGGTAACGACGCAGCAGTTTGGGGCGCTAGGTCTTGGCGAGAAGGGCCTATTGACAGGCACCATTGGGGCGCCCACGAAGGGTTTTACCTCACAGGAAAGCATTTCTGATTTGCTTAACATCTTCATTTTCCGGCCTGACCTTAACCTGGGCGCAACCATTCGTGACTTGCAGCAGCGAAATGTGCTGCAAATCCTGGCCGAGCCGAACCTGCTGGCAGCCAATGGCGAGCCGGCGCGTTTCCTGGCTGGTGGAGAGTTGCCCTACCCGGTAATCTCTGGCGTGGCCGGCGCGGCCACTGTAACGGTCCAGTTCAAGCCCTTCGGCGTCAAACTGGAATTTACCGGGACAATCGAGAGCGACAACACCATCCGGTTGAAGGTCTTCCCGGAAGTGAGCTCACTTGACTTCTCGAACTCCGTTACCATCAGCGGATTTGTCTTGCCGGCCATTGCCACTCGCCATGCTGAGACCGTCGTGGAGTTGAGAGACGGCCAGAGTTTTGGCATCGCCGGACTGCTGGATCAGAGGACGACGTCGCAATTTTCCAAGGTGCCGGGTATAGGTGATCTGCCTATCTTGGGACAGCTATTTCGGTCCAGGTCGGTGAGCAAGACGAACTCCGAACTCATCGTAATCGTCACGCCGACCATCGTGGACCCGGCGGCGACGCCAATCGCTGCCCCCGAGTTGCCCAAGATGCCGATCGCACCGCTGGACCAAAAGCAATTTGACACGAAAACCCCACATGGAGATGGGAGCAAGTGAACATGGCCACGGTTGAAAAGTCAGCCCGAGTCGCGGTAGTGGCGGTCTGCACCGATCCGACATCGTATGAGGCCCTGTCGCATTTCATGGCGGGCGTGCCCGGAGCGGTCATCGTTGGAAATTTGGACCATTATGTCGGTGTTGAGCGAGAGGTAGGCCGCGCTCTGGACCTCGCACAGACCCGCATTTGCTTCATTGACTATGACCAGAATACCGAGGAAGCGATCCGGATCACGGAGCGGTTGCGCTCCGAATATCCAGATGTGCACAACTTTGCTCTATCGGCCTATTCGGAACCTGAAGGAATCATCGCAGCCATGCGGGCAGGTTGCGACGAATATCTGCTGAAGCCAGTGCAACATGAGCGCGTGCTGGACGGGTTGGGACGCGTGGAGGCGAAGCAGAAGAAAAGAGCCCGGTCGGGGGTCCGTGGAAAGATCATTACTCTCGTTGGCGCAAAGGGAGGCACGGGCGTCACCTCGCTGGCATTACATTTAGCGTTGGACCTGAGTCATGAAGGGAAGCGAAAATGCCTGTTGGTTGACCAGCATCCCGCTCTGGGCGATGCGTCGCTGTACCTCGGCACGGGTCGCCACCAGTACAGTTTTTACGAGCTTGCCAACAACGCGGATCGCTTGGACGAAGAGCTGCTGCGCGGCTTTCTACTGCACCATAATTCCGGACTTCATCTTCTCGATTCGCCCGCGACAGTGGATGCGATTCATGGCGCGCCGCCGGCGGCGGTGGAACACACGCTCGCGTTTCTAGCCGAGACCTATCAGTTCGTGATCGTCGATTGCCCGCCCGGGCTAACCGAGGGTACGCAGGCGTGCATGTCGCAGTCGGAGCAGGTTGCAATCGTAATGACCGCCGAATTACCGTCGGTGCGTAACACCGTCCGCTACCTGGAGCACCTGTCGAGGCTTGGATATAGCTCGAGCAGCATACATGTCGTGCTCAACCGTTATTCCAAGAAGGGACCGCTGAGCGATGAGCGCATTGAAAAAGCCCTGGGGCGAAAGATTTCGCTGAGGGTGCCAAATAGCTACAACGAAGTAATTCGGGCCATCAATACCGGAGCGCCGATGCCCTCTGGAAACAAGTCGGATTTCGCCGCAGCCATCCAGAAGTGGGCACACGAATTGGCAAGCATCGATGGAAACAACAAGGTCAAGGCGATGGTTGCAGCCCAGCCTGGCAGCGGTATGAGGGCGCTGTTTGGCACGTAGTTTCGCGGGGGAGAATTAAGATCATGGGATTCGGATTTACGACGCCAGTTCCTCAGGCACCACAGGGTGCTAGTGCGCCTTTATATAAGTCATACCAGGAGCTGAAGACCGGCCTCCATCGCGACTTATTGAACAAGATTGACCTGGAGAAACTCACCTCGCTGCAAGATGTCCGCGCGCGAACGCAGGTACAGACCGTAATCTACGAGCTGATTGGTGCGGCGAACGTCCCGCTCAGCGGCGCGGAAAAGGAGCGAATCTGCCGCGAGGTGTTGCACGAAGTCTTCGGCCTGGGGCCCCTCGAGCCGCTCTTGCAAGATGCATCCATCACCGACATTCTGGTTAACACCCACAGGCAGGTTTACATCGAGCGGGGCGGCATGCTCGAACTAACCAACGTCGTCTTTAAGGATGCTGCGCACCTGCGTCACATCATTGACAAGATCGTGTCGAACGTGGGAAGACGCGTGGATGAATCGTCGCCCATGTGCGACGCGCGTCTGGACGACGGCTCTCGCGTAAATGTCGTGATTCCGCCACTGGCGATCGACGGTCCGGTCATGTCGATCCGCCGCTTCGGCCGCACTCCGATCGGCGTTGAGCAGCTGCTTGCCAAGCACGCCATCACGTCTCCGATGTTGGAACTGCTGAAGAGCGCGGTCAAGGCGCGGCTCAACATCGTTGTCTCGGGCGGCACGGGCGCAGGTAAAACTACATTGCTGAACGCGTTATCGAGTTTTATCTCCAAGCGAGAACGAATCGTTACGATCGAAGATTCGGCCGAATTGCAAATGCAGCAGCCGCATGTCGTCCGAATGGAGTGCCGTCCTCCGAACGTCGAGGGCAAAGGCGCAGTTCGTCAGCGCGAATTGGTGATCAACGCTCTTCGTATGCGCCCGGATCGCATCGTGCTGGGCGAGGTGCGCGGCGGCGAGGCCTTGGACATGTTGCAGGCCATGAACACCGGCCACGACGGCTCGCTGACTACCATTCACGCCAACAATCCGCGCGACGCGATCGCGCGTCTCGAGACTATGGTTTTGATGGCCGAGGTCAATCTGCCCGACAAGGCCATACGACAGCAAATCGCATCCGCAGTGTCCATCATTGTGCAGGTGGCCCGGCTCAGCGATGGCGCTCGCCGAGTGACGCAAATTTCCGAGGTTACCGGGGTCTCGGATGACATGGTGACCCTGCAAGACATTTTCGTCTTTGACCGCCTCGGCATCGGAGCGAACGGTCGCGTGCTTGGCCGATTTCGCGCTACTGGTCTGCGGCCTACGTTTTCTGACCGATTGAAGGCGTCGGGGATCCAGCTTCCGCCGAACATATTCGAGCACGTCTGCGAGGTTTAGTCGTGACGCTAATCAGTATCTTTTTCATCATTTTGATCACTGCCTTCGCCGTGGTCGCGTTCTTTACCGAACCCTCGAAGGCAGACAAACTGATTCACTCGCGGCTGGCCTCGCTTGACCGAAAGAGGCTTTCATCTGGAACTGCCGAGCCTGACATCGTGAAGGAAGTCACTTTCAGCTCGATCCCCGCTTTCGATAAATTCCTGCGAAACAACCGTGCCGCTGTGGGCCTTCAATTGTTGATCGAACAATGCGATGTGCAATGGACGGTGGGGCGGATTGTGTTCGGCACGCTGGTGCTCATTTGCTTAGGCGCTCTGCTAGGTAATTGGTGGATTGCGCCGGGGCTGCTGGGCTGGGCCCCCGGTCTGGCGCTGGGCGCGCTCCCGTACGTTTTTTTGCTACAAAAACGCAAACTGCGGCTGCGGCGCTTCTCGGAGCTGCTTCCGGAAGCGATCGATCTAATGTCGCGCGGGCTGCGGGCAGGCCAGGCGCTATCGGCCGCGGTGGAGACCATAGCTCAGGAATCCGATGAACCATTGCGTTCGGAGTTTCGCCGCGCGGCCGACGAACAGAGTTTTGGGCTGCCATTTCGCGAGGCCATGGTAAACCTTAGTCGCCGTGTGCCCGTTGCCGATCTGCAGTTTCTGGTCACCGCGATTCTTGTTCAAAAGGAGACCGGCGGTAATCTCACACAGGTCCTCGACAAGGCTTCGCACGTGATTCGTGAGCGCATACGTGTGGGAGGGCAGATGCGGATTCGCACTGCGCAGGGCCGGTTGACCGGCTGGATCTTGTGCGCGCTGCCGTTCGCCATGTTCATCTCTATGAACTTCCTCCATCCAGGCTATGGAAAAGACTTGTTCCAGAATCCGCTGGGGCAAAAATTGGTGACCTACGCCGCGGTCATGATGGTAATCGGCGTGGTACTGATACGCAGGATTGTAAATGTCAAGTACTAAGGACCAAGTCACATGATGCTTCTGTTTCTCATCTCGGTAACTATCACTGTATTTCTGATCGCCGCTGCGCTGATCTTGATGTTGAGTGGCAAGGAAACCATTGATGCTCGCCTGATGGAGATTTCGGCTCCGCCGCCAGCCAGCTCGCCTGACATCGCGGAGGTGCCTACAAACAGCCTTGCCCGAGCGGCGGCCGGGGTCACCAGTGTTTTCAAGCCCATTCGCAGTCTTGTCTCCGGTACGGATGAAGATATGGCCTATCGGTTGGCGCTCGCAGGATTTCGAAAACCTGAGCACATCGAGATCTTTACAGCGGCGAAGATGTTACTGCCGGTGGTTGCCATTGTTGCGGGAACTTTCTTCGGCAGCAACATGCTAGCAGCGATTTTGGTGGGCGCCGTCCTCGGTTTTATGGCACCCGATTTTGTGCTTACACATTTAATTTCTCACCGGCAGGAGAGCGTCCGCCGCACCCTGCCCGATGCGCTCGATCTGTTAGTGATCTGCATGGAGGCCGGCTTGGGTATTGACCAGGCCATGGTGCGAGTTGGCGAGGAAATAAGACTGACCTCGACCGCTTTGGCCGACGAGCTCCAGATCATCAGTCGTGAACAGCGTGCCGGAAAGCCGCGTCTGGATGCCTGGCGCAGCATGGCGGAGCGAGTTGATATCGATTTTGTGAGGCAGTTTGTCACCATGCTGGTGCAGACGGAGCGCTTCGGCACGCCCATTGCGAACGCGCTCGGGCAGTTTTCAGACACGCTGCGAACGCGCCGCACGCAGAAGGCCGAAGAAGCGGCGGCCAAGGCGGGAGTCAAACTGATTTTCCCGCTGGTCTTGTTCATCTTCCCCAGTATTCTCGTGGTATCGCTGGGACCGGCGATTCTCGGCATCATGAAGGTACTTTCAGATTTTGCTAAGTAACAATGCGATGGCAAAAAAAAGCAGTGCGCGCAACTAACGCTACACGCGGAACGGTAGTCGGCCAGTGCATCCGAGTGGCGGAGACCGGACTAACGCGGATTGTCGGTCTGCTCGGGGAGCGCGAACTCCAGCCGGGCGATGGGCTGCTAATCATGCCTTCGCAAGGCGTGCACACTTGGGGAATGCAGTTCCCCATAGACATTGCGGTTCTGGACGACGACTGGAAGGTCATTGCCATTAGGCGTGATATGCGCCCGTTCCGAATGAGTCGGATGTTCTGGAAGGCCGCGGCGGTGCTCGAGCTGCCGTCTGGCACATTGGAGTCAACCTCCACGCACATAGGCGACACCATTGAGTTCGGCCGCGTGGATGTGGCGGCGCAGTCGATGGAGAAATGACGATGCGGAGAAAAAGAGTAGGCTGCCTATCGCAGGGTGAGGATGGCCAAAGTTTGCTGGAAACGGCAATTGCCATGCCATTGCTTCTCGGAATCTCGTTCAACATCATCAATCTTGGTCACATTTGGTTCATGGTGCTGACCCTTTCGGCTGCACCCCGGCTTGGAGCGGAGTACGCGTCGCAGGGCGGACAGGCGGTGCAAACCATTTCCGCGCCTACAACTACGGCTGTCAAAAACCTCGTTTATGACAATTTAACAAATGCTATCAGCGGCGCG
>Ga0137394_10002648_pt1 | contig 13284 bp, 7 predicted proteins | sample czobulk116metaG_FD_108278 | JGI IMG/M metagenome (GOLD analysis project Ga0137394, IMG submission 108278) | Vadose zone soil microbial communities from Angelo Coast Range Reserve, California, USA - czobulk1.16 metaG | ecosystem: Environmental > Terrestrial > Soil > Vadose zone | place: USA...
AAGGGCGAAGGCGTCCAGTTGCTGAACGATCCCAGATTGAAGTCATCCGCAAAGAGGATCGTAAGCGGGTCCACGTAGGTATATCCGCCCGCCAGCGTCGTGGACACGCCCGCATTTGTGACTACGATGTTCGCTGATCCCAAGGATCCGGGGGGAACCTGGACTGTCATCCGCGAACCGTCGGGCAGCGCCGAAAGAACCGAAGCGTTTTGTCCGCCGATCTTCACCGTGGAATTAGTACTGAGGTTTGTCCCCATCAGGTCCATCCGGTTACCACCTGCCGTGGTCCCCTGGGTTGGACTGACACGCGAGATCGCTGGCGCTGTAACATTCACAGTTGCCGTGGTTGTGCCCTGAAACGCGCCGAAGCTTGCGGTGATGATAGAGGTACCGTTGTTCACAGCCGTCACCAACCCCGTCGCGCTTACTGTCGAACTTGCCGTGTTGCTGGGGGCATAGGTCGTTCCCGAGTTGCTCGTTACATTTTGCGTACTGCCATCGGAATAGCTCGCCGTTACTGTCAACTGCTGTGTCGCGCCAACGGAAGTCAACGTAAAGCTTACGGGACTAACAGTGATCCCCGTTAGTGTCGGAGCGGGAACCGAGGAACTCACAAATACATCGTCAAATTGGATGTGCTGATTGCTTACATCCAAAGCGATTGCCCCGGCTGTCAAAGCGGTGTCCGTCGCTTGGATCACTGTCGCTCCATCATACAGAACCGTGATTTGAGACCCGCTGAAGACGAGTTTCAATTTATGAAACACGTTGGGATTCATGCTGGCGACCGAGGTCGTACTTAATACCGCCAGCCCCGGAGCATCCACGCTCCAAGCTCCTGTGCGGAGCAGCCGGATCTGCAGCGATGACGGATAGAGCCAGACCGTGTACGAAGCTCCGGTGCTCGTGTTCACACGCCCACGGAGACCGCCAGGGTAGTTCTGGTTACTGAACAACTGAAACTTGGCCTCCACCGCGTAATTCGACCAAGCGGAACTTCCGGCATAGATTTGTGTCGCACCGCCACCGTTGTTATCAGCCACGTGCTGCGTGGCGGACCAGTTCGTCAACAGTCCCAGTGGCGAAGCCGTCCAATTGCTCAACGATCCCAGATTGAAATCATCGGCAAAGAGAATCATTAGTGGATCCACGTAGGTATACCCGCCCGAAAAGGTGGAACTCCCGCCAGAATTGGTCAACACGATGTCTGCCGAGCCCACACTGCCCGAAGGGACCAACACAGTCATCTGCGAGCCATCAGCCGCGGCAGACAAGATGGAAGCGCTGTGACCACCGATATTTACGGTCGTGGCGGTGCTCAGATTCATTCCCATCAAGTCCATTCGATTTCCGCCCGCGGTCGTGCCTTGGTAAGGACTAACTCGCAGGGCCGTCGGAACCGTAACTTGGACGGTACCAGCTGTACTAGCTAGCCACGCGCCAAAGGTTGCGTTAATAGTTGAACTTCCATTCGAAACAGCGGTGACAAGCCCCGTGGAGCCGACCGAAAGGCTATTAGAATTGCCTGAGCTGTAGTTCGTCCCAGAATTGGTCGTTACATTCTGGTTCGTCCCGTCGGAATAGCTGGCTGTCACAGTCAGCTGCTTGGTGACGCCCACCGCATTCAGAGTGAAACTTGCGGGCGCAACGGTCAGGCCTGTTATGAAAGGCCCTGTGGAAGGCGGACCGGTGACCAAAACATCTTCATAACGGATATGCTGGTTCGAGACATCCAGAGCTATGAGACCAGACGCGTAACTGCTGTCGGTGGCGCTTATCTGGATGACTCCATCCCAAAATACTTGGATCGAGGTTCCCTGGAAGACTAGTTGAACCCGGTGATAGTTTGTAGTGTCATAAGTCAGATTCGCCGATCCCAAGACCGTCAGCCCTGGGGCATCGATATTCCACGCCGTGGCTTTCAGTAACCGGAGGACATTGCTGCCGGGATAGAACCACACGGCGTAGCCTGCTCCTGTCGAGGGGTTCACCCGGCCACGGAATCCTCCGGGAAAGTTTGCCAGAGAGAAGACTTGCACCTTCGCTTCGACGCTGTAGTTTCCCCACCCGGCATTGCCGGTAAACTGTTGAGTGCCGCCCAGGCCGGCATAGTCGTACGCTCCTTGAACGCGGCTCCAGCCCTGCGCCAAGCCCAGTGGAGAAGCCAGCCAATTGGCTGTGCTATCTCCGTTGAAGCTATCCTCCATGAGCACAGTGGAAGGATCCAGATACGAGTAGGCGGAATTAAGGGTACTGGAACCATTCGGAGTTGTGACCTTGACGTTTGCTACTGTTCCAGTGGTGCCTGCAGGAATGGTGACCGCCATCATGCTCGGGCTGATTACTGTAATGTTAGTCGCTGGTTGGCCACCCACGGTGACCTGCGCACCGGAAACAAATGAATTTCCGAAAAGATTCATGATGTTCCCGCCCGTACTTGGTCCGGCCGTCGGACTGATGCGCGTGATGCCGGGAGGGCCGACATAAGTGAATCCTCCGGTTAAGGTTCCGGACCCAAACTGTGAGAACACAGCAACATCTGCTGTTCCCTCGGTTCCTGCCGGAGTGACTGCCGTCAGTGTGGAAGAATCGTGGAAGGAGACATTCGTAGCGTTGTTCCGTCCTATAGTCACGGTCGAAGTGGATGTGAAGCCCGCACCCGAAATCGTGATGCTCGTTCCCCCGGCAATCGACCCGGTCGAAGGATTTACCGCCACAACGGCTGGAGGAGCTGGCGGCGGGGCCATCGAAGTAACTAAGCCAGAACTAAACCCAGAAACGCCCTGCCACTGACCCTCAGTGTCGCCCGAGAAAACCAAGACTTTGGTGGGAACTAGAACTCCGTCTAGGTCCATGGCGGCACCTGTATAGGTATAGGTAATCTGGCTGCCGTTGTAGTTCGCTTGTGACAGGGTGGATTTCGTCCGGGCGTAGGTATACTGCGACATGTCCTGCATGAAGATGTGCTGCGCCTTCTCCGTATTTAAAAAACCTGAGATATCGCTGATGAGTTGCCTGCGCTGGGGGTCCGGGCACACGGCGTATTTGTCATCGTGAGTGTAGACTTCTACCGGGACCATACTGCTGAACAACCGCCACGTGTACCATTGGAATTTGGATTCCGCGAAAGGCAGCCCACTTCCATCTGAATTGCAGAAGAGCATATCCACTGGCCCAACGTTCACGATGTCCAGTGAGCGGGATCCAAACAGGAAGAACTTCTGTGACGGCAAGCCAGCGCGACTCCCCATCGTCAGGTCATCTGCAAAGAAAAAAGAGTAGGATTCATCAGAAGTAGAGTCTGCCTGAGGCAGAGGTGGGAGCTGATATATCCAGAAAGGCCGGACTTGGAGCCGTTCCGCTCCATTGTACTGAAGCGGATCGTGGTTATACTGAAAACCGGGTTTGATGGTAGTGCCTATGTAGCGGAACCCAAATGTGTTCCAAAAGTCATAGCCCATGTTGTTGGACAAATCGTAGAAGTGCCCGAGCACCCACTTCGAGAAAAAGGGAATCGTGTCCGTTCCACCATTCCCCTGCTTCCAGGCCTGGATGTCAGCCATATTGGAGACCCATTCGCTGTCGGTATTCGCTCGCCCAGCGGGGCCATTCCAGAAAAGATCGCCAAAGTCTACGCTGTGGTATCCGTGAGGACTAACCTGAATTTTGCCGGCGTTAATATCTTGGTTCAACAGGGCTCGATTGGGATCACCCGGCGGCAGCAGATTCATATAGATGGAACCGGAAACCTTCCAAGGCCCTCCGCTTCCGTCAGGAGCCACATTTCCGGTCAGCGTCGGGTCATACATTTCTTTGATGCGAACAGGCCAGCCCGTGTCCACGTTGTGATCCATGCGGACCGACCAGAAACGCGGATAGCCGCGCAGGACAAAAGGCTTGCGCGCGGCCCACACAAGGCTTCGCCAGAACAAATCGTCGACGCCCATTAAGAATCCAAAGCGATCTGCTTGTAAGTAGTCCAGCGTTCCAAAAAAAACCGCTCGACCAGCCCCATAGGTGGTGACACGAATGAGCGGGTCGGTTCCCATGAGAGCAACAACAGTTCCGTTGGCATTTTGAAGGGCAGTTGCGGTGACCGAGTTCACCACCCCGCTCTGATTTGCATGAAAGGGATAAACAAAATCGCCGGGATTCGCACGGTAGCCTCGCTGAAGCCCCGCAATATAGTGCGGTGTGCTGCCACCAGGCTGCATGGCCGCGGGAACCACGATCTGTGTCGCCGGTGTACCCAACGCAGATCCAGTCGCGCCGAATATCGTCTGAATATGGGATTGCGTGCCGATAGTAGATGAAGAATCCAGGTTCACAAACCCGGTGCCGCCATTTACCGCAGTGACGATGGCGCTTTGCCATAGCGAGGAAAGTTGTAAACCGGGATGCCCGGCGATGATTAGCTGGCGCGAGTTAAGGTCGGAAGGCGGCGGAGTACTAGCCACATCAAAGATGTCGTAGGGGATCTGAAGGTGCTGGAGATACCGCTCCGCATACCGCTGGAATTGGCCGGGCGTTGTGGAACTGGTGTTGTAGCCCGTTGTGCTGGAGGAATTCACCAGCACCGCGGTGGTCAAGTTCCGATTTTGGGCTTGCGCTGTTAGGCCGCTAAACAGAACCGCGGACAAAACGAGCGCCAGCCGCCAACTGCCCTGAGTATGCATTTACTTCTCCTTGGGGCGCGAATGCGAGGGACATCTGAGAATGCAGAATTGTTTCCACCGCTCGCTTTGCAATTTTTACCATTTCATTATTATTCAGTGTAGAATTTATGATCTGGGTTGTATTTGCCAGAAACAGTCCTGGGACGTTGGTCTCCATCTCAGGTACCAATCGCGAGTAATTCAGAACGGGAACTGGTTGCACCAGCTTTTCACGAAAGACAAAATGCCGTTCAATCTCAGATTCTTGCAAATCAGGGAAAACCCTTTTCAATGCCGGCAGGAACAGGCTCCAGATCTCCTCGTTGCTGGCTTCAAACAGAGAATCTCCCGGGGCGGTGTACTTGGGTAGATAGACGAGGTGCCTGCCATCCGTCTCCTCGGAAGAGATCAGATTGGACATCTCGATGATCCCGGTGAAGGGGAAGCCATTTTCCGTCAGATTGGTGACGTAATACGGGCTCAGCTTCCTCTTCAGAACGAGTGCGACGCACACCACGCCCAGATACTTGATACTTCTCAACTTCTCTAGGTAACCCTGAGAGAGTTGCGGAACCATGGATGCTACAGTTCGGCTTGGGGCCGTCGCCAGAATACGATCAAAACTGAGACGCCCTTGGGCGGTGAAAAGTTCGCAACCGCCACTCGGCCGACCTTCGATTCTTTCCACGGGCAGTCCCGTAACGATCTGGCCGCCCCGCTGTTTGATTTCTTCGAGTAGCCGGAGAATCACTGTGCGATACCCTCCTCGGACATATCCGAGGCACTCCTTGTGTCCGGCACTGCGATCGCGCGTCGAATACAAACGGAAGATCGTGGCCCAAATAAATGCCGCCGAAGCTTCTTTGCTACATGCTCCAAGCTTGCACTTCAGCAGGGGAGCCCACATTTTGTCGTAGTTTGCTTGGCCGAAAACTTTGACAAGCCAGTCGGTGACAGGGAGAGCTTCAAGCGAACGGCCATCTCGGATGCGCGAAGCGTACATCACCCCGAGCCCCAACCGGAACTTCTGCCACAACGAAAGTGGCGGAAAGCGCAGAAAATCTAAAGTCGTGCTCATGGAATGGAGCTGGCCGTCTGTAAAAAAGCCAACCTTCGTTTGTGTCCAGCGGAGCTCTTCGGACATACCCAGGTCTTCAATAAGTTGAAGCAGCGGTTTATCCGACGTCAGTATGCAATGGTAGAATTTGTCCCAGGAGAAGGGGCCAAAATCGAAATAGGTCGCCAAGCCGCCGACCTGCTCTCGTGCTTCGATCACGGTCACCTGGGCGCCCGCCCGCAACAAATAAAATGCCGCTGTGAGCCCGGTGATTCCTCCACCCAAAATGCCGACCCGCATGCCGCGCAAACTGCTTTGGTTTACTTTCGCGTTTAACACATTCGCTCCTGTTCATCGCCCTGCAATTAAGACCACACCCACGCAGATCACCGTAATCGCTCCCCAGCGCCTCCAGTCAACCGGCTCCTTCAAAAAGATCCGCGAAAGCAGAGCTACCAGAGCGTAGCTGGCGCTCAGCAGGGGAAAAGCGTAAGAGATATTCATTTGGGAGACCGCGAGCAGCCACAGAGCCGTGGCCACCACGAAGGAGATTCCCCAAGCCCAGATCCATACCGACGTCAAGAGACTCAGCCACCAGTGCAGGCTGCTCTTGCTCGCCTGAGCCACTCGCTCATTCAAGCCCCGCTTTAGCAGAATCTGGGCCACACCGCCAAGAAAAATGCTGGTCCACAAAGCGACGGTAGAGCTCATTTCGACTCCCGGGATGCCGAACGTTGCATCAGAATCACTCCAAATACGACGGTAAGAATTCCCACCCAATGCCTTCGCGGTATTGCTTCATCAAAAAATAGGGTCCCACCCAGGCTAACCAGAACATAGTTCAAGGCTGTGATTGGATACAGGTAACTAATGCTTTTCTTAGAAGCGGCCAACACCCAGAGCAGCGTGCCAAGGAAATAGATGCCCAATCCAAGGATCACCAACGGATCCACAAAGTAGTGCCCAAGGCGTTCCCACAAGGTCATTCCTGCGCTGACTTGCAAAGCGCGATTCAATCCCGCCTTGATAAGGAGGTGACCACCCGACGCAAAAATCACCGAGCTCAAGACTGCTAGCTCAGCAGCGTAACTCTTAGGAATGATTTGCTCCTGGCCCCCAACAGCCGAGACCATGGAACCGGAGGCAGCACTGGGAACAGACAATAAATAGGTTTGTTCGTTCTTCACTCAGACCCCAAATGGACTGATTGCAGCATTGCAAATCGAAATACACACTCTCAGAGACGGGATTTGCACGCAGCATGCCGAACGTAGGAAAGCACGGTGGCCGAAAATCCCCTGTCCAAGATCCTCTTCTCCTTGTAAAGCATTGATATAAAATCAGTTACAGCCATGTCGCCAAGGAGCAAGACCAAATCTCAATGAATTCGAGATTTCTCGGCTAATCTATAGAAAACAAACTCCTTAGAGAATGTCACCGGGCTTGTGTACTTAGAAGCCTGGAAAGCCAGGGAACTCGCATGCACAAAAAAGCCATGCAAGTACTCTAGGGGCCAAGGCACATGAATCCTTGTGAGTGACCCGTACTCAGGGGAACTTGACCTGGCTTCGAGGTTTCTATGAGCCCCATCGCTCCAATAGGACCTTCGGGTGAGACACCAGTAAGGTCCCGTTCTGAACTCAAGGAGACGGCTCCAGCGGCGGTATAACCCCATGTGGAGGTGGTAAGCAAGGGGGTTGCCACGTGGAGGGCGAAACGTCTCCTAAGATGGCCGCCGGACAGTTAGAGTCATGTACGCAGGAGAAAGAGAATTGGTCAACACCGTCAAGCAGATTGACTAAGATTCATCGGAGCCCTGCCAACTCTATACCGGGGCTTCAGAGGCAGAAATGCCCGGCGGGCATGGAAACTGGTCTCCCTTCCAGTCCCATAGAAAGAAAGTATTTTCCCACGTTCTCAAGCCGCGGTACTAGCCTAGTTTTCCCCTGTGTATGGACTGTAATGTCTTTATTTATCAATGAGTTGGAAGGACAGTTTCGCGAATAACCAATCTTCTGGTCATTTAATTGCACCGGATAGTCCGACCAAAGCATGTCCAACTTTGCAGCCCACGGGTCATGACTAGCAGGATAGTAGGATTGCTCGTCAAATTGATCTACTTGAGCAATCGCGGAGTTGGGTGTCATTTCAAGTCCTGACAGCCCTCTTCGAATGCGGGCTCAGACGAAAAAGGGAGTTGAGACCTATGGCCATCTCAGAACAGACTAAGCTACGACTGCCGAGCGATGCGAACGCCCCAGGACGAACTCTCGGCGCCGAAGAAATTGAATGCCTGCGGAAGGCAATCGGCTCGGGAACGCTGAATTGCACCAAGGGCACGTTTGTCAATAGGTTCGAACAGGCTTTTGCCAAGCGGCTCGGTGTGGCAAGTGCATGCGCTGTCACTTCGGGAACCGCCGCTATCCACGCGGCTGTCGCCGCAGTCAACGCTAATCCCGGAGACGAGATCATTGGCTCCCCTATCACCGATATGGGCGCGATCGCTCCCATCCTGTTCCAGGCCGCGATCCCCGTTTTCGCCGACGTGGATCCGGTCAGTTTGCTCGTCACCGCCGAAACGATAGCCCCTCGAATCACGCGCCGTACAAAAGCTATCATCGTGACACATTTGTTCGGAAACTCCTGCGACATGGATCCCATCATGGAGCTGGCTCGGCGCCACAATCTGGTCGTGATCGAAGATTGCGCGCAGGCATTTGACGCTACTTACAAGGGTAAGCCGGTCGGCACCGTTGGACATATCGGGTGCTTCAGTCTTCAGCAGACCAAGCACATCACGAGTGGTGAAGGCGGAATTGTGGTAACCAACGACCCCGGTTACGCCCGACACATCCGGCTGTTTCACGACAAAGCCTGGGGTTATGGCGATCCGAAGCCCGATCACTATTTCTTGGCGCCAAACTACCGCATGACCGAGCTGCAGGGCGCAGTCGCCCTCGCCCAACTCGACAAACTCGACTTCAGCGTGCAACAGCGCCAGCGCATGGCAGATCGTCTGACCCAAAGCTTACAAGGTCTCTCCGATGTACACCTTCCGCTGCCCACCCCAGGGGCGACGCACGTTTACTGGAAGTACTGCGTCAGCCTGGAAAAAGATAACGTAAACGCTGTGGCGCAGGTGTTGCGGGAAGAATACGATATCGCCTCGGCCCCGCGCTATATCCAAAAGCCTGCGTTTATGTGTGAAGTGCTTCGCGATCAGCGCACCTTCGGCACGAGTCACTGGCCCTACGACGGAGAATGCCGGGCCCAAGAACCCCCTGTGGACTACAACCCTGCCAATTTCCCAGGCACTGCCGCGGGTCTCGCGCACATACTGGTCCTTCCTTGGAACGAACGCTATACCGAAGAACACGTGGATTATATCTCGGGGGCTTTGAAAGATGCCCTCGCCCGTGTTCGAGCTGGAGAGAAAAAAAATGCATAAGATAAAAGTGGGGCTCGTGGGCTGCGGACGCATTGCAGGAACTCACCTGCAAGCCCTGCAGCAGATTGAAGACGCACAGATCGCAGGCGTGGCAGACGTCAACAAGTCCGCGGCGGAGCAATTAGCTGCGAAAGTGTCTTGCCCTGCATACACTGATTATCAGGAGATGATAAAGACCGAAATGCCGGATATCGTCGTCGTGTGCACGCCTCCGGCCTTTCACCAGGATGTGTCGATCTTTGCTTTGCAGCACGGGGCCCACGTAATGTGTGAGAAGCCTTTTGCCATCGACACTGTTGCGGCGCAGAAGATGGTTGAATCCGCAGAACGCGCCGGCCGCGTGATCTCCATGGCGTCCAAGTTCCGTTTCGTCGAGGATGTGACCAAAGCGAAGGAACTCGTTCAGTGCGGCGCGATCGGCAAACTGGTTCTCGTCGAAATCCATTTCTGCGGTCTGGCCGACATGCGCGGTCGCTGGCCCAGCGAGCCCGCTCTTTCCGGCGGCGGTGTATTGATTGACAACGGGAGTCACGCCGTGGACATCGTTCGCTATCTTCTGGGACCGATTAGTCGCGTGCAGGCTCAACACGGCCGGCGTGTCCAGGGCCTTCGCGTGGAAGACACTTCCATGGTGTCCGTGGAGACCATCGACGGAGTGTGGGGACGCATCGACCTCAGTTGGTCGCTCGAGAAGGACCTCGACACTTATCTTTCGATCCATGGAAGCGATGGGATCATCACCGTCGGATGGAAGGTCTCCCGCTATCGGAAGTATGGTAGCAAGGAAGCGGTCGACTTCGGCCTCGGATATGACAAGCTCCGCGCTTTTGTAAATCAGCACCGCAACTTCATTGATTGCGTGCGCGGACAAGCAAAGGCGGTCATCAACGCCACAGATAGCTATGAGTCCGTGAGAGTGATCGAAGTGGCCTATTGGTCGGCGCGTTCGAATAAATGGCTGGAGGTTGAAGAATGCGTGACGCGATGATTCATAGCACCGCGTTGGTGGAGGACGGCGTCACTCTCGGCCCGGGAACCAAGATCTGGGACAACGTTCACATTCGTCATCGCGCGAGTCTGGGATCCAATTGCATTGTAGGTGACAAAAGTTATATCGCCTACGACGTCAAAATCGGTGACAACGTCAAGATCAATTCGCAGGTGTATATCTGTGCCCTGGTCACGATCGAAGACTTCGTCATGATCTCCGCCCACACCGTATTCACCAACGATAAATTCCCGCGTGCATTTCCTCCTGACCTATCTGGACTAGCAACCTCGGATGTCACCGAGGAGACGCTTGCGACGACTGTTCGTCGCGGCGTCACCATCGGGGCCAACGCCACGATCGGCTGTGGGATAGTGATCGGCCAGTTTGCCATGGTCGGTATGGGCTCGGTTGTGACCAAGGACGTCCCGGACTACGGTCTGGTTCTTGGTAATCCCGCGAGATTACGGAGTTACGTCTGTGTCTGCGGGTTGCCTCTCGGAGACGCGCACACCATCGAAACCAATCGCTCGAGCACTTGCGAACGATGCCGCAGGAAGTATACATACTCAGACCAAGGCTTAGCCCAGGTCGGTCAATCCTGAAGCAGACCCTGCGACAACATTCCGGGTGAAACAGACTTAGCAACTCCAGGTTTTTGCCGATCTTAACCTGAAGGCCGTCAGTTCGAGTATTGCTCCCGCAATAATCTCAGAACGCCAATCGTTGGTCTGGTGTCCTGAGCCCAGCGCTTAGTCAGCCTCCGGTAATTCTCCATTCGCACAACAAGGTTCCCAGCTCAGCAATTCCAAGGCGAACGACCCCTTTCTTTCGCTTAGGTATGGCCCGGTTCCAGCGCGGCCTTTAGCAATGAACAGGTTACTGCTCCGAGGTTCTTGTCCAGGGCCTGTCGCACGTGTCTTGGAGAGGAGGCTTGGCAGTGGTGTACGACTCCCCAGAGCGCGAATTCCAGCGTTGGTTACTTCATGCGATTTCGGTTTTTTCGCTCGCCCGGCACATCCTTTGCCTATTCCTTGGAGTACAAAACGAGAGAGCTTGTTTCGCATCTCGTATGCCAAAAGTCGTGTATGCTAGAGGCCCCTCCCACACAACCTAACTTTTGGAAAGAACCGTCAGGCATTGGAGCCCTGTATCTGAGAGAGGACTACATGACTTCCTCAGCCAATATAAGATTTCGGAATCGATTGTTCCTCAGTATCTCGTATGTCTTTGCCCTGCTTTTTCTTTCCGCAGCAATTGCTCACGCACAGAGTTGGGACCCCATAGTCAATGTTGGTCCAGGATACCCGGACACGAATACGCGTCAAGTGGTGCGCACGAATGGCAACGTAGTCTACATCTGCGTGGTTGCCGCGACCTTGACCACGAACAGCACCTCGAAGATCCATATGTATAAAGGCTCCCCTGCCGGGAATCCCACGAGCTTCTCAGAAGTGGACGCCGCCCATGCACCGACCAATAACACTCGCTTTGGTGGTGTAGATATTCGATCGGATAGCACAAGTAACATCCAGGTGCTATACGAGGATCGCTCTGCTCTCCAGGAGCGGTATGTTCTGTTCAACACCGTTACGGATACTTGGGGTCCGTCGGAACTGGTTGATACACTTCCCGGAGCCCAGAGCAACCGCTATCAGAGCCGCACATCTCTCTGTCTTGATGCGAAGGGCACTCCGCATGCGTTCTACGGAGCGTCTGACAGCACTTCGCGGCCTCTGCTTTACCGCAACCGAATGGGCGGCACGTGGTCTTCAGCAGTAACCGTCAGCACGAGAACAGATGTCCATAAGGTGTCGTGCGTTTTCGACTCCGGCGGGAACCTGCACGCCACTTATTGGTCTAATGGGCCGCCGACGATCACTTATCGCCAGCGCACCTCTAGTGGCACGTGGCTTCCTGAGGAGCTTGTGGACAATGTAAATGTCACCGGCACTGCCGATGACCAGGGCACATCTGTGGTACTGGACGCTTCGGGCCGCCCGACCGTAGCCTACATCGGCCTGGCGGTCGATCCTAACGGCAATCCTTACGAACTAAAAGTTCGCACCGGGACGAATAGTTGGTCTGCCGTCAGTATTCCCTCTCAAGTCATCGGCCATTCCCCGGCTGCCTTTGTGGATGACGCGGGGAATCTCTACACATTCCTCGGTCACGATCACATTTTAGTGAATGGAGTTTTCGAACCGCACGTGATTGTACGGAATCAGTCAACCTTAGCCTGGGGGCCATACACCCAATTGGCTCCAAGCGTATTGCCGACGCGAGATTCCTCATCGAGTATTCGCTACGACCCTCGCTGGCCGTCCTCGATCACCGACATCGACGCCGTGTTCAATGAAGAACAGATCTCCAGCACCGGGCACTCCTGGTACGTTCATGGCATACCTCCCGGCGTGTCTCCAGGAGGGCCGCCGATACTCATCGGCGACCGCAACGTCGAGAGCCAGCTGGACTCGAACCCCACCGGCGTAGCGGAAGCCTTCCAGGCCACGCCATACCTCGACGGCTTGCTTCAATCCTTGTCGATCTACATTGACACATCCAGTGCTTCCACTGGTGTCACGGTCGGAATCTATTCGGATGCGAATGGACACCCGTCAACTTTGCTTACCCAAGGCAGCAATTCCGCGCCGGTTCCTGGGGCATGGAACGCAATTGCAGTGGCACCGCTGAATCTCACCGCTGGAACACCCTATTGGATAGCCATTTTGGGTACCCAGGGAGGCCTGCTGCAATTCCGCGATCGTCCTCTTGGCAGTTGTATCAGCGAACTAAACACGCAGTCCGGACTCACATCTCTGCCTGCCAATTGGATTACGGGCCATGGCTTCTCAAACTGTCCACTCTCCGCGTACGGTACTTCCTCCAGTTCCAACACTCTACCCGTCCTTTCTGTTTCCACAACGACACTCACGTTTGAGGGAGCACAAGGAGGCTTCGATCCTCCAGTCGGTTCGATTATGGTCAGCAATGGGGGAGGTGGGACGCTGAGCTATACGGCTTCTTCCGATGCCAGCTGGTTGACTGTTTCACCGCTCAGCGGGAGCGCACCGCGAGCGCTTCAAGTGTCGGCGAGCACCATTGGTCTGGCGGCTAACACCTATACGGGGCACAT
>Ga0137394_10002649_pt1 | contig 13282 bp, 7 predicted proteins | sample czobulk116metaG_FD_108278 | JGI IMG/M metagenome (GOLD analysis project Ga0137394, IMG submission 108278) | Vadose zone soil microbial communities from Angelo Coast Range Reserve, California, USA - czobulk1.16 metaG | ecosystem: Environmental > Terrestrial > Soil > Vadose zone | place: USA...
AGCAACCGCGAAGCCGAAGATCGTTCGCCGCCGTCGCAGGCGTCGGCGCGGTCCCGGGCGTCCAGCGGGCTCGAAGGCGAAGACGGCCTGATGGCGAAGGGCGATAAAGCGTGGAGCAGCTCGCGACCCGCATGCCGAAAGACCTTCACCGCCGCGTGAAATTGTCCTGCGTGATACATGACCTCTCCCTCGACTACCTTGAGCTAGCTGTCGCGGCTAAGGACGTTGTTCACGCCGGAGTCTCCTGAAGCCGGCTGATCGGCGGCAAGTAGTTGAGGCTCGTGTGGGGCCGGCGGCGGTTGTAGTAGCGCAGCCACGGGTCGAGCGCACGCCGGCGCCGGGCGGAGGAGCGGTAGGGGCGCCGGTAGGCCCATTCGCGCAGGAGGGTCTGGATGAAACGCTCGGCCTTGCCGTTCGTGCGCGGGGTGTACGCCCGCGTGCGGAGGTGGCGCAGCGCCAAGCGGGCACAGACGGCCGCGAAGGCCCGCGAGAGATACGCGGAGCCGTTGTCGGTCATCACCCGCTCGGCGCGGACGCCGTGCGCGGCAAACCAGGTGATGGCGCGCTCGAGGAAGCCCACGGCGTCGGGCCAGGCGGCGGTGGCGAGCACTTCGGCGTACGCTAGCCGGCTCGCGTCGTCGATGCAGACGTGCACGTGCTCCCAGCCGATCCCGCGCACGCGCGTCCGCCGGTCGCCGGTGATCCGGTGGCCGATCCCGCGGATGCGGCCGAGACTCTTGATGTCGACGTGGAGGAGCTCGCCCGGCGCCGCCCGCTCGTAGCGCTGAATCGGGGCCCGGGGCGTCAGCGGCGGGAGCCGGCCGAGCCCCTGGTGGCGGAGGATGCGACTCACGGTCGCCCGCGGGAGGCCGAGGCGGCGCCCGATCGCGTGGCCCGGCAGCCGCTGCGCCCGCAGCGCGACGATCTGGAGCACCCGTCGGACGGACGTCCGCTGGGGGCTCGAGCGCGGTGCGGGCGATCGATCCTGCAGTCCCGCCTCCCCGCCGACCCGATAGCGGGCGAGCCACTTGAAGACGGTGCGCGGGCTCACGTGGAACGCGTCGGCCACGCGCGGCACCGACCAGCCGTCCACGAGCACCCGCTCGACGAGACGAGCCCTACTCCGCGGGGTGGTGCGTGCGTTAGGATGCAGCTGCACTCGGGGTCCTCCTTCTGGGGGTAGTTCGTAGGGGTACGAACTCTCTGCCCCAGGGGACCCCGGGTGAACAAACTCAGTTCAGCCGCTGAACAACGTCGTGAGCTTCGACACCTAGGCGGCGGGCGCGGGGGCGGGCGGCGGGTTCGGCGGACACTCGACGCCGTCCGCGCCGCAGCGGATGTTCTTCTCCTGCGGCTGCCCGTCGGCGCCGGTGACCTTCATGTGGATGCAGTCGACGGCTTCCTGCGCGGTGTTCGAGGGATAGAAGAAGCCGAACATGTTGCAGTGCTCGTTCATCTGCGTGTTCGGGCCGAACTTGAACGTCTCGGTGGTGTTGTTCTCCCAGGTGCACTCCCACTCGAGCCCATCGCCCGGGGCGAGCACGAGCTGGCCCGGCGCGTACTGCTGGAACTCGGGGTCCGCGTACCCATGGTGCTCGTAGACGGGCGGCTCGATGCGCGAGCCGTCGACTCTCGTGTGCCAGACTTTGAAGATCGTACCGCGGAAGTGGTAGTGCCCGGTGATCGCGATCACGGTCATTTCGTGATTCAGCGAGGGGTCGCCGGTGAGCGCGCACGAGCTCGCCTGCGTGTGGATGCCGGGCGGCACGAGGACGGTGCGGTCCTGTCCGAAGAGCGCGCCGGCGCGGGCCGTCACCGTGGCCGGGTCGATCGGATGAAGGATGATCTTGGCGCGCGCGTTCCCGTTCGTTTTGAGCGTGCCGGTGTTCACGAAGTGGGTCTGGATCATGAGCTGCTGGCGCGGAGAGAAGTTGATCGCCACGCCGGGCGGCAGCTTCCAGTCGAGGAGAGGGTTCTGGGTGGCGGTGACGAGCTCCCACTTGGAGAAGTCGACGGCGAACGGGCAGTCGTGCGGGGGATAGACCACGTCGCTGTCGTGCGGCCGGTAGAGGTGGACGTGGTGGCTCCCGCCGCGCACCTTCATCTGGACGCGGCCGATGTCGGTGTCCTGGCCGCGCGGGAACGTGCGCGGATAGCAGAGCTGCTTCTCGTCGCCCGACTTGACGCGTCCAGAGCGCGCGCTGAGCACGATCGGGCGCAGGTCGGGTCGTGCGCCGGCCGTCGCCAGGAATCCGATGGCGACCAGGAGCGCGAGCGAGAGGGCCAGGGCGGAGCGCATGCGTGTTCTCCTAGGAGGTGAGCGGTGCGGTTCGCAAGCCTCGCTTGCGCGCGATGAAGTCACGGGAAGTGGGGACCGCACGAGGCAAGAAGTGTACCCCGGGTCGCCACGGAAACCGTAGACAGCTCAAGACCCTCCCGTGATGCTCGATCCCGGCCGCCATGCGTGCGCGCGGCCATCTCGCGTCGGCGCACGATCGCGTTGCCGCGACACGGTCCGGGCGGCATCGATCGGATACACCGACCTCCCGGGAGGCGCGCCCGGCCGGCCCGCCGCTGCTCTCCGACCAACGGGAGAGTCGATCGTCGCGACCGCGCCAGACTGCATCGATGCATGGCCGGCGCGGTGCTCGCCCGTCCGCCGCGGCTCCTCCCGTCGCGGTCGATGACGCGACCGCGGCCGCTTCAGCTGCGCGAAATGGCGGAGCAAATCCGTGGCGGGGAACGCTACCGAAAGAGCCGATTGCGGAGCGAAAAAGCGCCTCCGTGGCTTGGTTCTTGCTGTCCGCCCCCGCATGCGAGCAAGGGCCAGTCGCAGCCGGGGCCGAGCTGCCCTCGCCGCCCTCGCCGCCCTTCTTCTCGTCGCTCTCGTCACTCTTCCCGCCCGGGCCGACCTGGAGATCGTGGCGACCGAGCAGAACGCCTCGATCGGCTGTCGGCCGGGGACGCCGGGCCTCTGCGACGACGGCGACCCGTGCACGACCAACGACGTGTGCGTGAACGGCTTCTGCATCGGCACGCCGGTCCGCTGCGAGGACGGGAACGTCTGCAACGGCGTCGAGACCTGCGATCCGGCGAGCGGGGCGTGCGTCTCCGGCCCGCCGCCCTCGTGCGACGACGGGAACCCGTGCACCGACGACGGCTGCGACCCGAAGCGCGGGTGCGAGCACTCGAACAACCGCGGTCCCTGCGACGATGGAAGCCGGTGCACCACCGCGGATGTGTGCCGGGACGGAACGTGCGCCGGGGTCCCGCTCGCCTGCGACGACGGCGACGCCTGCAACGGCGTCGAGATCTGCGAGCCGGTCGACGGCTCCTGCCGGGCCGGCACGCCGCTCGTCTGCGACGACGGGAATCCGTGCACCGACGACGCCTGCGCCCCGCGCGTCGGCTGCGTGCACGCGAACAACACGGCCTCGTGCGACGACGGCAGCCTCTGCACCACGGGTGACACCTGCCGGGACGGGGCCTGTGTCGGGAAGCGGGCGGCCTGCGACGACGGGAACGCCTGCAACGGCGTCGAGCTGTGCGACGAGCTGACCGGCCGCTGCGTGCCGGGGACCCCGCCCGACTGCGCCGACGCGGACGCGCGTACCACCGATGCCTGCGATCCGGTCTCCGGCTGCGTTCACGCGGTCGGTGTGGGCGAGGCCGCGCCCGCCGACACGCTCGCGGGCGACGTCGCCTCCATCGGCCGCGCCCGCGGCGAGCGCACCGTCTCGGAGGCGACGTTCGCCGGTGACCTCCTCGTCCGGGCGGCGAAGCTCATGGCCGGCGTGCGGCGCCTGATGAGCCAGGGATCCTGAGGAGGGTAACGCCGATGACGTCCCGCCTCGCGATCGCAGCAGCCGCCATCGGCCTCCTCGTCCTCCACGCCGGCGCATCGATGGCCGCGACCCTGACCGTCGACGACGATCTCCGGAACTGCCCCAGCGCCCCCTACCGGACGATCCGGGCCGCGCTGAACGCGGCCGGCGCGGGGGACCAGATCGACGTCTGCGCGGGGACCTACGCCGAGCAGGTGGTCATCGCGAAGAAGGTGCGGCTGGTCGGAAGGACGGGTGTCCTCATCCGTCCGACGGCGCTCCCGGAGTCGCGCACGAGCGTCACCGGGGGACGCCCCGTGACGGGGGGGATCCTGGTCGACGTGCCGTTCGTGTTCATCGGCGGGGTCCAGCTCGATATGAGTGCCAGCGGGGTCGCGAGCTGCGGCGTCCTCCTGACCGGCGTGTACTTCCGGAACGTCTCGGGCCGCCTGAGCGATTCACGCGTTAGCGGCGTGCGCGTGACGGGCCAGCCGGGCTGTGACAGCGGCGTCGGCGTGTATGTCGAAAGCGACACCTCGAGGCTCTCGAAGGCGAAGGTGACGCTCACGAACGACGTCATCGAGAACTGCCAGAAGGGCGGCGTGGTCGCGAACGGCGGGCACACGGCCCTGAAGGTCCGGGACGGACAGGTGCTGGGCAGCGGCTCGTCGCCGGCGGTGGAGAACGGCATCCAGATCGGTCCCGGCGCGCGGGGCCGCATCAGTCACGTCGCCGTGCAGGGCCAGATGACCACCGTGGCGGGGAAGACGGCGGCCGGCATCCTCGCGTACCAGCCCGCGCGCATCCAGGTGCGGGGCTCGACGATCGAGAGCGCGCAGACCGGTGTCTTCGTCGTCGGGCAGGGGCTGATCGTGGGCAACCGCCTGAACGACCTGGTGGACGGCGTCGTCCTCATGGGCAACCAGAGCCGGGTGCTCAGCAACCACTTCGACGGCGCCTCCATGTCCGGTGTGTTCGTGAACGGCGACATCAACAGCATCCGCTTCGGCTCCATGGCGCACATGCCGGTCGGAGTGTGGTTCTACTCAGGGGACGGCAACAGCTTCACGGGAATCGACTTCGCCGCGTCGGTGCCGGCCGGTGGACGCAACGTGATCGGCGGCACGCGGAGCATGACCGAGGCCTCGGCGGCGCCGCTCGTGCTGTCGCTCTGTCGCACGGCGGCCGACTGCGACGACCAGAGCACCTGCACGATCGATACGTGCGACACCACCACCGGGCTCTGCTCGAGCGTCTCGACGTGCGACGACTCCAACCTGTGCACGGACGACCTGTGCGGGACCGGTGGCTGCGTCCACGTGAGCAACACGCTGCCGTGCGACGACGGGAACGCCTGCTCCGTGAACGACTCGTGCCGCAACGGCCTCTGCAGCCGCGGGGCGCCGATCTCGTGCGACGACGTCGACACCTGCACGGTCGACGCCTGCGGCCCGACCATCGGCTGCGTGCATCTCTCGGCCTGCGACGACCGGAACCCCTGCACGGCGGACACCTGTGACGCCGTGACCGGGTGCAAGAACACCGTCCTGCCGAACGGGACGGCCTGCCCGGACCGCAACCCGTGCAACGGCACGGAGGTCTGCCAGGGCGGGGTCTGCGTCGCGGGCGGGCCGACCAACTGTGACGACTCCAATCCGTGCACGATCGACAGCTGCAACACGGTGACCGGCTGCCAGCACGCGCCGGTGACGAACAACGTGCCCTGCTCCGACGGCAACGCCTGCAACGGTGTCGAGACGTGCCAGGCCGGCGCATGCCGGCCGGGAACGGTGCTCGCGTGCGACGACGGGAACGGCTGCACCGCGGACAGCTGCAACGCCGTCGGCGGCTGCGTCCACACGCCGATCGTCGGCTGCCGGCCGTGCACCGTGACCGCGGATTGCGACGACAGCAACGCGTGCACCACCGACGTGTGCAACGGGAACGCGTGCCAGAATACCCCGGTGGCGAACGGCACGGCGTGCCCCGATGCCACCGTCTGCAACGGCGCGGAGACTTGCCAGGCAGGCGTCTGCGGGGCCGGCACGGCGCTCAACTGCAACGACGCGAACGTTTGCACGGCCGACACCTGTGATCCCGTCGCCGGCTGCCGGCACACGCCCGTTGCGGACGGCACGTCGTGCGCCGACGGCACGGTCTGCAACGGGGCGGAGATCTGCCAGGCGGGGGTCTGTACGTCCACGACTCCGCTCAACTGCGACGACGGCAATCCCTGCACCACGGACGCCTGCCTGGCGATCTCGGGATGCCAGCACACGGCGCTGGCCAACGGTAGCTCCTGCGCGGACACGACGGTGTGTAACGGCGCCGAGACCTGCACATCCGGTGCGTGCGTCTCCGGCGCGCCGCTCAACTGCAACGACGGCAACGCTTGCACCCTCGACACGTGCGATGCGGCAGCCGGCTGCCGGCACACGCCGTTCTCGAACGGCACGCCGTGTCCGGACGGCACGGTCTGCAACGGCGCGGAGACCTGCCAGGCCGGAGCCTGCATGCCGAACGCGCCGCTCAACTGCAACGACGGGAACGCCTGCACCACGGACACATGCAACGCGGTGAGCGGCTGCATCAACACACCGATCGCCGGCTGCCGGCCGTGCGCCGTCGCCGCGGATTGCAACGACAACCAGCCGTGCACGTCGGACACGTGCAACGCCGGCGTGTGCCAGAACGCGGCCGTCGCCGACGGGACGACGTGCCTCGACGGCAACCTGTGCAACGGCACGGAGCTCTGCTCCGCGGGCATCTGCACCGCGGGCACGGCGCTCAACTGCGACGACGTGAACCCTTGCACGACCGACACGTGCGATGCGGTCCTCGGCTGCCAGCACGCGCCGGTGCTGAACGGCACCGCGTGCCCCAACTCCACGGTGTGCGACGGCAACGAGACCTGCCAGGCCGGCGTCTGCCGGCCGGGAACTCCGCCCGTCTGCAACGACCTGAACCCCTGCACGCTCGACGTGTGCAATGCGGTCTCCGGCTGCCAGTTCACCGCGCGGCCGGACGGGACGTCGTGCGCCGACGCCAACGTGTGCAACGGGGCCGAGCTCTGCCAGGTGGGGCTCTGCACGCCCGGGACGCCCCTCAACTGCGACGACGGGAACCCGTGCACCACGGACAGCTGCAGCCCGCTCGCCGGTTGCCTCCACGTCCCGATCTCGCCGTGTCCGTAGCGGGCCGCTGAAGCGCGCGACCGTCGGGCGCCGGGGACCGGGGCGCGGGGGACCCCGCGCGGCTTCGGTTCGGCGGCGACGAGCGGCGCGTTTCGGAGCGTGACGAGATTCGCCGCCTCACAGGCGCCGCGCGGGGTCCCCCGCGCCCCGGTCCCCGTGTGCGACGGCGGTCGGCTTCAGCGGCCCGCTACGGGCACGGCTTCTACTTGCAGATCAGCACGCCCGGGGCGGTGAGGCAGCTGGCGAAGGTGTGGACGGCGCACTGGCCGGCGGACTGCTCGGCGGGGCCGCCGAGGACGACGGTCATGCGGAAGGGGCCGACGACCGGGCCGTAGGTGCCGTCCTTGCCGGCTGCCTTGAAGTTGGCACCCTTCAGCGTGGCCGTCTTGTCCTGACCCTTGGCCTTCACGATGCCGAGCGCCGAGCCGGGAGCGCAGCCGGGCTGAACGGCGTTCGAGGAGTTGCGGTAGCTCTGGGTGGTCCCGGCGACGTTGGCCCGCCATCCATCCTTCGGCCCGCAGGGGGTGCCGGCCGCGAGCCCGGGGAACACGTGGTCGAGGACGACGGCCCCTCCCGCGCCGAGATCGACGAGCTCGATCCGCATGCCCTTGTTGACGAGGTCGAGGGGCGGGTTCGGCAGCGGGCCGGTGAAGGCGATCGTTCCCTTCGCGGCGAGCCGCTCCTGACCTGCCGCTCCGAGTCTCGTGAAGGTGAGACGCGGCTTCGTCATGCCGACCATCTCGGTGCAGACGTCGCAGGCGTCGCCGACCCCGTCCCCGTCGCCGTCGGCCTGGCCGGGATTGGGCACCGACGGACAGTTGTCGGTCGGACAGGTGTCGCCGGGGAAGCCCGGATTCCCGAAGCCGTCGCCGTCGGAGTCGTTGCAGGTGTCGCAGGCGTCGCCCAGGCCGTCGGCATCGAAGTCGGCCTGCGTCGGGTTCGCCACCGAGGGGCAGTTGTCGACGGGGCAGGTGCTCGCGGGGAACCCGGGGTTCCCGAAGCCGTCGCCGTCGGTATCGGTGCAGGGGTCGCATGCGTCGCCCGGGCCGTCCCCGTCGGCGTCGGCCTGTCCGGGGTTCGAGACCGCCGGGCAGTTGTCGCAGGCATCCCCGACGCCGTCGCCGTCCGCGTCGGCCTGGCCGGGGTTGGCGATCGACGGGCAGTTGTCGGCCGGGCACGTGTTGAAGGAGAAGCCGGGGTTCCCGAAGCCGTCGCCGTCGGTGTCGGTGCACGGATCGCAGGCGTTGCCGAGGCCGTCGCCGTCCGCGTCGGCATTGCCGGGGTTCGCGGTGAGCGGACACGTGTCGAGCGGGCAGGTCGACGCCGGGAATCCGGCGTTCGACGTGCCGTCGCCGTCGGTGTCGGTGCACGGATCGCAAGCGTCTCCCACGCCGTCGCCGTCGGAGTCCTCCTGCCCGGGGTTGAACGCCACCGCGCAGTTGTCGCAGCCGCCCACACCATCGCCGTCGGGGTCCATCGCGGGCGCCACCGGGCACGGATTGAAGACCGCCTCGAGCGCCGTGACGTCGTCGGCCGGGGCGAGGCCAAGGGCCGCGGCGGTGAAGAACACGAACGGCGGCGACGCGAGCGGGACGATGCCGCCGAAGATGTCGGCCGCGCTCGACGGGCCGAGGGTGAGCGTCGGGGACCCGGGCGAGAGCGAGAACAGCACCGAGCCGGTGGAGAGCCTGAGAGAGAAGGCGTCGACGTCGTCGCATGCGGGCGGCGCGCAGCCGGGACCCCCCGCGACGAGACCGAGGGAGCCGGCGGGGAGGAAGACGGACACCGAGGGCGTGGGCACGACCGGCGGCGGGCACGCGGCGAGGATGTCGCCCGGCTCCGCGCCGCCCGGAAGGAGCGGATTCAGGCCCGCGAGGGTGGGCGAGCCGGGAGCGAGCGAGATCGCGACGCAGCCGAGGCGGGCGCGACCGGGATCGCCCCATTCGAGACCCGATATGTGGTCGTTGAAGGGCGGACCGGGAAGCGCTGCGCCCTCCGCGAGGCCGAGGCCGAAGCCGCCATAGCAGGTGAGCGGTGCCGCCAGCGGCATGCCGTTCCCATCCAGAACCTGCGTGTTCGCACCGCCACCGGCGAGACCGCAGAAGGGCGCGAAGGCGGTGAAGATGTCGCTCGATGCCTCGGGCTGCGTCCCGGGGGCGACGCCCGCGGTCTCCGAGGCCACGTCCGGCGTCACGGGTCCCGCGAGCCCGCTCGAGGTCCGGCTGACCGAGAAATACAGCGTCGACCCGATCGGGCCGTCGTCGCCGTACGACATCGCGTCGATGACATCGCCCGAAAGGAGGCCGAGGTCCGCAGCGGGGACACCGATCGCGGGCGCGCCGGGAGGCGCCGGGCGGAGGAGGTCCGCGGTGCCGGCTCCGATCGCCCCGAGCGAGCTCGACGCGGGATCGAGGACGAACGACGCCGCGCCACACGGGGCGGGCGCGAGGGCGGCGGCGAGGAGCGCGCTCAGGATGGCGACGTGCTTGCGGATCCTCATCGATGTCCGCCTCCTGGCGGGCCGGCGGATACTCCCGCATCGCGTCGAAGGGCGTCAAGGCAAAACGGCGCCGGCGAGACCGCATTGCGCGCCCCGGCGCGCTGTGGCAATCGAGTCGAAGCTGCGACCCTTACGCATGGCGCCGGGCCCCTCTCCTTCCCGGCACGCGGGTGAGCACTTCCAGGTGGGCGACGAGTACTACGTCCTCGCCTCCTCGCTCGCGAGCCGCCGCCGCAAGCACGTCCTCGCGCACGCCGACACGTTCGTGGTCCTCGACCAGTCGGGAGACATCCCGTTCGCGGTCGAGGAGGAGCTCGGCCTGTTCTTTCGGGGCACGCGCCACCTCTCGCAGCTGGAGATGCTCGCCGGGGGCTCGCCGCCCTTCTTCCTCTCGGCGCGCGTCACGCCGGACAACGTCCGCTCGGTCGCCAACCTCACCAACAACGACGTCGAGGAGGACGGCCGACTGACGCCCCGCTCCACGCTGTCGATCCGGCGGAGCACGCTGCTCTGCGGACCCCAGATGCTCGTCCGCGTCGTGCTGCACAGCTTCTACCTGGAGCCGCTGCGGCTCCGCCTGGAGTTCCTCCTCTCGGCGGACTTCGCCGACGTCTTCGAGGTACGGGGGATGCGGCGCGCGCGGCCGGGCGTCGCCGAGCCGCCCCGGCACGAGGGCGCCGGGCTCGTCTTCTCGTATCGCGGGCTCGACGGCGTGACACGCGCGACCCGGTGCGAGATCTCCGGCGCGGAGGTGCACTGGCAGGCCGAGCAGGCGACGCTGGAGCTCTTCTTCGCCCCCCAGGAGGAGCGAGTCATCGAGGTGACGATCACGTGCCTCAGCGAGGAGACGCGACCGCGGACGTGCAACGGGTTTCCCGCCGCCGAGGCGACGCGCGAGCGGGAGCAGCGGCTCTGGCACACCGAGAGCACCACCTTCCAGCCGTCCGACGAGGGCCTCGGCATGGTGCTCGCGCAGGCGATGGCGGACGTGTTCATGCTGACGGCGCCGCCGGAGCCCGGCACGTGGCACGCCGTCGACCGCTACATCTACGCGGGGATCCCGTGGTTCGCGACCGTCTTCGGCCGCGACGGCCTGATCACGGCCCGCCAGCTCCTGCTCTTCGCCCCGGGCCTCGCCCGGGGGGTGTTACGCGTCCTCGCCGCGCTGCAGGGACAGACCGAGAACGCCGAGCGCGACGAGCAGCCGGGCAAGATCATCCACGAAGCGCGGTACGGGGAGATGGCCGCGACCGGCGAGGTCCCCTTCGGGCGCTACTACGGCAGCGTCGACGCCACGCCGCTCTTCTGCATGGTGCTCGGGGCATACGTGCGTGCGACGGGCGATGTCGCACTCGCGCGCGAGCTCTGGCCGAACGCGCTCGCCGCCCTCGAGTGGATGGAGCACTACGGCGACCGGGACGGCGACGGCTACCTGGAGTACCAGCGGACGAGCCAGCACGGTCTCGTGAACCAGGGCTGGAAGGACTCGGGTGACTCCGTCTTCCACCGCGATGGCTCGCTCGCCGAACCGCCGATCGCGCTGGTCGAAGTCCAGGGCTATCGCTACGCGGCCCTCCTCGCCCTGGCGGAGGTCGCCGACACGATCGGGGTAGAGGACCCCGCCCGCTGGCGGCGCGAGGCGGCGGCGCTGCGCGACCGCATCAACGCGGACTTCTGGATGGAGGACGAGGGGACCTACGCGCTGGCGCTCGACCGCGACAAGCGCCCGTGCACCGTCGTCGCGTCCAACGCCGGTCATCTCCTCTTCTGTGGCGTGCCCGACGCGCCGCGCGCGGAACGTCTGGCGGCCCGGCTGCTCCGCGCGGACCTCTTCTGCGGCTGGGGAATCCGGACGCTCGGGAGCGGGCAGCCGCGCTACAACCCCATGAGCTACCACAACGGGTCGGTCTGGCCCCACGACAACTCCCTGATCGCGGCCGGCCTGCGGCGCTATGCGCGTATCGAGGGGGTCCTCCAGGTCCTGACGGCGCTGGTCGAGGCGGCGCTCCATTTCGAGGACCATCGCCTGCCGGAGCTCTTCTGCGGGTTCGGACGGCGGCGGGAATCCGCGCCGGTGCCGTACCCGGTCGCCTGCCGACCCCAGGCGTGGGCGGCGGGCAGCATCTTCCTCCTCCTCGAGGCGGCGCTCGGGCTCGAGACGGACGCCCTGCAGCGCCGCATCGTCTTCCGCCAGCCGCAACTTCCGACGTGGCTCTCCTCCCTGGAGATACGCAACCTCCGTCTCGCCGATGCGCGGGTCGACGCGCACCTTCTGCGCGGAAAGTACGGCGGCTCGATCGAGATCGTCCGGAAGGACGGAGAGGTCGAGATCGTCGAGACCCGCTGAGTCGTCCTCGGGTGTCCGACTTCCCGGCGCCCGCCGGGCGGGTGACTGGCGGGAGCGCCGACAACCGCGTCGGCAGCGGCGACAGCTGGAGCAGGATCGCGCCCCAGGTGACGGGAATCGGGACGGCGGTTGGGCGTGGGCCCGGCGGGTAGTGCACCCAACCTTCATCGGCGAAAGCGGCGGTCCTAAACGGGTGACCAGCGATCGCACCGAGCACAGTCACGTGGCTCGACGGCGCCGCCGGCCGTCGCAGTGAGCGGGAGCTCGCCGTGATGGAACAGCCCTTGCTGATCCTCTCCGCCGGGCACGGGGGAACGACACCGTGCTCGAATCGGCGGAGCCATGTGGGGCGTGCCAGGATGACCGACTTCTCGGGAGACCACGATACTCGCGTCGAGCGCGAAAGCTGCGCTCCGCTTGAGCCCGCGGCGCTCGCCGCGGAGCCGGCGTGGTACGTCGTCGCAACCAAGCTCCGACGCGAGCGCTTCGCCGCCGAGCAGCTCGCGCAGCGACACGTCGAGACCTTCCTGCCCCGGCTCGCGATCGAGCGGCGCGGCGCGCGGATCGTCCGCCCGCTGTTCCCGGGCTACCTGTTCGCCAGGCTCGCCCTGCCGCGCGAGTGGGCCCGCGTGATCTGGAGTCCCGGGGTGCGCCGTCTCGTCACCTTCGAGGGGGAGGCGCCGCCCGTCCCCATGGGGGCGATATCGTATCTCCGCGGCCTCGGGGGTGCGGATGGGGTGATCGTGGCGCGGCCCCGTCCCCTTCCCGTCGGACACCGCGTGCGCGTGACCGACGGACCGCTCGCGGGCCTGGTCGGCATCATCGAGAACCCGCCGGACGGGCGCGGCCGCGTCAGCATCCTGATGGACATCCTGCGCACACAGACCCGCGTCTCGATCGACGTCGGGTCGCTGGAGGAGGCCTGATGCGCGGCGCTCTGATTCTGCTGCTCCTGGTGATGGCCTGCGGGCCGCGGCCGCAGGCGGCCGGCCCGAAGGATCCCCAGCTCGCGGGGCCCGCCGGCATCCGGGACGACGCCCGGGTCGGACAGCTCTACCGGGCCCGGACGAGCGGCGACGCCGCCGACTACTGCCTCGGCGCCGGCGATCTCCTCACCGTGAACGTCTTTGGCTGGGACGCGATGAAGGACATCCAGACGCGCGTCTCGTCCACCGGCTCGGTCCCGCTGCCGATGCTCGGGGACGTGCCGGCCGCGGGGAAGACCGAGACACAGCTCCAGGCGGAGATCGAGCGGCGGCTCCGCAACGGCTTCATGCGAGACCCCCACGTCACTGTCTTCGTCCAGCGCTACCAGAGCCAGCAGGTCTCGGTCACCGGCGCGGTCGCGCGGCCCGGCCTCTACAGCCTGACGCGCGAGAATCGCACCCTGTACGACCTCCTCTCGCAGGCGGGCGGG
>Ga0137394_10002652_pt1 | contig 13268 bp, 8 predicted proteins | sample czobulk116metaG_FD_108278 | JGI IMG/M metagenome (GOLD analysis project Ga0137394, IMG submission 108278) | Vadose zone soil microbial communities from Angelo Coast Range Reserve, California, USA - czobulk1.16 metaG | ecosystem: Environmental > Terrestrial > Soil > Vadose zone | place: USA...
ACAAGACGCTTCCGCCAATGGGAATTGGGGATGAGGACCCCTCGCATATGACCAATTGGCTGGATTGCTTGCGCAGCCGAAAACAGCCAAACGCCACCGTGCACAACGGATTTTCGCACTCTGCGGCCTGCATGATGGCGGCGCGCGCCTATTGGTCTGGAAAGAAGATTTATTGGGATCCGAAGACGGAAGCAATTCTCGACCGCACACCGGGGGCATAGCCCAGCGCCGCTAACGGCAGAAGCTTCAGTGGCCCGTAACGCGCATATCGTCCATTTGACGGTCCTTCGTCTTTTCGGAAGAAGACGCTGTGAATAAGTTCGAGTTCGGCTTTAAGATTTTTCAGGAGACGCGGAGTTCGTCCTACCTGCAGACCTGGACCCAAAGGCACAAGAGGAGCGGGGCGCATGGTTTCACAAGGTCGAGCAAGAGACATCACTGCTCCCTGAGTTCTTTGACTTAGTGAGGAAGGAGTTGCTTCTTGCCCCCGTCGCGCTGCTACAGAGTCTGCCACGGCCAGCGTGAGGCCGGGATGCGACATGCGCGCTAAACCGTTTCAATGTAAAATGTTACGTCACGTTAGGGGCGTAGCTCAGTGGTAGAGCAGCGGCCTTTTAAGCCATTTCGGCAATGAAGCCAGGAACTGTCGCGACTCGTCAAGGCACGTCATTTCAATTAGATGCCAGAATTTCGGCAAGCCCAGCCGCGCCACGCTTCGCCTGAAATTGCCAATCCAACTGCCACCAGAAGTGCCACCAAAAATTGTCGGAAGGATGCTTACCGATGCCACATTGGAAGCCGAACCCTGCTTGCGAAGAAAGGGTTCTTCGCTCAGAAGAGCCTAAGCTGGCTAGACCTTTCTGCGGGCTGCATCTGCCACGTCAGGATTTTCTCTGCCGTGGGTTCTAGGATAAATACCGTTAATATCCGCTCGATGTCCGGGGAGCGCAAAGGTAATCCATCCACGTAATAGTGGTCTATTGGTCCCCCAAGGCTCACCCATTTTCGGCCGCGGAAAGGACTTCTTGACTGGAAAGACTTAAAGATTGGCATATGGCCATCCACGGAGAGTTCTGGAGCTGAACCAGGTCTGGCGCTGGCGATCCACTTGGCAAAGTAGCACCCCATTTGGGGTCGAAACTCCCAGAGTGCGACCATGAGTTTCAAACGGCTGAGTTGCACGAGCCTGCGTGCTGTCGACCAAAGCGAAGTGCAGTAGCTCTTTGATAGCGCCACGATCGTCTCGGCACTGGGACCCAGAGTGCTCGCAGCTTTCGTAAACCCTGCATGAGGCATGAGTATTTCGGCAGCTGCGAGGTTGCAGAGAGCTTCCTCTTGGTTGTCAACGGTGAACTTTCTTAAGTTCCCGTCTTCAACAAGCGTCCTTGTTTTCTCTGCGGATTTGTCGCCAAGATCGAAGAAGAAAGTATGCCCGATCTCATGAGCGCACGTGAATCTTTTTCTTGGGGCCGAGTGTGCTGCGTTGACTTCAACGCGGTATCCGCCACCAGCTACCCTGAGTATTTTCCCGTCCATTTCCATTCGAACTTCTCTGATTTCTTGGATATTTCTCTTTGACGCGAGTGCCGTCACGTCAATTGGCGGCGTCATGAGACGAAGCTCCGGGAAAGTGCTTCGCACCGCGGAAATGATCGCATTTTCGGGCCACGGCCAGTCCCATCTTTCACACAGCTTTCGGATTGCCGGAGCGCTCACAGTCTCGAACCCTGAACTTCGCCTGAATTAAATTCGCGGAACCATTGGTTCAGATTGTCCGGGTTGAGGATCCGGGGAGAGCGATAGCGATGAACATCCAACGTCTGTTTCAAAAATCTCAGGAAAGCAATATTTCGCCCAAGTGTCCCAAGCTCGTTTTCACCCGTGAAAGAACGAAGCGCTTCATACCTGAGGGTGCCATTTGCGCCAGTAGCATGCGGACCGAATACGCCAGTAAATACTTCTTGATCGGTTAGGGCGGTGCTCGTGTGTTCGCTTGAGCCATGTTGGGCGACCCCACCGACGCGTCTCGGAGGCCGCTGCAAATCAGTAGAGCGGGCCGCCAGGAGTTCCGATTCCGGTTCCTCAAAAAGTTGAAGCGTCGGGGACTGAACTCCGTTTGCCTCCCATAACTGTTTGTTGAAGTCCCAACACGCGTCAATCATTTCTCCCAATTTTTCCGGCTGAAGGGCCGGGAAAATCGCTCGCTTCACCTGGCCCTCACATTTCTTTAACGCTTCGGCACCGAAATCTCTGTGGACTTGTTCCATCGTTTTTTGCCAACCGTTCGTCGGTTTTTGCATGAGAGGTTGGAGGTTGCCCCGCCTCTTAAAACCCCACATGGCTTTCGCTACGCACATGTATCCCGATCGCGCATTTTCGCCCAACGCAAGAAAATAACTAAACTCGTCACTGGAAACGAACACCAAATCGGATGGCTGATCGATAAAGGGTGTAAGGCGGCCCAGTTCGTCGGAATACGACGGCTCCAGCACTACCCAGACGGTTTTCCCTTTCTCACTTGCCGCATCGAGCTCACTTTGACTGCCATGGGCCGGACCCTTACATGGCAAATACACGACAACATATTTGCTGTTGATGCCGATAAACCACTGTTCATCTCGCTTCTTAACGTTGTCACGGTAAAAAGCTTGTTCCTGGTCGCTGTGCGGGCTCTGGACGTGCGCGGTTCCCATGCAAACGGGATCGAAGACGACGAAATATTTCTTGAGGTTCTCCACAAATATCCGTGTCTTCTCCTTTATGCTCTCATCCGCCGAAGTCATCATATAGCTCGCGTACGCGGGAGGTTTGTCGGTGCAAATGAGTTCCACCAGAGCACCGATTTGTCGGCGTGGGATCACAAACAGCGGACATTTCAAATCCCCGGCGAGCTCATGCATCTTAGAAACTTCGCCTTCCATCCATCTAATAATATCGTCCAACCCAAGTTCTGCGTATTTCCGCGTCTCCTCTCTCTTGGAGATTCTGTTGAAAATGGAAACTGGATCATCAATGAGAACGACAAAGAGGTCTGGCCTGATATTTTCGAGATACCGCTTAGAGAGTGCCTCCTCTCTACCGTGGGCCGAGTAGGAGGTGGCCCGCGTGTTTATGAGCGTTATACTGTCACCGTCAATGCTGCCGCTGGCGCGAACGTCCCGCTCCACGTCCAGAAAGGCAAGACGACGAAGCAGCTGGATTTTTTCCTCCGAGGATCTGTGAATCTTTCCCGGGTCCAAAGGCATGCGCTCCTCATCGGCGAACGCGTAGATTCTTTCTCGAATGGAGTATATTCGGGCTTTAATGCCGAAATCCTTTTCCAAGCGGTCTGAGAATAGCTGGTCAAATGATCCCCCGGATTCTTCGTCCCAGTCTGCGCCGGGGATGCCAGAGAGCACGATTCTTCTAAAATTCAGCTTTCCATTACTCCCCATTAGTCTACACACGCCCTTCTGCTCGAGGCCAAATGCTCGTTCCCGCGCAAATTTTCACAGGCAAATTTTCTCCCGCTATTATACACCTGGGGTCTTAGGCCAACGCGAGCAGCAGCGTCGCCATCGGCGTCTAGCTGGCGTCTTGGGTGAGCGAGGCGCGACCTGCCGATGAGGAACGCCGCAACAGTCACAATCTATCAACCAACTGTTAAATTAGCCCATAGCCGATGCCCTTGTCGGGATGCTATGGCCGGAGGACTACAAGCGGATTGGCGGCGAAACTCTCAAAAGAAATATCCGTGTAATTCACCCTGTCCCCGAGAAACCGCTCGTAACGGTACTTCTCCTGCCTAGCTATCTCCGGGTCCTTGCCCGCAAAATGGTTGATCACCGTGAACTTGAGCACTCGCTCCCTGTTCGTCTGGGCGCGCTTGAGCAAATACTTGATATGTATGTCGGCGTCCGGGAATGAGTAGCCGCAAAAAATGATGTGGTTCACCTTTCGGAGCGCGATATCGGTCCGGTTCCAGATCAAGCTCAGAAACACGTTGTTTAGGTCCTTGTAGAAGGTGGGCGGAACGATTAGCGGCGAATAGACGCTCGCGCACTCCCGGCATCTCTGATCTGCAAATTCCGAGATCAGACGGGTAACAACTCCTTTCTCCTTTGGCGTGATTTCGAGTTCATTGCATGTCGGGCAAAATAGCCAATTCAGGGAGCCGTGAGGCTTAAAGAGTGAAACACTGTTGTCGCGTTGCGGACGCCTCCAGTCATTGGGCCAGTCGAAATTGCGGAACTCAACGCCGTAATCGAGATCTATGCCGTTTGCCGATTCCTCGGTAAGCGCATTGTCGATGAGAATGTCATAGTTGGTCGAGACAAAGACCACGTTCCGCAGTTTGTTTGCTTCTCTGAGAGCAGTCACCAGGTGGCGATGCAGTCTGGCGCGGTTGCCCAGCTTGATATGCAGCACGGTTGCCACAAGAAAAACGAGGTACTGGGCGATGAATCTTAGGCGGCCGCTATTTCTGTCCCTGTTTTCGATATCGAAGTGTCTGAAGGCTTCCTTGCGCATAATGGCAAGGTCTGTGAGACCGAGCACCTCCTCAAAGGTCGGGAAATCGATCCTTGAGATGTTGGCGCGTTTCACATCGATGTGAAACATTTCGGAGAAGAACTCCGCCAACTCCCGATCCATCTTTCGCTTGCTTTTCCTGAAATAGGCTGACGAGAAATAGTCTCGAAACAGCTCCCCCTGTAGAGGAGCGCCCTCCGCCCTCGATGCTCCGGCCCCCAGGAAGATAGCAGTATCGACCATAGTGCCCCCGTCACCGAGTGGCGGCGCTCCGTGCGAGACCCCGCCTCACACTAAGTGCCGATCTGAGAGAGGGCGAAATCTTCCAAGCATGTCAGGACCACCACTCCCTCAAATCTTTCACGTCCCGCAACCTCATCGGCAGGACAAAATATAATGATAGCCGCCACACGATCGCCGAGCATCAGTTCACAGGGACTCGTGGAGGGACTAGGCAATTTTCGATAAGGAATTGGGCGCCTGTCTCGGGAGGCGAAGCCCCTTCAAGTTCTCGCAAGCAGCATTCAGTTCCGAGATGATCGCCTTCGAGAGACCGAGTCCGTCGCGCAAAAAAAGACGGTCCGCGAGTTCGGTAGCCTCGGGCCTTTTGCCTGCTCGTAAGAGAGCGTCTATACCGGAGAATCGAGCAGCTATTCTTTCCTTTCCGTCAGGCAAGGACATAAGGAGCAATCGCTTGGCCTCGCTCGGTTCCACTTTCAAGACACCTCCGCCGTAACTCCGTCCTTCCAATTCGGCGCTCAAGCGAAACAATGCGCTTAGTGAACTCATGGCCAAAGATCGACGAACGAGACCCGGGACTCTCGCTTTCCAAGTGAGCTCATGAATGGCATTTGTGCATGCGACTTTCGTAGGATTCAAAACTAGGCGAGGCGTCTCCGAAGACATATATTGCAGAAACGCGTCGGGGCTATGTGGTTCGTCGATGCGATACCATTTGGTTCTAATGGAGCATTTATAACGCTCATGAATTCCTTCTTCTTTTCCGAGGCGCAAGTATGCTGCCATTTGTCTCGAAACATCTCTCCCATCTGTTAGCTTGAGCAACAGTGCAGCTTCGCCGCGACGAAGGAGTCTGCTGTGGTCTGATCGGGTGAAGGACAATCCTCGCAAGAAGGTTGCTCGCTTCACAATGGGCTTTAGGCAACGATTTGGTATGTGCAGCTGGCGGCTCTGTGCCTCGGTAACAATGAAAAAGCCATTCGCCCCTGTGACGGTTCCGATCCGGACGGAGGCGAGCTTGTCGAGAAACGCAACGCGTGAATCTGTTCTCAGCTCTTGATAGGTCCCAAGCACACTTTTTCCAATGAAAGCTGACAAGACTTCCTTTCCGCTGGAATCGGACACCAGTGTCGTGCGCCTGCCAACTGAATGGCAGATGGGGCCCAAATCTTGGGCCGAATCAGCGATGGTAACTCGAAGTTCCTTGTGCTCAAATCCACGACCTTCTGCTAGTACCACAACAGAGTTTTCCTCCGCGTCGGCGAAGAGACGCTCTCGGATTAGAATGATTGTTAGCTTCGAAAATGTTCTCGCAAGTCTTTGACGGACGGTCGCCGCGTAGTCCGCGTGGAGAAAGGCCCCTGGAAGAACCATTGCGAATCGTCCACCCGGTGCAATGAAATCAAGAGAATGTAGAACAAAATATGCCCAGTAGCTCGCCCTGGCGGATAAGGTCGTACCATCATCCGAACCCAATGCCCTGACTAGCGCGAATTTCCCTTCCACATTGTGATGGCGCACATAAGGCGGGTTGCCAACTACAACTGAATACGGAGCCTGGCTCATCTTGCATGGCTTTGTCTCGAGAAAATCTTCGGTTCGGAACTGATTAGAGTCCGCTCCAGATGTCAGAAGGGGTGCAAGGTACGTCCTGGCGCCTGGATCGATGTCGACTCCATAAAGAAGCCGGCCAGGGTTCTTGGCTCCGAGTCGGCGCAAGGTGCGAAGGCTCGTGCGAAAGAATGCACACCCTCCAAAACTTGGGTCCAAAACGGTGCAACTTGAATCCCGAATTGCCCAATCGACCATGGCCTGAGCAACCGTTTCCGGCGTGTAGTAGCGTCCGAAGCGCTTGCTGTCGGGTGGAGTCGTACTCATCACCTCATGAGTGGCCATGACTTACAACCCTCCAAAGTCTCAGGCATTCCAGAGCGCATCGAGCAGGTTGTTTGGCGGCTCGTCGACGGAAACCACTTCATGACACAATGCGTGATATTCCCTTAGCGTCTCAGATTGGGAAATCCGAACGGCCCTCTTCCAAGTTGCTTCCGCTTGAATCTGCCGATACTCCGCGGGGAAGAAATTTGCCGCGATCATTTCGCAAGCCAACACGATGTCCGTTGGAGGGTGGGCAATTCGTGGAAGGTTAACGGACGGCGGAAGCCACCAGAGCTCGGCACCATGAGGGACACCACCGATTTGGAAATGATACTTTGGCCCCGGTTGCGGAGCTGTGGCCAGGTCAAAGTGAAAGCGCAGCATTACGCGACCAAGGCTCTCGTTGAACTCTTTGCCTATCCGCTCTGCATCCCACTCGGGCCGATAGCAAAGATTCTTATCGAGTGCCCAAATCCGGACGGCAAGGTTTTGAACCGATGCTTCTGCAGCAGGATCCGACGGCCACTCGAACTGGCAGTAGAGGTCAACGCGGACATTTACACCTTTGACGGAACAGCGCTGAAATTGCAGAGGGGTCTCAGGGGCAATCTTAAATCCCCAGGGCGGTCTCATCTTTTTTTTCTTTGTTTTTCTGGACCGGGTTGCATTCTCGTCGGTAGTTTGTCCTGACGAGGCTCTCACCTGTGCTAAAGCTTCCTCGAGAACGCGGGCGGAGGTTGCTTCAATTATCCCGCTAAACCTATCTCGCAGGACATTTAGACTGAAAATGGCATCGTTAGGCTTCATTTTTTGCCATCACGAATCTGTTCGAGAAGAGCTTGATTCTGCTCGTCAAACAACTCCTCGCTAACGCGGTTGCTCTCGCGGATTGCTTTGAAGGACACTCTCGCCTCGTCCATACTCGATGGCCTGTCGTCCGGGTGATAGGGAAGCGAAAACTCTCGCTTCACAGGTTTTCGCAGAACATAGCAGACGCAGTCAGCGAACTTCGTGCCTGACGAGACGCATATTGCCGGCTTTAGTGATACTTCGAAAACCTTTCTAAAGGCAGGCGCGAATGCAGTATTCGCCGGCGCCGAGACTCCCGCTTTCGCAACAACGGTCTGGGCTCTGTCGAAGAGTCTGTTTCTCCACCAACGCTTTTCAGATTCGGAGAACACGCCCTCATACTCTGCAGCCGAGAAGAACTTCTGGAGCCGTCGGCCTTTAAACGACTTAACGTCGATGCCCAAGGCTGCTGAGGCATGTAATTCATCGTAGAGAACGCCCGGATAGTGGAGAACCACCCTTCTGATCCAACGAGCAGCTTCTTGTACGCGCCATTGCGGAGAGCCTGGTTCGTGTGGGTCAACAAAGGGGGGACCCGTGGTTAGCAAGGAGTTGGCCTCAACGGGGTTTGCTTTCAGGGACCGGACCAGGCTGGCCCAATTCTTGTTCCGCAAGCCGCGTAGTACGCTGAACCCTGAGGCCAATGACGTGAGCCTCTTGCCGGTGAGCGTCGGACTTGCCTCTATCTCATCCTTGTAAAGGAGCTCATCAAAAGCCTGCTTGATTTCGTTGAGCTGTCGGTAACCCGGCTGACTCACCAGATTTCGCCGAGTCAGTAGAGCGATCGGGTGGCCCGGAAAGACTTCTCGCAGGGCGGTTCCGAGAGTTCCACCAAAATAATTCACGTGCTCTTCTTTGCTCCTTGCTTTTGTCAATTCGTAGTCGACCAAGAATAGGTCAGGACTTTGGCGCTTGATTGCCTTCAGATCGAATGACTTTGGCGGTGCCAGAGCCGTCACGCGCAGATGAGCCTTTCGCAATCGCGTTGCATACTTGTCGCGGTCATCCTGGCTGTCATCAAAATATATGATTTCGATCATGTTGCTCCCTGTCAGGAGTGAAATGGCAGCCGAATCTCAATGCACGTCTTCCAAGGAGCCGCGCAATCGACGAATTGCGCGGACCCGCCATAGACATCGACAAGGTCCCTGACTATCTTCAAACCCAGCCCTGTTCCGACGCCCAATACCGGATCCGGTTCGCTTGTGCTTACAAAGGGTTTGAAAACTTCGCTCCGCATGCGAGGCTCGAGTCCAATTCCAGTGTCAGAAAAAAGGATGCTTAGGAAGCCATTTCGCCGGCTCGCCTGGACACCGATCTTGCGGACAGACTGCTCTTTGAGTGCCTTCAGGGCGTTCGTGTGAAGATTGAGGAGGATTGACTGCAATTCACAACCAAACATCGGAGGCGTCCGCAAATCGGCAGGGACCGTGTTTTCCATTTCTATGCCTCGCTCTTCCATGTATCTGGCGAAAGGCGAAGCCATGTCGTCAACGACCTCGCGGACCGCAAACCTCCGCTTCTGTTGTCGGGCTTCACGACTCATTAAGATCCCGATCTGGGATCCTTGTTGCTCGACGCTTTTTGTCCATTTGCTGAGTTCTTCCAGCGTGCTTTCGTAGTTTGCTTTGTCGCCTCCGTAGAGTTTTGACACAAATGCCTTGAGGTCCGTGTGAATGCCCTTGAATGCGTCGATAATTGCCCGTAGTTCGTGGTCAAAAATTACCACAGTCGTTCCGACTGTCGCGAGTACACGCAACATGGAGAGCTCACTTATCTGTTCAGCCTCGCGATCCCTCCAACTTGTTGACGCCAAATCCAAAGCTTGAATAATCTGGGCCTTACTCTCTTGTTGCAGTTCTTCGTTTTTCTGCACTTCCTCACGGATCGACTTCAGTTGTTCATAGGGATCCACTGCGGCTGCTTCGGATGTGTCGGGTCTCTTCGTCTTCCCGTGCCGAGCATATTCCACTGTCATCCAATTGATACCCAACCTGACGAACGCTTTTAGGTTGTGGAATGCCGTGTTTTCAATCAATCTTTCGCGACTAATGTTTAGACCAACGTCAGGGTTGCGCACTCTCGATATCGAAACCGCACCGAAGAGTTGATTATTACCGGGCAACTGGAGCATCGGACGTGCCAGTGTCGCAGCCTCACCCTCCAGCTCCGGCTGGATGGCAGTGAGCCTCTTACCACGGTCTGCATCGAGATCCAGCCAGTCGTCGCCGGGGTCTCCGTATGGAAAGACGCGAAATCTATCCATATAGATCCTCACACCACTCTGTCGGTTTGCCAGCCGTCTCGCAGCTCCGACACTGAAAGGGAGGTTTTTGAAAAACTCACTACGGTACACAAAGAAATGAATCGCAAACTGAATCGGGCCCACGCCTGGAAATGCCCGATCAGGTTTGAAAGATACCGTGCGACGTCCCCTAATCCGGAGCGTGTAGCGGGATCTTCCTCGGCCATCAAGTTTCCCTTTAAGGAACCCCCAGGAGGCCTCCAGGAATTTTTCCCCCAGTTCCCCTGTCAACTCTGGGAACTCGGGTGCCTCCAATCGTAGCGAGAACCCTGGGTCCTTGCGTCGTCCGCGATCCACCGAGGCGGAAACTGGCGAGACCAAGCTGAAAAGATCAGCTTGGAGTTCTTTGATGTCTTCCTCTCCCCATTGTTCCCGTAAATCATGTAGCGTAAGGGTGACGCCAGACGGGGTATCCTTTCGCACGATTCTCGATTTGTAACGGATAGGAACGTCATCAATGTTTTTTCCCGCCGCGAAGTCGTCCCAATCGAAAACGATGGTTGTATGTTCTTTCAATCCGTCTTTTCTCTTCGACACAGAATCCAAAACCAATTGGCTCGCGAGTCGACGGCTTGCGAACCGCCCAATACCTTTCGCGCCTGTGCGGGCTCGTCCAAATCGCTCAGAATGGGGAAGTCGGTCCTTTGCTCCCGTTGCGACCCTCATCCAGGTTTTCTTGATCGTGTCCAACGTCATTCCGACGCCGTTATCGCTGACTACAATTTTGCCCCTTGCCTTTGCTATGTTATCGAGCGTGACAACAACCTTTGTGGCGTCGGCGTCATAAGCGTTTTTTACGAGCTCCGCCAAAGCCACGGATTTTCGCGCGACCAACTGTTCACCCAACTCGAACAGCAGTCGGCAATCGACCGCAAATCGGAGGTCCCCGCTTTTCGATTGGTCGACCGATGCCATGGCGGTTCCCCGCCTCCCGTTTCGCCGAGATCGGATGGCTCATCGGCCATCCATCACGTACCTCAAGTTCTCGCGAATTCTATCACTTCCAAGAAATGCTCTCTTAGATACTTCGTCGAGCGCCACCCAACTTCGCTGCAAGCGAAGGGGGGCAGCAGGCATCCGATCTTTTAGGAAGCAGTTGGCCCGGCAAAGGTCGCGGAGTGCTCTCGATAATATACAGGGCGGAACTGATACTGGTCGGCCTCGGGACTGTACGAGCGGACCTCAAGCACTTCTGAAACAAAGCGCGCACCTGGCCTACGTTCGATCTGAACGATGATGTTGAGGGAATCGCTGATGTTCGTTTTGATGGTGCGATATGGCATCTCAACGCCACTTTGCAATACACACGTACTGAAGCGCGAAATACCCTGGGCTGCAGAGTTGGCATGGACCGTGGAAATGGTGCCGCTGTGGCCCGTGTTTAGGAGTTGAAGTAGGTCGAAGGCCTCCCCGCCACGAATTTCGCCAAGGATGATTCGGTCGGGCCGATGGCGGAGGGTTGCTTTCAAAAGGTCGCGGATCGTCACAGCGGGGAGACCATTCTGCTCGCGACGGGCCTCAAATCGCAGGACGTTCTCCTTCTGAATCTGTATCTCTGCTGTGTCCTCTATCAAGACAATGCGCTCGTAGTCGGGAATGAATTCCGTCAATAGATTAGCGAGAGTCGTCTTGCCACTCGATGTTCCCCCAGAGATGAGAATGTTTTTGCGCTGCGCCACGTACTCTTCCAACTGAGCAGCGAGTGCGGCAGTAAGCGTTCCCACTTCAATGAGGTCTTTCATCTTGAATCTATGAGAGTTGAACTTTCGGATCGTTAACGCCACGCCGTGAATGCTGCACGGTGGAATTACAGCGGCTACGCGGCTGCCATCAGGTAGACGTGAGTCGAGGATTGGTTTCGCCTCTGAAATGTCGTCACCTAATCGCCGGGCAATATTTTTGACCGCGACCATGAGGGATTCGGGAGTCAGTTTCACTCCGGGGACTCGCTGAACATATCCGGCTTTTTCAATGAAGATCCTCTCCGGACCGTTGACCATGATTTCGCTGATGTCTGGGTCCAGGATGAGGTGCTGGATCGGGCGAAGAAACGGGAGAATCAGCTCGAATCCATTCATCAGAGTTGTCCGTCCGCGAGTTGGCGAAAATAGGACTTGTTCACGTCATTGAGGTAGGGCTTGAGGTAGCAAAACATCGGCGGCAGGGGGTTGAGCCCGTCGTAAGCCAATGTGATGGATTGTGCGTTTTTGAGTTCCGTGAACGTTTTCATATCGAACCTGTAGTCCCGCTGCTGGCTGTAGGTCTTGGAAGTGCTGATGTGAGCTTTGTCAGCAAGCGGTTTGCCGGTCAGGTAGCTCACCCTGGAGTCGTGACCGCTCTCCGAGATGTTGTAGTTGACGCGCCACTTCTCCTCCTGACCGCACAGTTCACTGGCAATCTTCGCGGAGAAGTCGTCCGATAAGGACAGGAAGATTTTCGTGCGGAAGGTTTGTAGCAAAGTTCGCCACGTTTCCCCAGGCAGGGTTGATTGCAACGAGCTGATGCTCTGTGTCGCTACAAGCGGGACGCACTTTGCTTGGCGCGAGAGCGAGAAGAATTTCTCGTCGCCACTTGGCTCGTTCACTCCGACGGTAGCAAGCTCTTGGTATTCATCGCAGACAAACACAATGGGACGCCACTCCTTGCTCGGATTCTTCGCAATATGCGGGATTCGATTCAAGACGGCCCGTTGAAAATCCATCTTGAGCATCACGCCGATGGCCCGCGCCAATCCTGGGTTCATGCCGGCGGGAAAGTTCAGAGCAATGACCTTGCCTTGCTCCAATAAGGTTGCGATCTGGGGGAGGGGCTTTCGTGCAGATGTCTGCGCTTCAGGTTGTCGATACAGTTCGAGAGGCGGACAGAACATACGTTTGACGCGTGGATTGTCGTCAAAGAGCGAGAGAAAAACCGAAATACCTTCCACAACAGAGCTTTGCAACTTCTTATCGATATTTGTCCAGTCGTCGTTATACCAGCGCTTGACCGCTTCCAGTTGCTCCTTTCGATCTTGGTCCACACCTGCTGGACCGGATTCGTGCTGCACAGTCGGTTCGATTCCGAGCTTCAGCAAGATGTCCGTGGCCGCGGGTGAATCCAGCACTCTGTAATGCTGGCCGCTTTCATCGGCCTCGAAGGCAGCTTCAGCAAGTTCCCGAGCATGGGATTGAAAGACTTCGCGCGAGACGATCAGAAAGGATTTCCCCAGGATGTTTTCCTCGGCCTGCCGCATCTTTCTTTCAAGCACTTGAGCCGAGATGGCCGACTCATAGACATCGAACAGGGTGACGTAACCGAAGCCGACCTGATGCAGGATGATGATGAACTTGACGAGATTCGTGTACGCCTGCTGCCAAAACGGTTCTTTGCCCTTGCCAAACAGATTGTTTAATAAGGATGCGATTCCGTAGGCCAGTGCGTAGCCTTCGAGATCGTTGTAAAGAGGGTTGTAAGCCCACTCGGAATCCAAGCCGATTTCGATGTAGTC
>Ga0137394_10002655_pt1 | contig 13252 bp, 10 predicted proteins | sample czobulk116metaG_FD_108278 | JGI IMG/M metagenome (GOLD analysis project Ga0137394, IMG submission 108278) | Vadose zone soil microbial communities from Angelo Coast Range Reserve, California, USA - czobulk1.16 metaG | ecosystem: Environmental > Terrestrial > Soil > Vadose zone | place: USA...
GCTGAGAAACGCCGCTTCATATTGCGACGGCGGCAGATACACGCCGCTGTCGAGCAGGTTGCGGAAGAAGCGTCCAAATGCTTCCGTGTCGGATTTCGATGCCGAGTTCCAATCCGTCACCGGACCGGGAGTAAAGAACCAGGTGAACATGGATCCGACGCGGTTATGGGTCATGGGAACACCCGCGGCCTTGGCTGCGGCCGCCACACCCGCGACCAACTCGCCGCTCAATGTATCGAGCCGCGGGTAAATATCCTTATGTTCCTTGAGGTAGCGAATCTGCGCGTACCCTGCCGCCATCGCCAGCGGATTCCCGGAAAGTGTTCCGGCCTGGTACATGGGGCCAAGGGGCGCTACCAGGTCCATGATGGCCGACGGTCCGCCATAGGCGCCCACCGGCAGTCCTCCTCCGATGATTTTCCCCATCGTGGTGAGGTCAGGCTGGATGGTGTACAGCTCCTGGGCTCCACCGAAGGCGAGACGGAAACCGGTCATGACTTCGTCAAAGATCAGCAGCGCGCCGTCGTTCGATGTGACGGCGCGCAGCGCTTCCAGGTAACCGCGGGCTGGAGGCACACAACCCATGTTTCCGACCACCGGTTCGACGATCACACAGGCAATCTGGTGCTTGAACTTCTGGAAGGCTTCTTCCAGAGCATCTGTGTCGTTATAGGGTAGGGCAAGCGTAAATTGCGTAAACTCTTCCGGAACCCCCGCCGACCCGGGAATGCCAAGTGTGGCCACTCCGGAACCTGCTTTCACCAACAGGCAATCGGCGTGTCCGTGATAGCAGCCTTCGAACTTCACGATGTATTTGCGCTTTGTGTAAGCACGCGCCAGACGGATGGCGGACATGGTGGCTTCGGTACCGGAACTCACGAAGCGCACCTTCTGCATGTGCGGGAAGGCCGAGATTACGAGCTCCGCCAGATCGGCTTCGGCGGGCGTCGACGCGCCAAAACTCGTGCCCTTGCGCATGGCTCCGGCCAGAGCTTCGATCACCACTGGAGCCGCGTGACCCAGAATGAGCGGGCCCCAGGAGCCGATGTAATCGAGATACCCATTCGCGTCGGCATCCCAGATGTGGGAACCTTGCCCCCGCACAATGAAGGGCGGATCTCCGCCGACCGCACGAAAGGCGCGTACGGGCGAGTTGACGCCGCCCGGAATCATCATCTCGGCACGTTTCTGCAGCTGGCGTGACTGCTCGACCTTGCGGGACATGGGGCTCCTCCTGCGAGTTTCTCCAGGCAAGACAACTATAGCAGCGTCGAATCCGGCGGCAGTGAGAGCGGAGTCACGCGGGGCTGTGACCGATGGCAGCGCGCCGTCGTTTGGAATTCACGAGATTTTCACAGACTCGCAATACTCCCGAAACATCAGACATTTACGTTCTTGGGTAGAAGTTGCCCTTCTAACCGGGAGGGTTTTATAGGGACAGTCTCGGGGGCTCCGGACTGTCCTAATTTTCTTTCCGCAGAGCAGATCCGACGAGCCCATCTACTTCCTGAAGAGCACCCTCGATGGTCGCAGGCCAAGCGTCGTTAGTTCTTCTCGACCTTCACGCCCTTCCAGAACGCCACGTAGCCTTTGAGCTGGCTGGCCGCCGGCTTGGGTTCAGGGTAGTACCAGGCAGCATTGGCGTTGCGCTTTCCATTCACATCCACGTTGTAGTAACTGGCCCGCCCTTTCCATGGGCACGTGGTGTGTTGATCGCTCGGCTGGAAGTATTCGCTCTTGATCGCGTCGGGAGGAAAATACTGGTTTCCCTCCACCTCGATGGTCTTGTCGCTCTCTGCCAAAACCGTGTTTTCCCAGATTGCTTTTGCCATAACGCCCATTTAGATTCCTAGGCGGACCGACAGTTTCAAATATGATTCACGGGCAAAACGGGCGCTACAACGGTCATTCCATGGTCGGGGCCCTTCGCAGGGTAATGGTGTGCTCGCCGCGGGCGGCGGGTTGGGACGATCCGGAACGGGTTGCGGAATCGGGCAAGCTCGGTTTCGCGCACCCTCCGGTCTGCTCCCGGGCACAAGAACAGCATGACGCTCTATGCGAGATTCTCGAACGCGCCCGGGCCGAAGTGCTTCACCTGACAACTGTGCCTGAGATGACGCTCGATGCCGTTTACGCGCACGACGCTTCGCTTCCTACCGACTTCGGGCTGATTCCTATGCACCCCGGCAAAACGAATCGGATTCCAGAAGCTCAACACCATCGGGAATTCTGCAGGGCCCAAGGGATTCCGGTAGCGGGCCAAATCAAGGCGCCAGCCAACAGCGAAGCCGGTGACATGGTATGGCTCGATGCCCACACGCTGCTGATCGGCCAAGGCCATCGCACCAACGCCATGGGAATCGCACAAATGCGGAAACTGCTCAGCCCACACGGTATTGAGGTGCTAAGGGCGCCGTTGCCCTACGGACCGGGCCCCTCGGCGTGTCTGCACCTGATGTCGCTGATCAGCCTGCTGGATGAGAAGACCGCCTTGGTGGACCTGCCATGGCTGGCGGTGGAAACGGTGGAACTGTTGAAGACTCGGGGATATGAGTTTATCGAGATCGACGATTCCGAGCGCGCTACGCTCGCCTGCAACGTGTTGTCGCTCGGAGAGCGGCGGCTGGTTGCCATCGAAGAAAACAGAAAGACGAACCAGCGGCTGCGCGATTCTGGGTTCGATGTTCACACTTTTCCGGGATCGGAGATCTGCATCAACGGCAGCGGGGGACCAACATGTCTGACCCGGCCGCTGCTGCGAGGATAGTCGTGTCGAACAAGACGTGAACTTTGCCCCCTCCCCAAGAGTCTCCTTTCTGGCTGCTAGAATGAAGAGGCAATGGTCTTATCGTTCGTTCGCGAGCTCTTCGCGGACGTAGAGAAGTTGCCCGTCTTTTCGCGTGTAGCCTCCCACCTCAAGGAGAACACGAGTCGGATTAGTGTCTCTGGGCTCACCCCGACTGCCAAGGCCCTCCTGCTGGTTTTGCTCCAAAGGGCCTCCGGACGGCCTTTGATTGTGATCGTGAGTGACAACCGGGCGGCCGAAGATCTTCTGCCAGTGCTGCAGGGATTCGCCGAACTGACGGGAGCCACCGACCCGGAGTCCATTGTCACGCTGCCCACGCGCGACGTGTTGCCCTTTCAGAATCTGTCTCCCCACCCGGAGATCCAGGAAGAGCGCGCGACCGCTCTGTGGAAGATCGCCACCGGGGCGGTATCGCTGGTGGTGGCTCCGATTGCCGCCACGACCATACGACTGGCCTCGACCGAGTACTACACAGACCTTGCTCGGACCATTCGCCGCGGCGAGACCTTCGACATCGAAGCCCTGGTCGAGCACCTGAACACCGTGGGGTACAGCGCGGCCGACGTTGTGGAAATGCCCGGCCAGTATGCCTTGCGCGGCGGCATCCTCGACGTTTATTCGCCGGAGGCGGACCGGCCCGTACGCGTGGAATTCTTCGGGGACGAGGTTGAGTCCATACGCAAGTTCGATCCCGCAACGCAACGTTCTTCGAGCCCGGCCGACGAAGCCCTACTTCTCCCCCTTACTGAGACGCCCGTGCGAGAAGAGCTGTTGGGTGCGATTCACGTGCGCCTTTCCGGAGGGCGGATTACTGGGAATGAGGAAGTGCTTGACCAAGCCGTGCGCTCCGGCGGTGTGACGGTCTTCCCGGGGTGGGAGTTCTACGCGCCCGTGGCTCGCGAGAGTCGCAGTCTGTTCGATTTGCTTCCCCAAGCTGCTGTGTTGACCGAGGAGCGCGAGAACTTGAAACAGGAACTCGATCGAACGTGGACGCGCATCGAGGAGGCTCACGAACGCAGCGGCGTCGGCAACCTGGTTAGGCCCGGAGATCTCTACTTCTCACCCAGGGACTGGTGGCAGACTCTGGGGACGCTGCCGGGCGCGGACCTGGAACATCTCGGCATCACCCGGGCCGAAGATAGCGATACCGCAGTGCAATTTCAGTCGCAGCCTACACCCCGCTTCCATGGCTCGGTCCCGGCGATGCTCGAAGAAGTGCAGAAGCTCATCGGGCAAGGGACCGGCGTGGTATTCGCCGCGCCCAATACCGGCGAGGTGGAGCGGCTGGCCGATGTCTTCACCGAGTACAACGTCTCGTTCCGCCTGGGTAGCCGCACGCGTGGCGGCGAAAGTTACGCTGACGAGACCGCTTATTTTGCGCAGGAAATTCTGGCCACCACGTTGGTGAAAGCTTACGTGCCAGACGGCGTGGTCTTCCCCGAGGCGCACCTGGCCATCTTCGGCGCGCGCGATCTGTTCGACGAATCGGAACTCGTGGCCTCCCGGCCGCAGCGGCAGAAATCGAAGGTTTCGGCATTTCTCTCAGACTTCCGCGATCTGCAGGTGGGCGACTACGTGGTTCACGTGGAGCATGGCATCGCTCAATACCAGGGCCTGAAGGAGATCAATCAGGGCGACGGACCCGCGGAGTTCATGCAACTGGAGTTCGCCGAATCCACGCGCCTCTACGTGCCGCTGACTCGCCTCGATCTCATCCAGAAATATCGTTCGGCCGAGGGTGCAAAGCCGGTGCTCAGTCACCTGGGCACAGCGACGTGGGCGAAGACCAAGGCGCGCGTTCGCAAGGCCATGAAAGACATGGCGGACGAACTGTTGAAGCTCTACGCGCAGCGGCAAATGGCGCAGGGGCATGCCTTCCCTGCCGATACCGAATGGATGAAAGAGTTCGAAGACGCCTTCGAGTTCACCGAGACCGAGGACCAGGCGCAGGCCATCACTGATGTGAAGGTCGATATGGAATCCGGACGGCCGATGGACCGCTTGCTGTGCGGGGACGTCGGCTACGGGAAGACCGAGGTTGCCATGCGCGCCGCCTTCAAGGCCATCAGCGACAACAAGCAGGTCGCGGTTCTGGCGCCGACTACCGTTCTGGCATTTCAGCACTACGAGACTTTCAAGCAGCGCTTTGCGGCGTTCCCCGTCACGATCGAAATGATCAGCCGCTTCCGTTCGCCCAAACAGCAGAAGGAAATCCTGCAGAAGGCGGAGGCCGGCAAGATCGACGTGCTGATCGGCACGCATCGCATTCTTTCAAAGGACATCAAGTTCTCCGATCTGGGGCTTTTGATTGTCGACGAAGAACAGCGCTTTGGCGTCCGTCACAAGGAGCGCCTGAAGCAGATGCGCAAGCAGGTCGACGTCCTCACCATGTCGGCCACGCCCATTCCGCGCACACTGCATATGTCCCTGGTCGGGCTGCGTGACATGAGCGTCATCGAGACGCCGCCCAAGGATCGCATGGCGATTCAGACCGTCGTGGCCAGCTGGGACGAGAAGCTGATCCAGTCAGCGCTCGAGCAGGAACTGGAGCGTGGCGGCCAGGTCTATTTTGTGCATAACCGGGTCGAGAGCATCTGGGAAATCGCCGCGAAATTGCAGGAACTCGTTCCTAAGGCACGCATTCTCGTGGGCCACGGGCAGATGGTGGAGACGGAACTCGAGAAGGTGATGCTCAAGTTCATGCATCACGAAGCGGACCTCCTGGTGGCTACCACCATCATCGAGAACGGGCTGGACATCCCCCTGTGCAACACGATCTTGATCAATCGCGCCGAGCGCCTGGGACTCTCTGAACTGTACCAGCTGCGCGGCCGAGTGGGCCGTTCGGACCGACGAGCCTATGCCTACTTGTTGTTGCCGTCGGACATCGAGCTGACCCCCATCGCCCGGCGTCGCTTGGCTGCGCTCAAGGAGTTCTCCGATTTGGGCGCGGGGTTCAAGATCGCTGCACTTGATCTCGAGCTGCGCGGAGCGGGCAACATGCTGGGCGGAGAGCAAAGTGGGCACATCGAAGCGGTCGGCTTCGAGCTCTATACGCAGATGCTCGATCGTGCTGTTCGCGAGCTGAAGGGAGAGATGCCCGAGGAAGAAATCGCGACCCAGCTGAACCTCGGCCTGAATATCCGCATTCCGGCGGAGTACATTCCCGAGGAAAACCAGCGCTTGCGAATGTACAAACGGGTCGCAGGGGTGGAACGTGAATCGCAATTGCGGGATGTGCGGGCGGAACTCAGCGATCGCTACGGGGAACCGCCGCCGGCGGTGCGCAACCTGCTCGACTATGCCGACCTGAAGCTGCTGGCCGTCCGCGTCGGAGTAAGTGCCATCGATCGCAAACGGGATCAGGTCAGCATAAAGTTCCGGCAAAATGCGACCGTCGATGCTGAGCGCCTGGCTCGTTTCGTTGCATCCCAACGGGGAGCACAGTTCACTCCAGACGGCACTCTGAAGTTTTCGCAAAAGGCGACAGGTGCCGCCGAGGTGCTCGTGCTTCTGAAAGACTTGTTGGAGACCCTTGCGACCCAAGCGACGGCCCCGTAGTCGTTTGGAAGAATGGAGCGATTGTCAATCGGGATATCTTCGAGCTTTTCAACATGAACGCTTCGCGGGAATTCGCCACTGCTGGTATTGTGATCGGTTGCTCCGGGCCACTTTTCACTTTATTGTCAGTCGGGACTCCGTGCCCCCCAGGGAGAGAATGAAAACCTTATGCCGATGAAAGTTCGCAAAGCGGTCTTCCCCGCGGCGGGCCTGGGCACGCGCTTCCTGCCCGCCACCAAGGCGCAGCCCAAAGAAATGCTGCCCATCGTCGACAAGCCCATCATTCAATACGGCGTAGAAGAAGCACTGGCGGCGGGCTGCGATCAGATCATCATCGTGACCGGACGAGGCAAGCAGTCGATCGAGGATCACTTCGACGTCAGCTACGAACTCGAGAAGATGCTCGAGGAGCGCAAAAAGACCGACCTGCTGAAGATCGTCCGTTCTATTTCCGACATGATTCATATGGCCTACGTCCGCCAGAAGGAAGCACTCGGCCTCGGACACGCTGTCCTGATGGCGCGAGAGTTAGTCGGTAACGAGGCATTCGCAGTGCTGCTCGCCGATGACGTTATCGACGCCGAAGAGCCCTGTTTGAAGCAGATGATGCGGGTGTTCGAAGAAACGCAGTGCTCGGTCGTGGCAACCCAAGTGGTCGAAGGTCCGGCTATCTCGGCCTATGGTGTGCTCGATGTCAAGCCAGCCGATGGCCGTTTCGGTGGACGCCTCTACGAAATCAACAATATGGTCGAGAAGCCGAAGCCGGAAGAGGCGCCTTCGAACCTGGCGATTATAGGACGCTACATTCTTACCCCGCGTGTGTTCGAAATTCTCGCTGATACTCCGCACGGCACGGGTGGAGAACTGCAGTTGACGGATGGTCTGCGCGCGCTGCTGAAAGAACAGAGAATCTACGCTTACGTCTACGAAGGACGACGCCACGACACGGGCGACAAGCTCGGTTTTTTGAAGGCGACCGTCGAGTTCGCGTTGAAGCGGCCTGCTCTGGGCGACCAGTTTCGGGAGTACTTGAAGGAACTGAAGCTCTGATTCGTCTACTCGTGCGCCGAACTCCAGCCCATCATTCCATTACCTTACTCAGAATAATGTCGTGGGTCCAGTCCTGCTTGAAGCCTTGTTGCCGCAGGAACGTGGCCAACTGTCCGCGGTGATGCACGCTGTGCAGGACGGCCTGAATCAGCATCTTGCGCGGGCTGGCCTTCAAAGTGCCGAAGCCAAGCGGGCTCAGTTTTGTCCAATCCTCGAGGGCCGCCTTGTCGAGGAATTCCTGGAATTTCCGGTCGGCCTCCTCGCTAATCGCGAAAAGTTCGTCCAGCGTAGCAGTGGGCAGCTTCTCGAAATCGGGTCTCGGGAGGCCGTGCGCGCGATTTGCGAAGGACAATCCGCGGCGAAGATGTGGAAGACCAGCTTTCGAACCGTGCCCGCCCCGGCAACATCACAGGGGAGATCGAGCGCGGCGGGATGCTCCGCGAACCAGCGCTTCCAGAGACCGGTCTCGTCGGCGTTATAGGCCAAAAGATCTGTGAATCGGATACCTGGGTCCATCGAGGCATGGCCTTTCAGGGAAAAGCATCAGTCGAGTAAATCGCGGAGCCGGGAGCCCAGCGAACTCTGCAACTTCTTCGATTTCTCTTCGACGCCGCGTGCCAACTTTTGTTTGTGCGCGTCGAGTTTGCTCGCGATGGGCGGGTCCGAGAGAGCGATGATTTGTGCAGCCAGGATTCCCGCATTGGTGGCTCCCGGCTTGCCAATCGCGACCGTCGCCACGGGAATGCCCGCGGGCATTTGCACGGTAGCAAGCAAGGAATCCATACCCTGTAAGGAGGTGGACGGAATCGGCACACCGATGACAGGGAGCGTGGTGTGGGCAGCGATCACGCCGGCCAGGTGGGCAGCCCCGCCCGCTCCGGCGATGATGACTCGAACGCCGCGTCCGGCGGCCTGGCGCGCAAAGTCGGCCGTACGATCCGGAGAACGGTGGGCCGAGGTTACGTCGATCTCGTAGGCGATTCCGAATTCTTCCAACGCTTTTCCAGCCTCGCGCATGATCTCGAGGTCAGAATCGCTGCCCATAACAATAGAAACCAATGGTTGCTTGCTCATGACAATTGTGTGTCGTCGAAATTAGAACGAGAAAACCACAAGACCTACTTCTTCAAAGCTCGCGCCGCGATGTCCTTGCGGTAATGCATTCCCTCAAATCCGATGGTTGAAACCGCCTCGTACGCCCGCTGCACCGCGTTGTCCAGATTTGCGGCCCGCGCCGTCACGCCCAGAACGCGGCCTCCGGAAGTGAAATAAATGTCATCGCGGTTGCTGGTCGCGGCATGAAAGACCTTAACGCCTTCGAGTTCTCCAGCCTGCTCCAGGCCTGCGATCTTTTTCCCAGCCTCGAAGGTACCCGGATAGCCGCCGGACGCAACCACCACGCAAACCGAGGCGTCGGAGGTCCAGCGGAGGTCATCATTTATGAATCGGCCTTCCACTGCAGCCTCCAGCGTATCGAGCAAGTCGCTTTCGAGGCGCATCAGGATTGGCTGGGTCTCAGGGTCGCCGAAGCGGCAGTTGAACTCGAGCACCATCGGACCGCGCGCCGTCATCATGAGACCACAGTAGAGCACTCCTTTGTACTCCACGCCCTCCGTCTTCATCCCGGCGACCACCGGTTGGGCGATGTGGTGCACGAGCCAGTCCCGCATTTTGTCGTCGATGATGCTTTGCGTGGAATACGCGCCCATGCCTCCGGTGTTCGGCCCGGTGTCGCCATCGCCGACGCGCTTATGATCCTGAGCTGCGCCCAGGGGAACCACCCTTTCTCCGTCGCTGATGACCAGAAACGAGAGTTCGTCGCCTTGCAGGCATTCCTCCAGCACGATCGGGTTTCCGGCTTCTCCGAGCATTCTGCCACTCAGCATTTCCGACGCAGCAGAAGCCGCTTCTTCCTTGGTCTTCGCCATGACCACGCCTTTGCCGGCGGCCAGTCCGTCGGCCTTTACAACGAGAGGCGCATGGAAATGGGGAAGGGCGGAGCGTACCTCGTCAACCGTTTGGCAAATCGCATAATGCGCTGTGGGGATCCGATGGCGTTGCATAAATTCTTTGGCGAAGCTCTTGCTCGACTCGAGTTGAGCAGCGGCGCGCGTGGGGCCAAACGTGCGCCATCCGCGGAGCTGGAATTCATCGACCACACCCAAGGCAAGGGGCAATTCCGGCCCGATGACGGTCAAGTCGGGCTTCACGCGCTCGGCGACGGACACGAGGGAGTCCATGCTTTTTACATCAGCCGGGAGGCATTCGGCCTCCTGCGCGATCCCGCCGTTGCCGGGCGCACAGTAGATCTGGCTCACACGTGGAGACTGGCGCAACTTCCAGACCAGAGCGTGCTCGCGCCCGCCCCCACCGATGACGAGAATTTTCATAACTCAGGACACACAAGGGTAGGGATCACGGACCGCGATGTCAAACTTGCCAGCAATCAGAATCGCCTGGTTGTCGAGTACAATCGACCCGTTAACTATGCTTAACTACACCGTATAATTTTCATGATGATCACCGTTTCCAAGGAAGACTACCTGAAGGCCGTGCTCGAGGCGGAGAGCGAGGGCGAAACCGTGATCTCGGCGACTCTGGCCCATCGCTTGAAAGTCTCACCGCCCGCGGTAACCATGGCACTGCGCCGCCTCAAAAAGGATGGGTTCGTGCGCGTGCAAGCGGACGGGATTGTGCGCTTGACCGCCGCGGGCAGGAAGATCGCTCGCAAACTGACGCTGCGCCATCACCTGATCGAGCGCATGCTATCGGAGATGTTCGGCATGGAGTGGTACAAGGTGCACGATGAGGCCGAGCGACTGGAGCATGCGGTTTCCCCCGACTTTGAGACCAAGCTGCTTGCCAAATTGGGGCGAGGCGGGGCATGTCCACACGGCAACCTCAGCGAGCAGGAGAGCCCAGAAAGCCGCCGTCGCCGAGGCCTACTCCTGTTGTCAGAGGCTGCAGCGGGGAAACACTACCTGGTGAGCGGCATCTACGAACGAGACCGAAAACTGCTGGAATTTCTGGAAACGCGCGGCATCCGGCCGGGAGTAAAGCTCGACTTGCTGGAGCGCAATTACGATCAGACTCTCTCGCTTCGCACGTCCGCTGGCGCGGTAATTCTCGGCCGGCTGTCCGCCGAAAAGATCTGGCTTTCGCCGGCTGCCCGATCCGGGAGCTGATTCCATGATTAACTATAGCTAACCTGTCATAGTGTACACTAGTTTCTTGCGCTTCCGGCTTGCATGCGTGGGGATGCAGTCGCCGGCGGAGCCTTGCCCATGAAGCATACAGACGCGCACGGGGACGTGGCTGCGCGGATTCGTCCGGACGAGTCGACAGCGATCGGCACCGCTGGAGAATCCGGCAGTCACGTGTCGCTCGAAGGAGTTCACAGTTCGGTCGGCGTTCCCCATCACGCGGCGGGCTTCTGGCAGCAGTGGCGGGCTTTCGTGGGACCGGCAATTCTGGTCAGTGTCGGCTATATGGATCCGGGGAACTGGGGTACCGATCTGCAAGGCGGTGCTCAGTTCAAGTACGGCTTGCTATGGGTCGTCGCCTTATCGAGTTTGATGGCCGTCTTCATGCAAGTAATATCGGCCCGGCTCGGTGTGGTGACCGGGAAGGACCTGGCACAATGTTGCCGCGACTGGTATCCGAAGTGGACGCGATGGCCCAACTGGCTGATGAGCGAAGTGGCCATTGGGGCCTGCGACTTGGCGGAGGTACTGGGTAGCGCCGTCGCCCTCAATCTGCTGTTTCACATCCCATTGTTCTGGGCTGTCATCATTACGGGGCTCGACGTTCTCCTGCTTCTGGCGCTGCAGAGTTTCGGGATGCGCGCGATCGAGGCCGTGGTGGTGGTCCTGGTGGCAACCATTGCGGTCAGCTACTTCATCGAGATCTTCGTTCTCCCTCAGACTCAGCCCAGTTTTCGCGAGATGGGGCGGGCTCTGCTGACGCCACAATTCCGCCAGGCGGGTATGCTGTACGTCGCCATCGGAATCATTGGCGCGACCGTCATGCCCCACAATCTCTATCTACACTCAGCCTTGGTGCAGAGCCGAAAGTTCCAGAAAGATGCTCTTTCGATTCGCAGCGCGATCCGCTTCAACACGCTCGACTCCGTCGTAGCCTTGTCCGTGGCCTTTTGTGTCAACGCGTCGATCCTGGTGCTGGCTGCGACGGTGTTCTTTGGCAAGGAGAGTGTGGTGGTTGCGGGAGGTCAGGTGATCCGGTTTGCCGCAGACAGCGATTGGATTCGAGTCGCATATCTGACCCTGGCCCCGCTGATGGGAACAGCGGTTGCCAGTACGCTATTTGCCGTGGCGCTGTTGGCGTCCGGGCAGAGCAGCACCATTACGGGCACACTGGCTGGCCAAGTCGTCATGGAAGGCTTCATGCATTGGCGAATACGGCCCTGGGTTCGGCGGTTGATCACGCGCTCCCTGGCCATCTTGCCGGCGGTCCTGGTGATCGGCATCCGCGGAGATAACAGCGTCACCGACCTGCTCACCCTTAGCCAGGTCGTGCTTGCGCTACAACTTCCTTTGGCGATGTTCCCCCTGCTGCATTTCACCAGTTCCCAGAAGCGCATGGGGCCTTGGAAGAATGGCTGGTTTCTTCTCGCCGCCGGATGGGTGAGCGCTGTCCTGATCACAGCCCTGGACATTTACGGCTTGCCGGATTCCCTGAAAGCCGCGTGGCAGGTGATCCTTGGCCGATGAGTGCGGAACCGGAGCGAACAACCATGTATAACACCATTCTGGTGACCTTGGACGGCACTCCGACCGATCGCGCGATCATCGAACACGTCAAACAACTCGCCAAGCTGGCGGGCAGCCGCTTGGTATTGCTTCATGTCGCCGATGGATGGGCCGCCCGAACCTATGGCCCGGACGCGGTCAGTCCCGAGATTGCCGACGACACGGCCTACCTGCGGAAGGTCCGTGAGGAGTTTCAGTCCACGGGCATTTCCGCGGACGCGGAGTTGGCGTACGGCGACCCGGCTGATGAGATCGTCAAGTGGATTGAGCAGAAAGGGTGTGACCTGGTTGCCATGAGCACACACGGCCACCGTTTCTTGGCGGATGTGTTTCTCGGCACCACAGCGAGCCGCGTCCAGCACCGCATCAGGGTACCTGTGTTGCTGCTTCGGGCGAGGTGAATGGCAGCATTGGCGCACTCCATGCTTCCCCACTCGCCCTGTTCCCTTTCAAGCGGCACTACGCAATCGGTCACAGAACGACTAAACTAACAGTCAAGATGAACAGCTTCAACAGTCGCTCTACTCTCAAAGTTCTCGGCCAAGAATACGAAATCTACCGCCTCGACGCGCTCGACCAACAGGGCATCTCGACCAAGCATCTTCCCTACTCGTTGCGCATCCTGCTGGAGAATCTGCTGCGCACGGAAGACGGCCGCAATGTAACCGAGGGGGAAGTGCGCGCGTTGGCGGCCTGGAATAGCAAGTCGAAACCGGACAAAGAAATCGCTTTTACGCCCAGCCGCGTGCTTCTGCAGGATTTCACGGGTGTTCCGGCGGTTGTGGACCTGGCTGCGATGCGCGATGCCATGAAGCGGCTGGGCGGCGATCCGAAGTTGATCAACCCTCTGCAACCCGCCGAACTGGTGATCGATCACTCGGTGCAGGTGGATGAGTTCGGCTCGGCAAAAGCCTTTGGGCTGAATGCAGAGTTAGAGTTCCTGCGTAACAAAGAGCGGTACGCGTTCCTGCGCTGGGGACAAACCGCCTTCCACAATCTGGCGATTGTTCCACCCGACACGGGCATCGTTCACCAGGTGAACCTCGAATATCTGGCGCGCGTTGTA
>Ga0137394_10002656_pt1 | contig 13251 bp, 10 predicted proteins | sample czobulk116metaG_FD_108278 | JGI IMG/M metagenome (GOLD analysis project Ga0137394, IMG submission 108278) | Vadose zone soil microbial communities from Angelo Coast Range Reserve, California, USA - czobulk1.16 metaG | ecosystem: Environmental > Terrestrial > Soil > Vadose zone | place: USA...
ACCCGCGGGCGCTCAGCGTCTCGCTGGCCGCGAAAGACGCGTATCACTTCCTCGGGAGTCCTGAAGGCGAGCTGGCCATCGCTGAGGCCGCGATTTATCTCGCTACCGCCGCGAAGTCGAATCGCGCGTACGCGGCGTTCGGACAAGCGCAGGCTGCCGCCGAAGCGCATCCCGCCGAAGCGGTCCCACTCCACATTCGCAACGCGCCGACCGGCCTCATGAAGGAGCTGGGGTATGGAGCGGGCTACAAGTACGCGCACAACTATGAGCAGGCGTACGCGCCTCAGGAGTACTTGCCGGAGGCGTTACGGGGAATCAAGTGGTATGAGCCGGCGGACGCCGGTTACGAAAAAACAGTTAGGGAGCGGCTTGCGCAGTGGGAGCAGCTGAAGCGACGCGCCGGGTCTTCCCCGGATGGCGAGACGGAGCGTTGACCGGCAAGGCTGGAGCCTTCATGGACGCTGGTGGAGTCAAGCCGAGCATCGTGAGAATCGTTGGCGCGATGGCACGAAGCGGCACCTTGCCCGGCGTCACGTGATGCGTTCGAGCCGGCGTGCGAATCCAGAGGAAACCGTCCCCGCTGTGCATCCCGCTCTTCACACCTTCAGCCTGATACAACACGTCGAAAAACGGCGCGGATCGACCGGTGCCACTCGTCAGGACCGCCTCGCGCGGCACCTCCGTGAAGATGTTGCAGCCGCCAAAGATCGCCGTGCCGTCCAGCTTCACATCGAGGGCCGGCCCGCCGTTCACGCGTAAGGCCTGGAGACTCTGCGCGGCTTCAACGGCTCGCGCTGCGTCGTCGAAGATCACGTGGAACTGTTCCGACATCACCGGAACGACGGTGTAGGGCGGTGTCACGCCGGCAAAGGCGAGGAACTCCTCGAACCGGCGTGGCCGGTGGAATCGCTTCCCGCCCGTGTCCTCGTACTTGAGGCACGGCTGCTGGCTCAACGCGGTGCAGAGGACGATTGTCGTGTGGTCGTCCACCAGATCGAGGCAGCGCCCGAGCAGGTCATCCATTTGCTGGTATCCGAACAGAATTGCGTCGCTGAACTCCGTCTGTTCCGCGGCAGTCGGCTGCACGCGAAATGCCCCCGGCTCCATATTGCGCCAGTACATGTGTTGCAGATGTGCCGTGCTGTTCAGGAAGAACGTGGCGAACGCCGGCCGCAGCTTCTGGTACGTGTGGCGAAACACGTCCCACTGGAGTTTGTCGAGAATCACCGCGCGTTTCCACCGCGACTTCCCACGGCGCTCGCGCAGCAGTTGTTCCACCGTGGCGCGGGTCGTCGCCGCGGACATGCCGTGGGTCATCATGAAGCGTAGAAAGCTCAGATAGTCGCCGGCGCTCAAAGGCACACGGTCGTTGGTGTGCTCTTGGACGTTGCGCTGGACGAAGCGGCAGTAGGGCAGCAACGCGTTCGGATGGGGAGCCGTGGTCGTATTCCAGGGATCGGGGAGCAGCGAGCCGTTGAGCGGGAGGTCGTAGCGGGCATTCATGCTGCCGCAGACCCAGACCGGACGTCCGGCGTCGGAGACGAGGTCCCAGAGGGACTTGGATTTCAGTTTGTGCCCGTCACCGAGCGTGAACACACCGTGTTCGGCGAACGACAGCCCTGTGTGCACGGTCACCCACTGGATCCAGGGTTCGAGGTTGTCCTGGATCTCCTCGGCGTCGGTGACGTAAGCGCCGGCTTCCTCGTAGAAGCGTTTGAAGTTCGGAAGCTTGCCCGCGCTCATGAATCGATGCACGAGCGTCGGTGTCAGCTCGTTGAACTCGAGCAGAATGACGGATGAATCGGGTTGGCGCATGACTCACGGCTGCGTGCAAGCAGCGTGCTATGAGTGAGCCGCTCGGCAATTCGAACTAATGTCTTGTCTAGACAGGGGTTCGAATCCGCAGCCACGGGCGTGATCTGATCGGCCACGGTCGGCGTGTGGCCTGGCGACCACAGCCATGCTCAGTTGAGCCAGCCCCCGCAGCCAGACTGCGACCCTCGAGTGGTTGATTGTCGCAGCGGAGCCACATCAGGGCGCCGCAGGCCGTGAAGCGGCAGTTATCCCTCTGAGCGTATGTCGCTGCTCTTACACGAGTTACGCGTGATCCCAACACCCCGATCATCGGTCCCCGGCGGCGTCAGCCTTGCAAACACACACCTCTGAAGTGGTCTCGCATCCCGCGCGTGCGCCCCGCCGGGACAACGTCCCTTGCCCGAGAGGAAAGCCCATGCCGGCAGTGCGTGAGTCCCAGTACCTGGTGACAGGGGGTGCAGGCTTCATTGGCTCGCATCTCACGGAACGGCTGGTCGAGCTCGGACACCGAGTTCGAGTCGTGGACAACCTCAGCACAGGGGACGAGGCGAACCTCGCCGGTGTGGCGCACGCGATCGAGTTCTTGCGGGGTGATCTGTGCGACCCGGCGGTATGCCGCCGCGCCGTCGCAGGAGTCGACGTCGTGTTCCACGTTGCCGCGCTGCCTAGCGTCCCGCGGTCGATCAAGAATCCGTGGGGATCGCACGACGCAAACGTCAACGCGACGATGCGCCTGCTCGAGGCATGTGTGGAGGCGAAGGTTCGCCGGGTCGTCTACTCGAGCTCCAGCTCGGTCTACGGGGATACGCCCGTTCTCCCCAAAACGGAATCGGTCGAGCCACTGCCGCGATCGCCCTACGCGACCTCGAAGCTCGCGGGCGAGCAGTATGTGCTGGCATTTGCGCGTGCCGGGATGCTTGAAGGCGTGGCGCTGCGCTACTTCAACGTGTTCGGCCCCCGCCAGAGCCCGCACTCGGCGTACGCGGCGGTGATTCCCATGTTCTTCCAGGCGGTGCTCGAGGGACGCCCCGCAGTGCTGTTCGGCGATGGCGAGCAAACCCGCGACTTCACCTATGTCGACAACGTGGTCGACGCAAACCTTCTGGCCGCTTCCGGCCCGACCGAGACGGTCAACGGGTGGGTCGCCAATGTCGGCGCCGGCGTCAGGACCTCGCTGCTCGGACTCCTGGAAATGGTCGGTGCGGTGACCGGGCATCAGCCCGCTTGCGTAAAGCAGCCTCCGCGCTCCGGGGACGTCCGGGACTCGCTCGCGAGTCTCGAGCGGGCGACGCGGCTGCTCGGATACCATCCCAAGGTCGCGATCGAGGAAGGGCTGCGACGCACGTGGGCCTGGGTCGCGAGTACTGCGCCGGCGCTCCCCGGTGTGCCGCGCCGCACACCAAGGATCGGATGGGTGCCGCAGCAAGCGTGAGCGGCGCGGGGGCCAAGCGCCGCGTTCGCGTCTGCCTCGTTGCGCCTGCCCTCACGATTCCCGGGGGACAGGCCATACAGGCGTCGCGACTGTACCAGGGTCTGCGCAGGATCCCGTCGGTCGAGGTGGGGTTCGTGGCCACCAATCCCGTGCTGCCGCGTTTCCTCCGGCCGCTGCAGCGCGTCCGCTACGTCCGCACGATCGTCACAGTGGTCAAGTATGTCTGGACGCTGCTGAGGTCCCTCGCGTCCTATGATGTGGTGCACGTCTTCTCGGCGTCCTATTGGTCCTTTGTCCTGAATCCCACACCTGCCGTGCTGCTGGCCAAGCTATACGGCAAGAAGGTCGTTCTGAATTACCGCAGCGGCGAAGCGGAGGATCACTTGCGGCGCTGGGGGCGCACGGCGATTCCGGTCATGCGGCAGGCGGATGCGCTCGTCGTCTGCTCGGGCTTTCTGATGGAGGTGTTCGCGCGCGCCGGTCTCCGCGCGCGCATTATCCCCAACATCATCGACTTCGACCAATTCCGGTTCCGCGAGCGACGGCCGCTGCGTCCGCTGTTTCTTGCGAACCGGCACCTCGAGCCGATGTACAACGTCGCGTGCGTGCTGCGCGCCTTCGCGCGGATCCAGCGGGCCGTTCCGGACGCGCGATTGGTGGTGGCCGGAGAGGGGAGCCAACGTGCGGCCCTCGAGCAGCTGGCACGCGAGCTGGGACTGCGGCATTGCGAGTTCATAGGCCGTGTGCGGCCGGAGCAGATGCCCGCACTGTACGACGCCGCGGACGTCTACCTCAACGCTCCGGATGTCGACAACATGCCCGGGTCGATCCTGGAGGCATTTGCCTCAGGCGTTCCGGTGGTGACGACGGACGCGGGGGGCATCCCATTTATCCTGCGCCACTATGACACCGGATTGCTCGTGCCGCGTGGCGACGATGCCGCCATGGCAGCAGCCGCGCTGCAATTGTTGGAAGATCCCAAGCTCGCGGCGCGCCTGACTGCCGCGGCATTCGACGAGTGTCAGCACCTGTACGCGGCGGAAGACGTTTTGTCACAGTGGGTGCGCGTGTACGAGGACCTCAGCGAGACGCCGGCGCCAACTTCCGTGGTCGTGGTCGGCGAATCCTCGGTCTGAGACGGGCGAGACCCGCGACGACATTCACCAGGTGCGGCCGGTCCTCGGCGGTGGGGAAGCGTGGCAGCGCGAACCGGCGGAGCGCCCCCCAGTCGCGAATGCCATGCGGGGCAGCGTACCCGGGGATGGTCGTGACGGCTGCGCTGAACCCGGCCGCCTGGACCGCCTGAAGCTCCCGTCGGCCCGCGTGGCCGGCCGGGTAGCAGAATACCGGTATCGTCGAGCTCGTCTCGAGACGCAGCCGGCGAGAAGACTCTTCGATCTCCCACTGACAGATACCGGGCGGCGTCAGCGGTAGGATCGGATGCGTCACGGTATGCGGACCGAACGTCACGCCCTGCCGAGCCATCTTGCGTACCTCATCCCAGCGCATGGGCGCATACGCCGCGGGTGCCGTCTCCGGCAGCTCCACCTCCAGTTGGCGTGACAGTGCAGCGATCGCGGCTTCGCGTTGCGGCGCCGGCACGCGCTCCAACGCGTCGAGCACATACTGCTGCACGCGTGCCAGCTCTTCGGGCGTCGACCACTGATACGGCCGATCCCCGAGCTCGGGCGTGAGAAACGACGCCCGGCGCGCGTTGGCGAAGAGGTAGGTCACGCGATCCCACCACAACCACAGGCGGCCGTCCAGGAATCCTGTCGGAATGAACACGGTCACGGGGCAGTCGTATTCCGCAAACACCCGTGCGCCGATGCGCACAAAATCACCATACCCGTCGTCCACGGTGAAGGCGACAGCCGGGCTCGCCGAATGACCATTCCGGCCCGTGATGCGGTCGACGACTTCGGAAAGGCTGAGAAGCGTGTAACGGTAGCGGCGCAAGTACGCGAGCTGCTTTGCCAGCGCGACGGGGTCGTGTCCGACGATCCCGTGCTCCGGATCGGTGAACCGATGCAGCGTGAAGATCGTCACCAGACCTCGGCCAACCGCGCGCAGCATGGGCGCGAGGAGGTCCGTGCCTGCGAGCTCAATGATCAGTTGGCGAGGTAATCGCAGCACCGCGTCCTACCTCGCGATCTTCTGAATCCAGGCCGTGCCCGCGCTCACCGCCGCCGCCATTCGGGCCGGCAGCCACCGGGGTTCCAGGATCCAGTCATCTGCGATGTCAGCCACGTCTTTGCTGAACAGGCGCTTGAAATCCGAGATTCCGGCAACCGGATCGCCCGATTCCGCCGTCCCGGCGGAAACGCCGCCGAGATCGTAGATCGGCGCACCGATGCGTTTGCCCCAGGTGATGAGGTCCCAGAACAGGGGATGGACGATCCAAACACGTCCGAGATCCGTGGGTCGCGCCGATGCGCCGGCGAAATAGCTCACGCTCTGTCCGTTCCACCAGCCCCACGCGAAACCGAGGAGGGAATCCGGCCCCTGCCGGTCCGTCCGGAACAGTCCGATCAGTCGACTGGACTCCGGAACCTCGCGCGCAAGCTCGATCACGCCGGCCCAATCCCACCGTGCTTCGTACTGCGCGCCGGTGCGGGCAAACGTCTCGCCTGACAACGCGTCGAGACGATGCGCGAATCCCGCGTCGTCGACCGGGCGTACCTCCAGCGGACCCTTCGCCACGGCGCGTATCGCGCGCCGTGCCAATGTGCTGAATGACGCGAAGATCTCGTCCTCGCTACGCCGCAGATCGAGCACGAGCGTCGTGCTCCAGTTTTTTGCACTTGGCTGCTGCGCAAACCCTGCCTCGCCGAGCAGCTCCCCAAGCCGGGCGCGACACTCACGATCCGCCGAGAACACCTCGACGCTGAGTTTCAGGACGCGGGGTTCCCGCCGCACGACCTCGGCGAGTGCGTCGACGGCAGTCGACCAGACCGAAGCAGGCAGGCCCTCGCCGAATCGCTCGACTCGGAGGAGTTGAAAGCCGGGCAACGCGCGGCTGCGGGAGACGTGCACGCTGAAGGCTGCGACCCAGTTGCCATCGGGGCCGCGGAGTCCCACGCCGCGCGACTCGATGCCGCGGCGCGCTCGCGCCCACCCCGGGTGATGCGGTAGGGGGATCCGGACGCCGGCTGCGGCGAGGGAGCGGTTGCAGGCCTCCCACTCGGGTGAACCGTCGGCGAAGATCTGGAAACTCGGCTTGCTCATGCTGCGCGCCCCCGGCCCGCGGGGACAAACGGAAGCACTGCGACGCCGACGAAGCGCCACACGTACCACCACAACCATCCCAGCTTCACAAATCCTGCCACCAGCGTCGCCAGCGCTGCTCCGACGATGCCCAGGAGGGGCGTCAGCACAACCGTGAGGGCAAGGTTGAGCAGGGCCGTGCCCACGACGACGCGGCTTGCTTGCCATTCATGCCCCGTCATGGTCAGCAGGTACCCGGACAGCCCTCCCATCGTTGCGGCGGCGACCTGGACGATGCTCAGGATCAGCAAGACCGGGTACCCCGCGGTGAACGCAGACCCGTAGGCGTGCAACGCCAGCGGGCCGGCGACCACCAACACGACGGCGACGGGCACGCTGACCAACGCGCAGGCCTGGACGGTGCGCACGACGAGATGCTGCAGCTCATCCAGCCGCGCCCGCGTGTGAAGATCGGAGACGGCCGGGAGCACGACGAAGACGATCGCTGTGGCACCCAGGCCGATCAGCGTGGAAAGCTGGCTGGCCGCGCTGTACAGTCCGGCATTGCGGGTGCTCAACAGCGTTCCCACGACCAGCACATCCGCCTGTTGTGACAGGACGAGCTGTGAGGCGGAGATCAGCATGAATCCCCGCACGGCGCGCATCCACTTGGCGCTGTCGTACGCGGGCACAGCCGCCAAGGCGCGCGCGGGAATGGCGCGACTGAGCAGAACGAGACTCACGCCGAGCGCGACGGCCGTCGCGGCCGCGTTGAGGGCGACGGCGCCGCCCGCGCTGATCCCGACACCAAGCGCTGAGCCGGTGAGGAGAACCCCACCGGCGAACAGGAACGGTCGCAACACCTGGGAGGGCAATTGGGCCTGCGGCACTCGTCGAAATCCCTGCAGCGCGCTGGCGCTGAACAGCAGCAACGCGCTGAGGGGCACGAGCGCGCACGCGGCCCAGATTGCCTGCGCCATCCCGGCGGGGAGCTGAGCCCGAATCGCCCACACCGCTACAGCGGCAATCAGCGCGATCGACATGGCGGTGCCGCCGACGACCCGGATGGCATAGCGCAAGAAGCCGTGTAGCAGGCTGTCCTGGCGCTGGCCTTCATACGCGCTGACGAATCGGATCGAGGCGACGTCGAACTCCAGCTTGCCGAGCAATACCGCGACGTTCACCCACGCGAGCAGGTAGCTGTACACGCCGTAGCGGGTGGCCCCCAAGGAGCGCGCCAGCACGATCTGCACGATGAATGATGCCGCAGCCCCCACGGCCGTCCCGCCGATCGACCACCCCGCACCCTTGACCATCGCGCGGCTGACACCGCTGCGGTCGAGCAGGGCACCAATGTGGGTGGTCGCTCGCCCGAGCAGTCCCGGACGGGGGATTATTGCTGCCGCGCCACCTGTGGTCACCGCGTGGACTCCGCCGTCAGTGCGACCGATCGTTGGACGGGCCTGCGGGGCAGGACGTCGCTGACGCCGTACAGCCAGCCTTCGAATTCGACATCCGACAAACCCGATGAGTCGATGAGCCGGGGGAGGAGGAGCGGCGGAGAGCTCCGGGTCGCGAGACCGGGGTCGCACGTCGTCGCCGCGCGCACGCCCGCCTCCGCGAGCCAGGGCAGGAAGGCTGGGTCGTAGGCGCCGCTGGGATAGCAGAAATGATCCGTGGATGGTTGGCCGACATCCGCGAGGAAGCGCCGATTGTCGGCAATTTCCGCCAGGAACAGATCGCGGTTCATGGGCACGCGATGCCGGTGGGTGTGCAGCTGCAAATCGACGCCCGCCGAGGCCACGCGCCGCAGCTCAGCCGGGGTCATCAGATGCAGCACGCGATTCCTGCGCATGCTGCCGATGTCCACGCCCAGGGCTTCAGCCAGGCGGTCGAGGAGCACGTCCTTCTCCTGGGCGGACCGTCCCTCGCGCAACATGGTTTGCCGGATTCGCAACGTTACGGCCGCGCGACGATCCGCGGTGCTGAGATCGAGCAGTCCTGGAGTTCCAATGAAGGGCGCCCCGTCGAGCCGCTCCGCCGCGCCTTTCCAGAGGATGTAGGAGCACGCCACGTCGAAGATGGGACGGTTGAACGTCGAGTAGTACGACGTCTGGTACACCGTTACCGGGACGCCGAACTCCTGGACCACGGGATGCGCGCGCACGGCAAAGTCGTAGAAGCCATCGTCGAACGTGATCGCCACCGACCGCGGGGGAAGATCATTTCTCGCGAGGCGATCCACGGCTTCGCGCAGCGGCAAGACCGAGCAATTGTTCCGGGCGAGCAGCTCCAGCCTGCGCGCCAACGCCTCTTGCGACATGTAGAGCGCCGAATTCCAGAGATGCTCGTCAGCGATCGAAATGCCGTGATATCCCAGGATCAGCAGCCGGTCGGTCCGCCAGCGACTGCGTCCCATCGCGGAGAAGAGGCCGATCGACTTCGACGACGCCAGGACGGCAGTCTTGATGCGTTTCAGTTTCGTTGGTCGCATCGCTTATGCCGCGTGCTCACGCGCGCGGCGCCGGAGCAGATGCCGCAGCCGCGAGCGGTTCTTGGTGAGCATGAAGCACAGAAAGACCTCGGCGCGGCCAAACGCCGTCAGATGTGCGGGGGTCCACGCGTCGGCATATCGCTGCAGGGCCGGCTCACCGGTCAGCGCAGCCAGCGACGACAGCAGCACGCAGTTCAGGTTGTGGTAGTGGGGCGGACAGAGATACCCATGCGACCCGTACCAGCTCCATTTTCCTTTATAGTCCCAGAACGGGAGGTTGTGCGTGAGCCCGTCGATCCCTTCGTCAAAGAGTCGTCGGATCGCGGGGTCGCCCGTCTCGATGGCGAGATCGTAGAGCCCGAGCAGGCTGAAGAGGTACCCGTCAAGCACACGCGGCGACGGAACGCCCGGGTACTCCTCGTAGACCACGTGTCCCCCCTCGACCGTCCGCACTCCGCCCTCCGCGACGGTCCGCGCAAATACGACCGCCGCCCCGCGGCACTGGTCCAGAAGCTCTTTTTCCCCCGTGATCCGGTAGGCCCGGACGAGGAGGCTGATCGCCAGTCCTTGTACCATGGCGGAAATCCACGGCGCCTTGAGCCGGCAAGACCCTTCGTCCCAGTCGACGGTGAACGGCCACACGACACTGCCATCGGCGCGAGCGACCGCGTGGGTCCGGAGCCAGTCCGCCTGCTGTAACGCAATCGCCTGGCGCGACACGTCCAGACGTAGCGAACGCTCCAGGCTCATCAGGCCATACCAGGCGATATAGGCGGGATTGTAAGTGTGGAATTGGCGCGAGCGCTGGATCGGGATTCCATTCGCATCCGGCTCCATGGCGTCGAAGAACAGACGATCGCTGTACACGTAGTAGTGCAGCGACGCCTTCGCGCCGGCTGCTGGTATCGCTTCCACCGGGTACTCGAAGCGGAAGTCCAGGAGCTCCTTGCGGAGCGCTCCCGCGGCCCACCACAACGGCTCGAAGACACCGTGCCACGGGCGAATCGGTGCGAGTGCGGTCATCGCTGCCCCGTCAGTCGGACGCATCGAACACGCGCACGATGGCCGCCGCGGCATCCCCGTTTCCGTACAACGGCGGGTGCGACGGACGGCCACGACCATGCTGCTCGAGGGCGGCGACGATCGCGTCCGGATCTGTGCCTGCGAGGATGTTCCAGCCGACCTCGACCGTCTCGACCCATTCCGTCTCGTCGCGGAGCGTGACGCACGGCACGTCCAGATAGTAGGCCTCCTTCTGCACGCCCCCCGAGTCCGTGAGGACGGCAGCGGCCGAGCGCTCGAGCTGCAGCATGTCGAGGTAGCCCACCGGTTCGATGACGCGCACCGTCGCCGCGGGCGTGAGCCCGAATTCCTTGAGGCGCTTCGCGGTCCGTGGATGGAGCGGCAGCACGACCGGCCGATCGAGTCGTGCGAGACCGGCGAGGATTCCGGCCAGCCGCTCCGGCTGGTCGGTGTTCTCGGCCCGATGTACGGTGCAGAGGTAGAAGGCACCCGGGCAGACGTTCGCGGCTTCGGGATAGCGCGACACCGTACGCGCCCGCTCGGCATGTTGCAGCACGGCGTCCTGCATGATGTCTCCGACGACATGCACCCCGCGACCGATACCCTCGACGGCCAGTTGGCGCTCGGCGTGCACCGACGGAGCGAAGAGCCACGTCGACAGATGATCGGTCATGACGCGATTGATCTCTTCGGGCATGGCACGGTTGAAGCTGCGCAGCCCTGCCTCGACGTGTGCCACGGGGATATGGAGCTTGGCGGCGGCGAGCGCACCGGCGAGCGTCGAGTTCGTGTCCCCATAGACCAGCACGACGTCGGGCCGCTCGTCCTGCATCACCGTCTCGAGCTGCGCGAGCATCGCTCCGGTTTGTGCGCCGTGCGGTCCGCTGCCGACGTGCAGATGATGATCCGGGGCCGGAATGCCGAGCTGCTCGAAGAAGACGTCAGACATCTCGTGATCGTAGTGCTGGCCGGTGTGCACCAACACTTCCGTGAAGCGGCGGCGCAGCGCCGTGCTGAGCGGCGCCGCTTTGATGAACTGGGGTCGGGCTCCGAGGACGGTCAGGAATTTCACGACGGCACCGGCTGCGGCGCGCTCTGGGCACAGAGCCGGGCGTAGCAATCCAGCAGCGTTGCCTCTTCCCGCCGCCAGTTGAAACGATCGTGGACCGCCTGACGCCCGCGCGCGCCCATCGCTTCGGCCTCCTCGGGGTGTGCGAGGAGCCAGCGGATCGCGTTCGCGGCGGCGTGCGGGTCGAGCGGGTCGACGACCAGCCCGCAGCGGGTTCCCTCAACGATCTCTTTCCACAGGGGGAAGGACGACGCCACGACGGGCAGACCCGCCGCCATGTATTCGAACAGCTTGTTCGGCTGCGACTCGAGGTGATTGGGTCGAGGGTGGAACAGCACGAGGCCGAGGCGAGCCTCCGCCAGCATTTCCACGACACGCGCGCGGGTCAACTCGCCCCGGTGCTCGACGTGCCGCCACCCGTCCAGGGCGTGTGCCTGCGCCGCGAACGCCGGCGGGTCGAACCGTCCGCCCATCACGAGGCGCGCATCCTGGTGCGCGCACACCTCGGCGATGGCGCGGACCATCTCGGCCGTGCCCCGGATCTCGTTGATCAGTCCGACATACGCGACGACAGGTCCCCGGCGGGCGTACGGTGACCCGGCCACCGGTCCGAATTCCGTCGGGAGCGGAAAGTTCTGAACGACCGCGCAGCGGGCCGCGGGGAAACGCCGCGCGATGGCCGGTGTGGCCGCCACGATGTGCGAAAACGTCGAGGTGGCCAGGCGCTCGACGACGTCCATGACGTGCGCCAGCCCGACTTTGAACCAGCGGGGCAGGTACGTCTTGTCCAAAATGTCGGCGGGCACGTCTTCGTGCGCATCGTACACGACGCGTTTGCCCAGCATGCGCAGCACCAAGCCCACCGGGATCAACTCGGGATCGTGAAAATGGTAGACGTGGGCGCGAGCCCGGAGGGCTTGCACCAGGACACGCGTTGTCGTGACGAGCGCACGGCTGAGGCGACCGCGCGCCCGTGGGACCGCCGCGATCGTGACACCCCGCACTCGCGTGCTTTCGGTCGTTGGGGCGACCAGATGGACGTCGTACCCGGCAGCCGCGAGAGACTGGCACTCTTTCTCGAAGATGCGAGTGTCGAACGGGGAATGGACCGACGACAGGTGACAGACGCGTACGCTGCTCAGCGCTCGCTGAAACATCAGCTGACTGCCCGAGCGGTCACGGATGGTGAATAGCCAGTCCCGGCGGGCGCGATCACCGGGTCGCCGCACGCGTCGCTCTCCCACCCAAGAACGGCGGCCAGATGCGCGCAGTTGTATGCATCCCACGCCACCGGCAGCGACAAATCGGCGAGCGACACACCCGGCTCGAACAGGACGCGGGAAAACGCGGTGTCCTCGACAGCCCGCCCGCGGGCGGCGATCAGACGCCGGGTCCATTCGGCCTGTGGCGCGTAGAACGCAAACTTCCGGCGGCGCCACGCGACTCCGTTGAGACCGTGGCGTGCCAGATAGCGCCGCGACGTGTACTTGGACCATCCATGTCGCAGTTTGTGCCGGAGCGGTAGCCGATACGCGAACTCGATGAGTCGATAGTCGAGGAACGGAAGCCGCGTCTCCATTCCGAGTGCGCCGGCGGTGCGATCATCATATCGCAGCAGCGTGGGGAGACAGCGGAAGAACAACTCGGAACGCTGCTGCCGGCGAATGTCGCCGAAGATGTCGCGCTGCGGGCGCGGGAGCTGCTGCAGCCACGCGGCGCGCACGACGCCGTCCACGCGACGTCGCCGCAGAGCGCGCTGCAGCGCGGGCGTGGTGAAGTACGCCGACATGGCCGCGAGTGTCAGAACTCCGCGGCCCGAGTTCCGCCCACTCTGCCACAGACTCCGAGCCGCTCGTACGGGATTCGGCAGCGCGTGCAACAGCGCGCTCGTATGGTAGCGGTCGTATCCGAGGAATGCCTCGTCGCCACCCTGGCCCGAGAGGACGACCGGCACGCCCTGTCCGCGGATGGCAGCCAGGATTGCCCAGTGCACGTACAGGGAGAGCGACCCGAACGGCAGTGCCTGGTGGTTCGTCAGCGCGATCTCATCGTCGAGGACGCCGTCAGTCGAGGGCTGCACGTAGTGCGTGTCCGCGCCACGGCTGGCCGCGACGTACGACGCGTAGTGTGACTCGTCGAGCGAGGGCTCACCCGGAAAACGCGACGTGAACGTCTGGACCGTGCTCCCGGCGACGCGACTCGCACTACGTG
>Ga0137394_10002657_pt1 | contig 13246 bp, 16 predicted proteins | sample czobulk116metaG_FD_108278 | JGI IMG/M metagenome (GOLD analysis project Ga0137394, IMG submission 108278) | Vadose zone soil microbial communities from Angelo Coast Range Reserve, California, USA - czobulk1.16 metaG | ecosystem: Environmental > Terrestrial > Soil > Vadose zone | place: USA...
AGACGCACAAAGCCGGGCACTCTTCAGAGCACATTGTGCGACTTTTGCTTTATCGGATAAAGGAGACACAACGCGGCCAAGGTCGTAGACCTACACCAGTTTAATTGAATGTGGACACATATAGTAGGAGGTTAATGTCTCACAGGAGCCCGGGTATTAGGACGCGGTGCGATCGCATTCTCTGTGCAACTCGTCTGTGAATGGGCATTTGAACCTGAGAATGCTGACGAGCTTTGAAGCGAGGAAACCTATACCTCCCAATGCGCTGTCGTATGCTCGAGACTCTCTAGGAAACTTCTCCACCGGTCGATATCCTCAGAACTGACAAGGAGATTCTTGAGCGACTTCGTGACACATTGCACCTCGTCGACCCAAAACTTGTCCAAATCGATATAACATCGCTGAATCTCGTTTAGGACAACGTCCATTTCCCTGAATAAGTGGACATCTTCCGGAAGGGGTTCAGATAGGACTGGAGATATGTGTCTCAACAATGCACCACAAGGATGTAATGCGAAGTGTGCATACCTGTGTGCCGGATTTTCTTTATACAATCTAGCGTCCCGACCTCATAAGACTTGCGTAACTGGACGACTTCCTCGCGCAACGTTTTCGCCATGTCGAGCCTCTTCTCTAAGGCATCCAGAAATGAGCTCTGTTGTTGGATCTCCTCGGATATGTCCGATAAGAACCTTTCCGCATATGCCCCCGTAAGCTGCAAGTAAGCAACGCAGCGCTCTTGTTGTTTCTTGAAGCCTGCGCGCAAGGTGGCCACTTGGCGGTTGAGTTGGGTCCGGTTCTCCTGAGGTGCAGAGACTGCAAGCTCGGATAGCCGGTCAATGAGCGCGGCGAGCGCATTAATATTTTTGAGCCAAGATAAGAACGTCGGATGTAGAGTGGGTGCCGGTGCCGGCCAATGTAATAGTATGTACCTGGCCACCAAGCCTGAGACTCCTATTGGTAAGGCCACGGTCTTGACATGCGCGGCACTGGCAAACATAGTACGCTCGTCATTCGAGTGGACGATTGACATGTACGAAAACCCTCCGAGTCGGTGTTCTGGACTGTATGGGTCTCAAAAGTAGAGGTTATAGGCCCCGGAGGTGGAAGGGGGTGGGCACAAATATTATCGTTACTAGTGGTAGAGGCCGGGTCATTTAAAGCTCTGCTCACTCTTTTGCACGCGGTGAGGCACTGGCATGCCGAGCCAGTGTGAGGTAGTCTGCCAAAGACCTGTGCTGCATAGCATTCAGCCGGAGCAGTTGTTCCGATTCTATCATTTTTAGTTCCTCAGCAAGGGGAAGTATTGGGCCCATCAAGTCATCGAGAGCGAGTTCAGAATACGTTGTGCGACTCGGCGCATTCCCTGCGGCTGCTACGAATTTTGCTACACACTTGTGCATGTGCATGTCATTCAGCCATACACTGGCCGCTGATACGTTCCTCAGAGTCATGGAACTGCATATCAGCCCAGTGAGGCCATCAACATCGCCTCGTACAAAAGGAGACAGTAAACGGTGACTGACAAATTCGCACCGCACCAACAGTACTACCTCACTAGGCCTCAACTGTAGCTCCGCCGCCTCCGTTCCAAGGAACCCGAACCGGAAACCACCCATATGCCGCCAAATCGACCAGCAACTCGTTCCCACCACCCGCACCCTCACGCACCTCGACGTCCTCCGCCTCGAGCGCCTCGCGCTGGCGCTGCGCGCCGTCCGTCCCCGGCCCGCGCGAGGAGATCTTGCCGGCGGAGGATATGACGCGCTGCCAGGGCACAGGCGGGTCTGCCGACGGCGAGAGGAACTTGAGCGCTGTCGCGTGGTTAATGCACATGCACACGTGCACAGAGCGGCGTGGTACGGTGATGTACGGCACAGTGTGGGATGGCGTTGCGTCAGTGCGCCAGTATGGGGAGGGGAGGTTGGGTATGCTTGCCTTGTCCGACGTGTCGCGAGTAGGTGGGCATCCCGACGAGCTTTGCTATGTGGCCTGTCAATGCGGTGTGCAAGGAAAAGGATCCATCGATTAGGACGACTCGATCAAAGTACGGCCAAGTCGGATTTGAGACTGCGGTGGAGGTGGTGACGCACCGTACGTGGTAACCTTCCCTCGAGGGATTTGTCCCACGACGCCATAAACCTATATCCCCACAATCGCTCTCAATCAACCCTCACAAGGAGGTGTTGCCAAAACACGCACGGCTTCATGAAATTCTGCAGAATCCAGTGCCATGCTGTATTACCGTGCACGAGTTTCGGTTAGAGGGAAACGGTTTATTTTACGCTAATTATTTTTGATCTGATAAGTTGGTACGAGACACGTGCAACGCGCTCATTTTACATGTCAAATTAAGCCGCCCGCCCGTTCTAAACTACTCAATGAGTGAGTGTATCTGGGGACCAGAATGTCATCAAAGTTCTACGCGCCACCTGTCGCGTTATCCTGCTGTGAGCTCTGAATCTGGTGGCCGCTGCTGCGTGGCATCTGCCAGAGTTGGTACCAAATCACCTGGGTCCGATCTAGCTGCGCTGGCAATGCGAAATAAATGGGCGCTAATCCGATGCGGATGATGGATGTGGTGATCACAGAAGGCGAATGGCGGAGAGAACTCGATTAGTCCACAGACCAAAAAATCGAGCACTCAAGTGCAACGCCTCGATTCGTCAATTAAATGAAAAACAATCTCTTCTTAATTTTTCTTTCTAAGCGAGGGGAAAGGAAGCGGGGGAGAGGGAATAGCTATTGGTAGCGTATTTATCGCATGCGGGTTATTCAAGCCGCTCACGGTTCAATCGCGCAGAACGCAAGGGCAATCTATGGACATGGGAAATGGGTTACGGAGGAAAGACAGTAAGAGGGGCAAACTAGAATCGAGTCTTGTCAAAGGAATCAGCTGTCGCCTGAACCCCAAATTTTTGATCGTGACCACGGAAGACGGCGTTTCCCGTACGAGCTACAAGCGCACGAGATTGTTCGAGGACCTGCATCTTAGGCAAGACATCAAACGGTACCTGAAGCCCCAAGGTCACCACGTCGATGAAGATGATAGGGAGATGGAGAAGATCCACAAGTGTCGATAGCTTAGGGGCTTCTGTGTCTTTAGGCACGTTCGGGGGTTTATACGTCAAGATAACGCGCTTCGCAAGAAGAAAAGGCGATGTAATGTGCCAGCGCAGCACGCGACGGGCACAGCACGAATGAGGTAGGCGGGATAATCTAAAAACAACTGTCCACGCAGAAGCCATACGACCGGCATCGTGGCCACCGCTCTACGCGATAATCGCGGGGTTGTCTGTCCTATGGCAAAACAAAAACACCTACCTATCGAGGTGTCAGGGTACGGGGCAACGCTGAGATGTCCCAGATTGGACGATTCGTCTTCCATTTCTGTCAGCAGGCCACGTATGTGGTTTCATTTGGGAGAGTAATGGCTTGAGAGACTTTGGCTGTTCAAGCTAGAGCTGCAATGGAAAGCCACGGCATGGTAGCGGGTGGGGTCCACGTAACTCGACATAACGCGCTGGCGTCTGTGAGCCTCTGGGCGTATAAAAAGGGGGAGGAGAAAGCGAGAGGACATCAACCAGAACAACAACCTCTCACACCAACCAAGCAACAACCAGCCAACTTTTGAACATGCCGCCCCCCAGACGTGAGCCTTCTCTTTTGCATCTTGCATCTCTCTAGTCGTCACGGGCTAAAAAGGAGTCAAACCAGGCAACCAGGAAAAGGCCACCGCCACCGCTCCCACTGAGGCGAAAGCTTCGCTACCGGTTCGTCATTTCGCGGATCGTCGTCCACTGCCGTGGTGTTGCTAACATATGCGCGTGCGACAGGCGAGAGGCTCTAACACCAAGACGTCGACACCCAAAGCAACGCCGACACCCAAAGCAGCGCCAGCACCCAAAGCAGCAGCGGGCGGCACGACTCCCACCCCCACCCCCAAGGCGAAGGGCACTCCGAACTCAAGGAAGGCGTAGAAGTTTTTTTTGCGGAGTCCGACGGCGAAGGGCGGGGCGTTTCAAACGGTGCTGGTGTAGGTTAGAATGCGTTTGCCAGTAGTGTTGTGATCGATCGGATAAAAGAATGGTCATAAACATTATGTGTGACTCGGACTCGGATGAGCTGCGGTGTGCGGAGGCCGTGCCGCGGTCGACACGAAGGGCCAATTAATGGCAGGCCAAGCCCGGACCAAAACTAGCGCCGGCATCGCCACCCTTCGCAGCACAACAACACAGCCTCGAGTCTGCATCAAGCCGGCCCTTTATATCCTTTCTATCCTTCTCTTCAAAGCTCGTTGTTTTCTTTCCCCTTCCCTTTCCCGCTTCACAATCATGACTTGTCCATCGGACAACACCCAAGCCGTCGATCAATCAAGTTTTTGGGGCGAAGGGAGTATCTACTGGGACGCACATCGTGTAGGCTGGGCAATCGCGGGAGGATCCGCTCTTCTGGTCCGTGCCACCTCTCTTTCTGGCCCAAGAAACTTTCGCTTACGAGGTCGCAGACTGTGATCATCTCTGCTATTACTGTCCTCCACCACTGTCGGTATGCCGCAGTCTTGCGTCCGACTACGAGGGAGCTCACATACCCTAGTAACTATACCAAGCCCTCGGAGCAGCGGCAGATGTACGTCCATGCCTCCACTTCCTGCAAGTCACCTGATGAACATTTCGGGTGCGCAGCATCCGAATTCTGTATATGCCTCCGGTTTATGCCGTTGTTTCCTTCTTCTCCTACCGCTACTTCCGAAGCTATACCTACTATTCCCTTGCCGAAGCTAGTGCGTTAACTCCCTCGTTGACCGAAGCGCTTCGTAACTCAGCCCCTTCCCTTGCTTAGTATACGAGGTGTGTGATGAATCGTCGTTTCGAAGACGTAGGATGCTCATTATCACGCCAGGCCATCACATTAAGCGCATTCTTGTATGTTCCCCTTAAACATTCTGACGTCGACCCCCGCTGATGTCGCAATAGACTGCTCCTTATTGAATACGTCGCTTCGACCGCCGTAGGGCACTCCGCTGAAGGTGCCCTCGCCCGGAAGGACAAACAGTCTCTTCCTATGCCGGTAAGAGTCGTCAAGCGAACGTACTTGTTTCTTGACGGGCCGCACCTTAGTTTTGCTGCTGGCGGTATCGACCCTCAAAAGTGCGCCTTACGTTACTCTGTGTTTCATCATCGCTCATTATCTTGTAGGCATACTTTATGTACACACTGAAAGTAAGTTTTCCCAACTCTTGATCCATGTTGGTTCCTCCGTTCTAGCGGTCATCGTATAGTGGTCTGTCATGCAATACGTTTTGCTTCGGCCTGGTACGTCCTATGTCTCGGCTCTCCGTCCACCCTGACCTTCGGCCGCCCATGTACATCGCACAGCCATATCTATCGCGGGAATAATATGTCAAGCTTTCAACGTGTTGTGCTCGTCAGAAAGTTGGAGCGTTCATTATGCGCAGGTATATCTAGATGCAGCGGATTTCGTCAGCATCAGGTACATCCAACTTAACACGTTACCCCCCTTTACCGACAATTCTTTCAGCGTTGCACTATATGGCTTGATCCTTTTCTATGGCCTGACCAAGGAAGAGCTCGCCAGACGCCGCCCTCTTGCGAAGTTTTTATCCATCAAACTCATCGTTATGTTCACATTTTACCAATCTTTTATGGTAATGGAGCACATTGTTACATCGCTCTCCTCTCCATTGACTTAACCGTTGATGAAGTTTGATGCATTGGAGGGCAAGGTCATTCACGGGACGGAATTCTGGACTGCTACGAATATTGCCGATGGTCTAAACGCATTGGTAACTTGTATCGAGGTATGGGGTCCTTTCACCTATTCGTCGCGTTGAGCTTCCTGGCTAATCATATGTAGATGGTCTTCTTCTCACTCTTCATGATGTGGGCATTTAATTGGGGGGAATACCAGGTGCAGCCAGGAGAGTCGCACACAAGAATTTGGCGACCGCTCTGGGACTCGATCAACTTGTGTATGTTGCCATCCAACTATTGGTTTCACCTGTTTCACACACGCTAACGCCTGCACGTACTTGGGGTGCACCGCAGGGGACTTTGCGGTCGAAATCGGCTCTGAGCTGGCCTACTTCGGAAGACGTCTCACAGGCCGGCACACATCTACCGCGCCCACCAACGGCAAACCGGACTTTGGCCGAGCTTTTGGCGTGGAGGGTTACACGCCGGTGAGCAGCAGACAAAGAGGGGGTACATACGCGTTCTCCGCCCAACGCCTGAGCTACGATGACGATATTCGGCTTGCGCCGTACACAGGCTCCCTACCTCATCATGGGGAGGCGAGTTCACCGGATTATGACGATTTCAACAAGCTAGAAGCATCGCCGCGCGCCGTATAACCAAGAGTGCGGCTTGCGCGTTGCGCCATGCGTTGGGGGTCGATGTTTTCTTAGTTGATTCGACGCGCTCCTTGAGCCACAGCCCATTCCTTTTTTTCACTATTAATATTGTACGTACGGTGTATTTTTCTGTCTACCTTATACCGCTCCTGTCTGTCCTGATTCCCAAACTCCAATACCACCCGCAAGAAGAATTCTGCTTCTATGTATCCTTTGAGACGAGGATCCGTTTCGGTGGGGCCGTCTAGAAAAACATACAATGGCACAATATAGCCGAATAGTAGCAGACCTTTGATAGTGGCCGTAATACGTGGCGTATAGTGTTGGACAACCAAACACTCGGGGAACGCGTAAAGCGTGAGGTGGGGCCCGGGGTTAATCGTTGATCCAGCGCAGGGCGAGGGAGTGTCGAGCGAGAGGTGCATGCTACGGCGGGTCGAACAGCTCTGAAGTCGGCTGTGGGGAGAACTTCCGCCTTCTGTCACGTGCGGCTCCGGTTGGAGGGACGTCCAAGTCGGCCCGCGACCGGCTGTGCTCCGCCGCGTCTGCTCGACTCGCGCTTCTCATGGATTCGAGCCCCTCATTCGAAATCGGCACATGGATGATTTTTTTTCGTCGTCTCAGACTCAAACGCTGCGCACGCGTGCGCAGAGATAACGATGACGATGAAAGCACCGGAACCGGTCAGACCCGATGCGTCTTCGACAAGCTTTTCATCGTCCAAGTTGTCATCTCTGTATGACGGCTATCCATATCAATCGCTCCTTGAAATAAGTAATTGCAGCTCGCTGATGCCAGATGCCACTGGCAGTGCCCGGGGCACGAGCCTTATGACTGCCGGTCACAGGTCCTAGGCCTGAGATCTGAGTACTCTGAGTCGAGTCGTTAAAACCAAAAATCTGACAGGCATGTCACGTTGTTTAGGAACTACTCAATCAACCAACGTATGCTGTGCGTACCAACCCGTGTCTAACTTATTTCACCCCCTTACTAGTATGCTATCGAAGGGCGTGATGAGCAAGTATGTATACGAGCTCAACTGGGCGACCCCACTACATTTCCCACCCTTGTACAATTTAATTTCTCACACGAAAAAACCCTGAAATACACAGCGAATGAATATGAGCATGTGGCACTCACGGACAGCAGCGAGGGTATCATGCCACTCTACCAGCACGTCTTGCTCGTCGTGTCGCACATCGCTGCATCGAGTAGTCTCACGTTGTTCTACGCTGACACCCTCTTTGTGACAAGCTTACCGCGCTCAAACACGCGCACATGTGCGCTCTCCGCGTCGAAATCCCCCAGCGGGCTGGACGGAACGCGGGCCGGTTACGCGGCTGCGTCGCCGATGCCGATGCTTCCCGCCATTCAAACCCCCCTCTCTCGGGCAAGAGATGCGTGGGCTCCAGCCACGGCGCACGCGCCTCCCACTCGCGCTCCCCCCCTGCATACCGGACAGCTTTCATCATGTACCCTTCCATGCGCGCCCCCGCGCGACCGATCGCCACTAATTCGCACTTCAACGGGACCAGCAGTGCGGGCACTCTGCGAGTGTGAGCGTGATGCCAAGCAAGCCGACAAAGTTGGCATTGTTGTTGTCGTCGTTTGTCATGTGGCCTGGGCCAGGAATGGTAGCAAGGCTCCCGGCCATGCAGACACCGCGGCAGTCGCACGCGGATGCATACGCTTTGGCCCTAGGCGAATCAAAATCTTGCATACGATGCGCAATATCAAGTCCCTCATTCCTTTTGTTATTGGGGCGGGCGTAGGATGGTTGGGGGCGAAAGGAGTGGCAGGAACACACCTATGTATACATACGGTGGCACGGGTCATGTCCAGCACCGCAAGACTCAAGACCGTTATGGTCGATGCCAAGACAATCATCTGACTCATGGCGCTTCAGACGGTCTTGCGCCCCACGCAAGTCGGAACCGTGACGGATCATTAAATATATTGTGCCCCTGGCGTCACTGTCACTGCCAGTGGCACCATTTCTCAGCGCTGGTACCGTAGACGCTGGGCAAAGTCTTTATAAATGCATCTCCCACACTCAATCCCTCAGTTCGCTCTTCCGCAAATATTCTTTTCTTCGCTTTACCATGGATCCCAAGTCCGCCGCTCAAGACGAGGAGAAGGGAAAGGCGAAAAAAGGTATGTGCTCGTATGGAATTGCTATGTTCGTTTTTCTGAAATCCTGTTACCGTCGACTCTAGATAATGCAAGTCCCTCGGATGGCGATGACCCGTCTGCAAAGATCTGGAATCTCAGTCTCACACGTACCGCTGAGCATGATACTGCCATGTTCCATCGGTGGAAGGGTGATATGGACGGAATCCTCATATATGTACGTTTTAAAACAGTTCATTGACGCTTGGAACTACACTTACCTTTCGGAAAAACGCTATCCAGACAGGTGTATTCTCTGCGACCGTTGCCGCATTTCTCATCGAAAGCTACAAGTTCCTCAAGCCTGATCCCACTGAAGTGACATCCAGGCTTCTTCTACAAGTCACCCAGGACCTCGCCAAGCTCTCCGTTGGAGGTCAATTTTCCCCTCAGGACCCCGAACCCTTTCGGGCCCGACGTGCCCTTGTTCATGTGAACATACTTTGGTTCCTCAGTCTCTGCCTCAGTCTCGGGTGCGGCCTGTTTGCCACGTTGGTGCAACAATGGCTCCGCAGGTACATGCGACTCACCCAGCATTCGGAGAGCCCGATAATTCGCGTTAGAATTCGTATGTACCTCTACACAGGCATTCATGGTTTCCACGTGAGCTGGGTGGTCGAAAACATCTCGCTCCTGCTGCACGCGGCAATCTTCCTTTTCCTTGCTGGCCTCGTCGAATTCCTTTTCGCATTCAATGATGAAGTTGCGATCGTTATCCTCGTGGCCGTCTTCGTCTTTGCGGCCCTCTACATCTCCCTCACATTCCTCCCCGTCAAATATCCAGATTGCCCTTTCCAGACCCCCCTCACTACGACCTTGTGGTACACCGGTCACATTCTCTACATCACCTTCCTGTATCCTGTCAAGTTTTCCAGCCACGTGCGAGGGAGAATTGGCGAACTATGGGGTCACTGCAAGAATGGGCCCGAGAAACAGTTGATGGACATGATGTCAAACAAAGTTAACCTCGACAAAGATGCCCTGGAGTCGACGCTCAGCATGTGCCGCGACGACAACGAATTGGAAGCCTTTATGGACGCAATTCCCGGCTATTTGCAGATGGAACGCGATTTCGACACCCACATCGAACCTGATGTTGAGGCTCGCATCTACAATATTGGGTCCCTACTCAGGGCGACAGGAAAGGAGTCGCCGCCTCACCACCATCTCGTGAATCTCTTCGCCTCCTGCACGAGTGATCATAGGAGAATGGACGAAGGGGCGCGTCGCCGCCGCGCGGTCATCTGCTCTCGTGCGATCTGGAATATGTCAAGTGCGTTTCTGTCCATCAAGGCCAAAGGGGTGACCCTGGACTTGCCAATGTCCATAGGCCATAGCCTCGATCGTTTGGCCAGGGACACCGATTATGAGATTGCGGCTTCGGCGCTGAGGGCCCAGGCTATGCTTAAACGCGCTCATATGAAACAACCTGCCGACGCAGGCGCGGAAGCTCATAAGGAGAAGGATTATGATCCCATCAATGATGTGGTCCTTGCGCTCCCCCAAGTCGTCGGCAGCATGATGAGCCCACCCCCCCTGACCCCATCGCCGTCTTACCAAGTCGAGCAGCGCGACGACAAGCCATCTGACGAGTGGTTGAAGACGGCGACCGAGTACACGTTGAGGATCCTGGGGTTGATTCCGCACTTGGAAAAACCGTCTCAGATGGACCTCGAAGAAACCAGAATGACTTTTGAAGCGCTTTGTCGTGAACCCCAGGGCCGGAACTTTTCGTTTTTCGATCAGAAACGCCTCTCCGACGCTTTGAGTCAGGCATCGGATGCGCACTCGGCGTCAGGTTATGCAGGTATGCTCTGCACTAACTTGTCATTCAAGTTTTGAATAAGGCTTACATGGTTGTGTCCTCTATCTAGGCGGACATCCCTCGGAACAGTATTATGACACTATAAAATCTTCCACAAAATATCTGGTCTCGATGTTGGATGACGAGTATGCCATACCGCTACGACAGCGCGGATTTAGCTTTTTGGTTTTGCCGTGAATCCGTAATACCGAAAGGGGCTTTCCTTAGTGAATCCTTACTTTTCGATGATAATTCTTGTTGTTGAACCACTGTAGTTTCCGGTCACTGTAATGAATGTAGTCTCGGTGAACGGGTACCGGGCCAGCCTCCAGAAACCGAGAGTCCGAATGAACGCGTGTGCCGATGTCGCATCATGTCGGAAACCTTCTACACATCTTGTGCAGATGTTCTCGCCTTGTGCGAGACAGAAAAAGATAACCTAAGGCACTCCTCGACGCTCAAACAGGTTTCGCCCCACGCCTGCGACAGCTACGTGAACAGCAGTGCGTTCCTCATTCACAACACGACTCCCGCGATTCCTCGTTGGCTCATTTTTCACAGATTGTCGGACCTTCAAGAAGAGAGAAACGCGACACAAGAGGAGATTGAGGAGTTACGAATGGAATGCAGTACATAGGCTCTTCTCCAAGCAATCATGCCGTGCGTCCAGCTGCGTCCTCTCTACATCCCCAACGAACCCCCCCCCCTTCCCCGGCTGATCCAATCTTTCTTTCCAGCGCCCGAAAAACAGAACCCCCACCCCAACCTTCGGCGCGCTCTCTTCTGTCCGTGAACCTGTACACCCCACTCTGTCCTCGCCCAGGCGACGATGGCCTCCTCGTATACGCTATCGGAGCTCGCCGTTGTGCGCGAATGGCTGCACGACACCGCGCGGCCGCCACCACGCCCAGACGCATCGACGGGTTATTGGCGCGTTACGAAGCACCACACAGGGACGCTGGACGGGTAACACGTGTCGCGCGGCGGAGAACGTGATGCGGGAGATGGACCCCGACGCGGTGGTGCGCGAGGCGGAGAGTGGGCGTAGTCTGGCGGGAGACGACGCGGTACGTGGAGCTGACTATCTCGTGTCGGTCCCATTGTACTTTGGATTGGTGTCTTTCCCAAGACACTCTTTGGCAAGGATGCCCACACCGCAGCATACGGCTGCCTAGGCCTTCTCAAGGAGTTTAGAATCACTGGCACCGATGTCGGAGTCAAGTTGCGGGGGTCCACCTACACCCAGCGGTGGGCCGGTCCAAACCTCCTTAAACCCGTTTCCGACTTACACTCAACCGTCGACGTTCGTGGTCCTCTTACTCCTGTGCTCGGGCTCTCCATTGCCGCCCAGACGGGCCAGACCACACCTCATGCTGAGGGTAACGGAGGTCTCTACCTCGCTGAAGGCGGCGACGGCAAAAATGTCTTGCTCGTCATGGCTCGCCATGTCCTCTTCCCACCAAATGAGGGCTTAACGCCGACTACACCCGCACAAACACCAGCGTGCCTCATCGCAATGTCCAACTTCTCAGCGCCAAGGCGTTCAACGACCTCGTCAAATCCATCAAGATCAGGATCAGACGATACGGCATAATGGCCGAGCTCTACAACTGGCAGATTCAGAAGTTGCAGGAGAAGGTTGATAATTTGAATGAGAGAAAGGCTGGCAAGGATGAGGACAATGTTGCGGAGGCTACGGGGGAGCTGGAGAAGATTCAGAAGTTGTTTCACGAGACGAAAAATGGCGATGAAAGCCTTTGAAAAGTTCCATGACAAAGTCACTAGAAGTTCTGCAGAGCATACCGCTACGACAGGGTCGTCGACAATACAGATTTAGATACTTCTCATTCTTGTTGTTGAACACTAGTTTCTGGCCACTCAGGCTTCTCGGTGAACGGGACCGGGCCGGCCTTGAGCGACACATCCGGAAGTGGTCAACAACAACTGAACGCGTGCGCCGATGTCGGAAACCTTCTACACATCTTGTGCAGATGTTCTCGCCTTGTGCCAGGCAGAAAAAGATAACCTAGAGGCACTCCTCGACGCTCAAACAGGTTTCGCTCCACGTCTGCGACAGCTATGTGAACAGCAGTGCGTTCCTCATTCACGACTCCCACACTGCCTCGTTCATTCATTTTTCACAGATTGTCAGACCTTCGAGAAGAGGGAAACGCGACGCAAGAGGAGATTGAGGCGTTACGAATGGAACGCAGTACATGGGCTCTTCTCCAAGCAATCATGCCGTGCGTCCAGCTGCGTCCTCTCCACAGTCCCAACGAACCCCCCCCTTCCCCGGCTGATCCAATCTTTCTTTCCAGCGCCCGAAAAACAGAACCCCCACCCCAACCTTCGGCGCGCTCTCTTTTGTCCGCGAACCCGTACACCCCGACCTCCGTCCTCGCCCAGGCGACGATGGCCTCCTCGCGAACGCTATCGGAGCTCATCGTCGTGCGCGAATGGCTCCACGAGACTGCACCACCGCCACCACGCCCAGACGCGTCGACAGGTTATTGGCGCTTTACGAAGCACCGCGTGACGCAAGGACGCTGGACGGGTAACACGGGTCGCGCGGCGGAGAACGTGGTGCGGGAGATGGACCCTGACGCGGTGGTGCGCGAGGCGGAGAGCGGGCGTAGTCTGGCGGGAGATGACGCGGTACGTGGCTGACCATCTCATGTCGTCTTTTCTGGGCATCGGCCCACTCATGGTTGCGTTTTTCACCCATTATTAGAGCTACGACAAGGCGTTGTCACACATGCTATTTGCGTACGTACGCGCTGGGAACATCGAGGACGCGGTCGACCTTTGCCGTGATGCCCACCAACCGTGGCGGGCGGCGAGCATTCGCGGCTCTCTTCTCTTCTCGTGGTCCGCAATTTGTACGCTCTTGTTTTTCTGCC
>Ga0137394_10002660_pt1 | contig 13242 bp, 14 predicted proteins | sample czobulk116metaG_FD_108278 | JGI IMG/M metagenome (GOLD analysis project Ga0137394, IMG submission 108278) | Vadose zone soil microbial communities from Angelo Coast Range Reserve, California, USA - czobulk1.16 metaG | ecosystem: Environmental > Terrestrial > Soil > Vadose zone | place: USA...
AAAGTACTAGTAACGTTGGGCGTGCGGGGCGCGCATCGTCCCAAACTCTCGAGATCGTCACGAGGTTTGTTGTCGTCCACCGTGTGCCGACCTCAAAGCGGTAAAGTTATAGTTTAGTTGGGCACAGAGCACAAGCGCCCTGGCCCGCGGCGAGCTTAGAGGCTGAACGTGTACGACGAAAAAAAGAAAGGAGATAGCGATCACAATAATGGACGGCTGTACGGACGTGCTGCGCTGTAGTACAGTACTGACCCGTGCTAGGCTGTACTTGTCTAAAACGCGCCCACCCTCGGCGCGCGCTTGTTGTACCGATACCTTCTATAAGTCTTCTTTACGCGGTCGTCCGGGTTGAGCGGGGGCATGTGGGCAACTTTGTTTGGCCGTGCGGTCCCGAACAACTCGTTGGTCACACGACTTGTGTGTATGATAGCTCAGGACACATCCCATCCTCCCCGCCTCTCGATCTCCTCCCTGGAACCCCCCTTCGACACGGATCCAATTACGGTACACAGTCTGCCGATCTCGGCAATTTTCTGGGGCGAATGCATATGGCCGCCGCTCATCCGGTCGTTATTTGTCAATTTCCTTTTCCTTTTCTGTACATATGGCCTGGACTGGCCAAGCCCCTGCTCTTTCGTAAGTGGGGGCACGCGCGCTGCACTTTTGCATTCATTTCCAACTCCTTGACGGGTCGACAAATTGTACTAAAAAGTCGGAAGGGGTGGACGTGGTGGGGGGCTTGGTGAGGAGTGGAGTGGGGAGAAGAGGGCCTGGTACGGTTGTTCTTTGGAAAGATCTGATTGGCAATCCACATACGCAGCGCGTTTGCGTACACCATCACCCAGCCAAAGACGCGGACACTGGACGCCGCCTTCTGTGTCATCCCTCACCTTTGTCCGCCACTTATCCTTATCCGCGCCAGTGCGGATCCATCACGCATTGCTAGAAATCAGCCCTCGTTCCACTCCGACGGAGGCAGGCACCCCCCTCTTGGGTAATTCGTCGGTGGAAGTGCGACAGATCTGGTTGGCCGACGTGAGACCGTGACATCTAGAGTGCGTTTTCCTCTACAACGTCATTTCGTTCGAGAACGACCGGCTACTTGATGCATCATGAGTGGATACTGTACCTCGCTGGCGAGATGCGCCGATAGGTTCTGAAGACGCTGTACGTAAGTCCCTGTGTCAAATGGGACAGAGGGTCTTCACTACCCCTTCCGTGCAGTAAGACGAAACAGGCCCGAGACGCGCCAGGAGGAAGAGACCTGCACTGTTCCTGGAGACAAAGACATGCCACGTCTTATAGAAATAGCTGTCAGAAACATAGGAACCGACCGAACGAAATTCCAAAGAGCGTGTACGAGGCAAGAGGTTGGCTTTCTGGACGGAATATCTGATTGAGCTTTCGCCGTTGGAAGTCGGTTCGTGGTCCTCTCTTTGCATACTCTGGACATATGGATATGAGCGGCGCGAGAAGGACCTAAGCTCATGATTGGTTTGCTACACGCAGAGGCATTACGAAAGGAACAAGGAGCTGATTGGCACAAGGTGTTTATGTGGGGCCTGCTTCGCTCACGTTAATCCACGAAAGGAGGAAAGAGGGGGTAGCCAATGAGCAGACGAGATCAAAGCTGGACGCACGAGTGATGATAGGTTAGGCCCCATTATCATACAAAGTGCAATTCGAGGTCGTAACGGTGAGGGGATCAACGCAGAGGTAAAACAATGCCTGTTGGACTGATGAGATAACAACAACAGGGTCATCGTAAGGGTCATGTGTATGTATAGCGGTGGGCGCAGTGAGGAGCTCTCGAGGACATAGAGGGGGGATCATTTGGAGCCTAAGCGACGGCCGACTCCGAGCAAGCCATGTGGGGACGCCGAATGTCGCATTAGCGATTGATGAGATGGCCCTGATTCGCATGGCGTTCTCAAGCTCGCCTTTGCAACGCGAGGATCGACGCGACTTGCGAGTGCACTTTGACGAGACGATCGCCTTCCCCAGATAAAACATGCAAGCCCAAATACTGCACGAGGAAAGCGAGGATGTGGGGTTGGGATGGCCCGGTTGTCACGGGCCAATCAGTGGCGGCATTACGTATGCGGATTATCTGACCTTTTTACGCGGTAACCAAAAATTTCGAAAGGCACAAATGTACGGGATGACCGCTTGATGGTTTGGCCTTGACGACGATGTCAATCGAGGTGTATGCACTTGGCATGACCGATGACCCTGTCTCATAATCGCCGCGGGGAGCACAGTGCAATGACAGTTGGGAAGGATGGGATGAGGCGACGACAAGCGATGGTTATGATTGGATTTAGAGTATGCTGTATGAGAAGGGAAGCAAAGCGTCGCAAAGAAAAAGATATCACTCTGGATCCTCGGCGCGGCGTCGGCAGACCCTTAGAAGCAGAAGATTTGTACGTAGTTTTGCAGTAGCTTTGCGTGCGCTGGGCTGGGAAGCAGATCATTTCCGCCCACGAGGCTAGCGAGGCGCACGGGGCGTTACCCGGTGAACGCGGAGGACGCAGAAAACGAGGACGAATGCATAAGAGAGGTCGAAGAGAACTTGCCGGTGATATGCTGCGGACGACGTGAGGTGGGTTAATAGCCGGACAATATATGCTACAGCAAAAGGTGATGGGAGACTTGCCGCAATTCTCTGGCTCTGTGGCTATAGGGTTTACAGTAGCATGGGAGCGGACAGGTACGGAGTGACGGAAGGTAACGGGAGATGGCGGGCAGAATTGGAACGGACAGAGAACGGAGACGGGGATAGCGCATCAGGGGTGATGATGATACGAGAGTGCGAGCCGGTATGCCGGCATGGCACGCAAAAACGAGCGCCGCGGCGGAGGCCAATCGAGGAGTAGTTGCGCGGGAAATGGCCAATGTGGGACAGCGGCGATTGCCACCAAGAACGGGTAGAGTAGCACATTCAGTACCGATGTTTCTGACAAGTGTCGTGTCGCTGCGCAGATCGTGAACGAGTAGCTACAATACTAGTAGTATGATGAGGAGGGAAAAGAAAAAGAGATGATCGTTTGTTGGATCGATGAGAGGAAAGGAAAGGAAAGGGAAAACTCGATTTGGACGTGGACGACGAAAGGAAAGGGAAAGGCCGAGCGCGGGTTTACGTTTACGTGTGGCTTGGATCTCGATTGATCCAGGGACCGGGGACTTGGCGTGTCCCATCTGCATCTGTGTCCGTGTCGGTTCGATATTATCGAAAAAATAAATAAATACCCCGACACCGCGCCCGCGTTTTAACTGTTAAGCCCCTCCTCTCATCAATTCCTCCTCCTTCCTCTGCTCCCTCCCGCCCGCACATGCAATCCCCTACCACTGTCCCGTCGCCGCAGGCCGTCATCGGCTCACTTACCGCTGCCTTCCGTTCAAGAGAGTCTCTCTCGTCGTCTTCCTCCATCCCCCGCTCGCCCGCCTCGTCTGCTTCGCTTCCGTCGCTTACAGACGCCGGTTCATCATCATCCTCTTGCTCCTCTCTCGCTTCGCTTTCCTCGCAGACACCGGCCCCCAACGAACACCTGGCCGTGCTCCTCCCCCGCAATCTTTGGAAGCAAGACCCCGATGCCACGTATTGCGACACCTTTGTCTGCCGCAAGCCTTTCACCCTCATAGAGAGACGTCACGTATGTGCACCACGTCCTTTCCTCCTCCTTGGTCTCCGCGTGCTGATAATGTACCCCCTCAGCATTGCAGAAAGTGCGGTGGCATCTTTTGTCGTACCTGCTCGTCACGATCGACGCCTCTCCTGGACGCGACGAACCTTCCGTTTGTCTACCCGCCGCGTGGTACGCCTATCGCAACTTATGCGTCCCCCACCTCGCCGGTTCTCCCTGCACGCGTGTGCGACGCGTGCTATGCCCAAATCCATGGTACTACCCCCCCTCTTTCCCCTTCTTCGTCCCCTTCCTCGTCGCCATCACTAGCGTCGGGATCCGCATCCACTGGTTGTCGTCGTCCTGCCCCACGCCGCTCAAGAACCCTCCCTGCGGCACCGCCACCTCCGGATCCTTCGCTTCCCGATGACTTGCGAAATTATCCGCTTCGGATCCGTTCCGATATCTGCAAAGCCACCGGGGGTGGACGTTGGACGCCCAAACCTTCTCCCATTCCCGCCTACATGAAGTGCGTCCCGGGACGTAAAGCTCCGTATGAGATTGCCCTCGAGAAAGAAGAGGAAGCCACACGGAGAGCGCACGCAAACCCAGTCATTAGGGATGGTGGTACGTTCTTTCGGGTCCCTCTGCACGAGTCCCTCTCAACTCACAGCCATCTTGGAACAGAATTCCAATACCGTCCACCACGCCCACATCAACCGAGCGTTCCAGAGCGTCCGCTCGAGTTTTCCACATTCTGACTAGGCTTTCCCCATCATCGCATTTATCATCGTCTTTTCCTTTTCTCTGTTCTTTTGGTCTGCACTGTCGTTGTCCATTTCGTGGTATACTCTAACCCTCCGCCTCTTGCGATACATACGCCGACCCTACACCCCGTATTATTTATAATTCAAGTACACTGCCTACGCACAACAATGCTGTCCATGCTGTACATACTTGCTGTGTCATCATACCTTCGTGTCCTCGCTATATACCTCACTCATACTCTCGGCACTTGCGCATCATCCTTGTGCTATATCCTTGTTTATCTCTATGTTAACGTGCTCACCTATAATATTATGCACAATGCACACATACACATCGCAAATAGATATGATTCGTCTGAAATTTATTTCATAACTAACTGCGCGAGCTCCGATTGGGTGCCAAGGCCATGTTCGACTCTGCCTTTAAGGAGGAATCGCCGTTGAGGGCAAGTGCCCTTGCGCCCAGTCGTAGATGAAAACCTTGCGTGGGGAAAACTAAATATATGTATGGGCGGAAAGACGACCGGTTGGCCAGTCGACCTGGTCAGGTGGGAGTAAGGACGGATCCACTGAGGCCCAGGAATGTGTGTCCGTTTCCCCACACACACATAGTCGTCTCGGGATTCAGGACGGATGCAATTCGGGCTCTCTCTCTCTCTCCCTGATTGACAAGTGATGATCGATTCAGCTCAGTTCAGAGAGTACGTATCATATCCATCCCCTCATCATCTCCCCGAACCTCGAGCAAGAGACAAGCGTGTGCGTGGGAGAGATGAGAGATGCAAAGTCCAAAAGTCCAAGTATGGAAGTGAGACCGCAACAGTGCGGCGGCGTGACTTTATATGTTTTGATTTTGATACGGATATCTATCTATCAGCTAGCTATCTATCACCATCACGCACGCCCCACCCCCATCATTGGCATCATGCATCATGGCAATCATGAAACTGCCCCCCGTCATCAACGTGAAAATTCAAGCTTTCAAGCTTATTATTCGACGTACGCCAAACCCGAACCCGACAAACGAACATGTTTGCGTTCCGAGTACAGTAATAATAGACCCGGGAATCAACCATTCGCGCGACAGGGTCCGAACGTATTATTCTTCAGTTACTGCATCACACTTGTCAATCAAGTAAAACAGTGCCACGCACCGTAGTTTCATTCATTCATTCATTCCCTCCCCCCACGTCGGTTTAACTTTGTTTCTAAAATTTTAATTCGACTTGACCACTTTTGCGCCGACGATCCCATCCGTATAGCCCCCCCCGTATTAGGGTTCACTAAGCGAGGACGAGCGAGTTTTGCGCGCGCATACATATATATATCGCCAACAGTACTAGTACAAGTACGAAATAACATAAAACAAGAGATCGTCTCCTCAGCGCGAGACTCGGCGCAAAAGTTTTGCGTCGCATAGCCACGATGAAAAATATAAATACTTATATTATATGGAGAAAAAAAACGACAACAAATGGGCGCAAAAACGAAAGATCGATTACAGTAAAAAAAAACACACAATTTTGTTTTTTGGGTGTTGCAACTGCATTTGGTAGGGGTACAGTAAAATTCCAGCAAGAAGAGATTATCATCATCATCTCGCTAAAGCTTTGGGCGGTCGTTCATCCCGCGGATGACGCGGTGAGGAGGTGAGAGGGAGGTGTGTGTGGCGGCCATGGACGAGAAGGCCGAAGGGGCAAGAGCAGGGGGAGGTAGATCATGAAGGGAGGGGTTGACCCTCGGCGCTCGGGGGCAATATGCCGTCATTTTGGTGGAATCCCGTAAGAAATAAACGGGTTGCAGCCAATTGACCGATACCAATTGCACTTGCATCACTGGCCGCCGCCGTTCCTTTCCCTCTCCCACGCGTCCCTCGCAGGCACTGTTGTTACAGTGGGGGGGGGTGCAATATGCGCTACGTATAGACAGAGAACAACCCGGAAAAAAAATTAAAAATGAACTAAAACGAATTCGGAGTAGTGCGTGCGGGGCCGACGACGCGTACTATACTTACACGACGCTTTCCCCCGTGGTTCTGATTATCATAGATCTTGTCCTGTGCGGGGGGAATTTGTCGTCAACGTACACCGGCCAACGGTCAATCGATCGCGTCAAGGGGCGGTCTCGTCTCATGCCCTTCCGGAAAGGAAAGTTGAAAACGTCGGAGGAAACAGAAAACAAGAACGACAATTGGATGGGCCGGCTCTTGTCCCCAACCTCCGACCACAACATCCGAGGACGGGACCGTGAGCCGCGGTGTATTACGTAATGCGATGAAATACCCTTTTTCTGTTACTTGGGTGTGGCATGTGATTGTCAAGGCTTTTTCTTTTCTTTCTCTTTTTCTCTTTGTTTCACGCGGTGGGTGGGACGCGGCCAGCTCCAAATCTGGGCGAGACAAGAAACAAGAGAGGAAAGACATTTTTTGCACTCCCGGAGGGCCTAATTTGTGGTTTAGGTTGTGGATGTTGACCAGGACGGAAGGTGCGGTTTTATCGCACTTGTCGCACTTGTTGTAAAGGACGACAGGTGGCGTAAACGATGTCCATAAGGCGGACGCTTGGGCCCTTCGTTTGCATATTGCAATAGACAATTTCGTTGAGGAGTACGGCACCACATTGAGTCATACTGATCAGCCGCTGATACGTTGCGACGTAGATATATGCGCCACTTTGTGGTGCATGCCAGTTTGTGCACATACACAGGCATCTACGCGGACGTGGCGTGTGGCCATACCACCACGACAAACGGACCAAAGAGAAACACTTTGAAATCGCCCTTTGCGCGTGATAATTTACCGGGAGGAAGCAGACCGTGTGAGTGTGATATCGCGCTGGGCCGGGCTTCATCCGTATGCCAATCCCATTCCGGGTGCCAGTTCCATTATTCGTGCCCGTGCCCAGCGTAGCGTTTCGTTCCGGGTGAGTGTTTATCGGGTTTCCAACCATCGGCATTTGAACCCCGCCAGAACGACCAAGGATGCTGAGTGAGTGCATAATAAAGATTGTTCCAGAACAAGAAGGCTACGTGGTTGATCACACGCGATGAGCGAGAAAAGGGACAAAAGAAGAGCAAGGAAGCGCGGCCCGACTCGGAGTTCCAGTTGCACTCGTGAAAGTGTGCGTGGCCCGTAATCGATTTATCGCGAAGGTTTGTCGATCCTTCTTTTTGTTGTCGACGATGATGATAATTGGGAAAGCTACGGTACGATTAGAGCTGCCGCAGCGTCCCTTAATGGCCCCTTTTTCTAGAAAAATGAACTGTGGGGCAAGGAGCGAAGCAAAATACCACAAGTGCCCCACTCCACATCTAACTTTTGAGCCGTGTGATTTGTGAAATGTGTGAAGGTCGGTGGTCCGGTGCGCGATGCGAAGGTGATGTGTGAGAGATGGCCCTCTCTTGGGACGTTGGCGCAGCTGTCATGTGCACCCGACGACGTACACATGCAGATCGCCATCTTGAGTGACATCTATCCAAAAGCGACTCACTTCTCAAGTTGAGTGTGGGGTGGGCACGCGACGAGACACCCCACTTCTTGGCGTCATCGATTGGCGAGGATGGATCACTTATTCAGATCAGGGGTGATTTGAGCCAGCGGCCATGCCTTGGGGACTAGACTGGCTTTAGAGGAATGCCTCGAGGTGGTACATGTGCGGGCGCAGGGGGGTCACAAGTCCTTGGTTTATTTTCGCTTAAGGAGGGGGACGCATTCCTTTGGCTTCGGGGTTATCAAGCATGATCACAGAGGTTGGGCGCAGCGAGAAGCATCGGCATAGGAAGGCACGACAGGCGAATGCAGCGATTGTTCAGTACGGGATGCATGGGCGGGATCGATGGACAAGATAGGTTATGCGATGGTAACTTAACGGCGTTCGCGGTTTGTCGAGGGGAAAAGTCCAGGGCCGAAAACGTTGGTGATGTACAGCACATCTTACGTCCGAACGGATTGCGCAAAGGACAGTTATGACATCCATGACTTGTCAAGACACTTTCCACCCTTTTTTTGACGCGCATTTAGGCGAAGTGATGGATGACGCAAATAGACGGACGTGACGTCTCCGTCCTCTGGCTCATTATTACCTGATCACGATCGAAAGCGGCGGCCAAGGTCGAACATAGTACCATCGGCGAAAGCGAATTAGTGTATCGTGCAGATGAGCTTCCGGGAGGATTAATTGAACGTGACGTGGGCAAGATCAAAAAAGAAGAGAGGAGCTGCGGCATGTGCAACCCATCCTCCAAGCACCGGAAATGAAGCCTCTACGCCGCTTGGAATCCAAACGTTTCTTTTTGACTCTTTGTGTTGCGTTTCTCTTTACCCACATGTCGGACCCAGCGAGGATGCCATTTCCACCGAAGAGCCACAACAGTGGGTGGGGTTGGGATTACCCCTCGTGTATGCCCCACTTTGAAATTCGCAACGCATCGAGGCGTGTCTAGACTCTTGTGCTGTGGGGGTTGAGCATGCGGGGTGGGTGTGCGCTTACACCCCTCCGGCATGACATATGTCGCGGGTGTGCGGGCGACAGGAAAGCCCAGAACCGACCGAGAAGGGGAAGCGAAAGGAGATCTCGGTTTTCGAGATAAAGGGGAGGTGAAATCCCCGATTTCGACAAGGCGAAGCTCACGTGAGGCGATCGAGACGTACATTACAACTGCGAAAAAGGAAGAACCGCAGCCTCAGACCAATGCCCCCATGACGCAAGGCAAAAAAGGAGGGTGTAATGACGCAAAAAAGGCTGCCCCTGCCGGTGCGTGTGCTGAAACCGCAGCGGTCACACGATACGGACGCAACGCCACCGCCGGCTGTCCCGGCCATACATTGCATATGGTTGGACGATTGCGAACGACACGCAGCACGGGCCTCTATCACAACCCCCAGTAAGTTACAAGTACAAGTACTGCAAGTAGGGGGTTTGATTTGACAAGCCTGGGAAGCGCAGAAACCCAGAACATACAGGTACAAACGCAGGGATTGAATTGGGCCCAAGCACCGGCAGGGGGGCGCCACCCCCACAAACACAGAAGGCAAATGGTTTCTTGCATGTCAAGTCAAGTGGGGGTCCCTGTCCTTGCCTTGTTCGGTAAGCAGTTTGCGTCCCAGTTTGTGTCCACAGAGCATTTCGGGCGGACCATAGAATGCCGTTATGCGCGATTGACTCGGAGAGTCCGGGCTGTGCGAGGCGCGCGTTGTCTGTGGGTCCATGCGCCGCCGCTTTTACAGTACCGATTTCGGCCCTGAAGCAAGCAAGCCTGTCGTTACTGTATCATGGGCACGTTCAATTAGAGGTTTCCAAACCAGCGATGTTGACGATTTGGGGCGTTGGATTCCGGACGTTGCACCAGTTCCGAGCAGTTGATGCAGTTGATGCAGCGAGACCGAGACCGAGACCGGAGTGGTGACTCGTGAACTGGACGCCTTGGAGCGCGCGCGTGGCTCCGGGGTCAATCGGAATCCGCATCGTGCGTGCGTGATACACTGCCCCTATCATGCATGATTCTGTGGCTGCGCATCCCCTTGCAGTACTACGGTAGTGCTGTACATGTATGGTATGTTGAGCACGCCGGACACAACACACCAACATACCACCGGAACAACACACAGGCTCCCCCCCCAGCACGATGCGCGGTACGGAGTCTGGGCCGCGTACAGATCGCAATTGCCCTTTGAGAGATCATCGATCATCAGCCTCATGATTAGCTCCCGCCGGCGCTTACAGGTTTGGCGAGAACCACCCCCACCGATCGAGGGGAAGGGGTACGGCATGATGTATTGATGTATTGGTCATGTATTACCGTATGGTAACGATGGGAGCGTTCTCCGTCTCGACGTCCAGGCCAACGTGGGTGAACGAGGGTGGGTGCAATGGGGTGTCGTCGTTGCTGTCTGAAGTGGCGCAGCCGCCAGGCATGAGCGTGCATGTGCATCATCATTATCAAAAAAAAAAAAAGGAAGACCCACTCGCCTGTGCTTGTACTAGGATTGTAGATCCGAAGAATATAATGTTGCAGGGTACCGTGTCGGAATTCTGTACTATTGGTAGCGACGGGGAGCGCGGAAAAACATGAATTGCGGGCTCCGAGTTGCGCGTGATTTGCAGGGTCGCCTCCAAGGGGTACCGTACGTACAGTAGGGGAAGGGAGGAAGATCAGTTGCACACGTGATGTCGTAAGTTTGTTATGTTATTCGAGGCACTGGGCGCAAAGAGCATCATCAGCATCATCATGATCAGTAACGTGTAATATCCAGTCAGAAATGAGTATTAATCCGCTTCCTTCTCCACATACTGTACTGAACTTGCGCCGCATCATGCATGCCCCCTCATGATCATCTCAACTCAGCACCAGTCCACCGTATGGACTTACAGTATGGTGCCTCACATGATTTTATTAAGTTATATGGGGATGCGTGTCTGCCGTCACCCCTTCCGTCATATGTATACGTAACGACGGACCTTGCGTTGCGTTTCGTCGCGTCGCGTTGGCGCACGTCTTCTCTTGCGCCCTTGATGCGTTGGGATTGCCGGTCTCATTTCAGACAACAATTTGCCACGACTTCTATGTTCGATCGAATTAATCAGTTCATCATCGCATCGTCGATGTATCATTGGTACACCCTGACACCGCGCGCCCCTGGCCTAACACTGCATGGCGAAGAAGAGTCGAATAGAGGCATGATGCATGACGCACTTACGTCCGCTTCTCGCCGTACTGGTAGTTAGGGGACTCCCTCACCACAGCCACCTCCAGCTCAATCTCGTCTCTCCTGGTACAAGTCGTATATATCTTGATGTCTGTCCTCGCACCGCCACATGCGAACTTCTTCTGCACTGCGGTCACGGTCGATCTCGCCAAGTCGTGAAACGTCATGGTGATACTCGTTCTTCTGGAACACGAAGTTCATTGGCAAAAAAGCATCGGACATCCCTGACTTCGATATGGAAGATCAGCCGTCAGAAAACTACATTCCCTTTCGGTTGATGATGATAAGGGCTGGTATTGGCCGTTAAGGGCAAAATCTCCCGTCTAGTGAGCGGTGGCATCGCGGACATGCAGAGATAAGTAGACGAAGACGGATTGAAAGATACGCGCGGCACCTACGTCAGAGGCACCAACGAAATCGAGAAAGGTTTGTTGTTCTGTTCGTGGAATGATATCAAGGAAAAAAACAAAACAAAAACGAAGGACGTCTTGCGCCCTGGGCTCGGGAGCAATATAGGATGTGGCTAGCTTCGGAAGAGAAGGGGGTGTGGCTGCTGCCTCGATCTGGGCTTTCGCGAAATGGCTTTGCAGGGCGCGTGGACTCGAGGTGTCGCAGCGTTTGTGACATTCTGCTGTCGCCAAACCGGTCAAGAACTCTGATTGAGAAAACAAGGAATCTTGCAGACCTAGACCATAGAAGACCTCCGACTGGATCTTGGTTGTTGGTTGCTGGATATTACGGAAACTATGGACGAATGAAGGTCCTCCAGGGTTCAAAAATAGCAGATGGCTGATGTTCCTTTGGCCCATGGACGACGTCCATCATTGCAACGTCTCGATCCTGTTCGTACTCGTTATCGCGGCTCACGTCCATCTTCTCTCCCTCTACATCCCCGCCGATATGACCTACGCGAAGGCCGACGCTCCACGCGCGTTCCAAGACGACCATCACGCGCTGTTCCTCGACCACGTCTAGCCCGCTCCCCGCACCTTTGCGTACAGACTGCGTAAGCGCAAGGTCGCCGAGAGCCTCTGCCAGCGCGGCCCTTATCACCTTTTCTCGGCTTCCGGGAGGCGCGGGCGCAGCAGCAGCAGACCGGCGCAAGGCGAGCAGCGCGGCATCACATAGGAAGTATAGCGCGTCCTTGCTCGCAATTCGATGGATGCGCTGGGCTGGCGTCAGCCTCGCGTGCGTAACGCGTGACGACCGATCCGTGATGAGCGACGTGAGCTCTCGAACGGCCTTGAGAGCGGCGAGGTCATACAAGGCGATGTATTGTTGGTCGGAGAGAGCGTCGAGCATCGCGGAGATGAGGCCCAGCAATTGGGCACCGTCTGCAAAGTCTCTTTTTTTCGATGATTCAGGTCTGGAGTCGGACAGGATGTGTTCCGTCTTGGCCAAGGTGCAACGCACAAGAGCTCGGATCGCTGGAAAGAGGACTCCAGCCATGACACGCACTAGGACAAGATCAACGGCGGGGATTGTTTGGGATGGATAGACCGGTTCTTCATCGGCGGGGTTAGCATACCATTGGAGTCGGGTCGCAGTCGAAGAGTCGATATATGCGCCTTGCAAGACAGGAAGCACGACGCGAAGGATGTGTTGCAGGATGCGCCCCATGCCGTCAATCGCTTCTTGGGGTGTAGCATCCTCGGGCACGGGCGGAACAGACGCTGTGGATGTGACGCCAGCAAGGAGAGCACGCAACGCGTCGATGCATCTAATCATGGCTTCCACCACCTGGGCAGCGTCGAGCGGAGAAGAGGATTTGGTGGCGATTCGCGCGGCGATATCATCCAAGCCGTGCAACGAAGAGAAGATACCTCTGTTCATCCCCAGCGAGGACCTTGGTGGCTCTACCGGGAACGCGCATATAGTCAGCCGTGCACTGTGAGGCCGGCAGCCTGAGAGGAACGCACCGCTGCCTGAAGGAGCGACTTGCCCTATCTGTATCTGGGGCTTTTTCGTTGCTGTTGGTGGGGTTTCTAGAGCCTGGGTTCTCGCATCTGACTTCTTTTCGGGCTTCTTCGTCTTTTTGCGTCCTCCACGGGAAGCGGGTGGTGTGGGTTCCGTTACAACATTTGCCGCAGAAGGCAGAGACGGCTTTCTCAAGAGAAATCCTTTCGAGCGTGTTGGAGAGGAAAGTCAG
>Ga0137394_10002663_pt1 | contig 13237 bp, 11 predicted proteins | sample czobulk116metaG_FD_108278 | JGI IMG/M metagenome (GOLD analysis project Ga0137394, IMG submission 108278) | Vadose zone soil microbial communities from Angelo Coast Range Reserve, California, USA - czobulk1.16 metaG | ecosystem: Environmental > Terrestrial > Soil > Vadose zone | place: USA...
CGAAGGCGCTGACGGGCGCCGTCGCCGAGGCCGAACGTGACGAGGCCGAACGCATCCGCCTGGCATTCCTGCGCCTTTACGGCCGGCCTGCGAACGAGCGCGAGGTCAGCCTCGGGCTGGCGTTCGTCTCCTCGGTGCTGCTCGCCTTCGTGCCACGGCTGCCGTCCGCCGAGGCGTCGAACGGCCTCGGCTTGTCGAACGGCAGCGTGCGGATCACGTCGGGCACGAACCGGCGTTTGCGGTTGTTCGCGGTCACGCAAATCGCCGCGTCGTTCGTGCTCCTCGCTGGCGCCGGCACGTTGATCACGACGCTGTTCGCGCTGCAGCGGGCTCGCACGGGTATGAACACGCGCAACGTCCTGGCGCTGCACGTGCCGGTCAACTACGAACGGCCGCCGGCGCAGACGCTTCCTCTCTACAAGGAGGCGGTCCGGCGTATCAGCGCATTGCCTGGCGTCGAATCGGTCGCCGTCGGCACGCTCGTGCCGTGGCGCGAGGCCGGTGCGTTCTTCGCCGCGCAATTCATGGTCGAGGGCTATGCCAAGGCCGACGGGGAAGACGATCCGCGCGGCAAGTTCCGCACGGTGTCGCCCGGCTTCTTTGCGGCGCTCGGCGTGCCAATCATCGCCGGCCGCGACTTCAACGAAGGCGATCGGAGCGACAGCGAGAAGGTCGTCATCGTCAGCCAGAGCCTGGCGCAGCGGCTGTTTCCCAATCAGGACGCGGTGAATCGCCGGTTCACGTGGACCGATCCCGTCATGAAGTTCATCGACGTGAGCACCGGGCCGCGGCGGATCATCGGCATCGCCGCCGACATCGACGACGAGAACGTCGTTCCGGGTCCGGCGATCGTGGTGTATCACCCGCTCGATCAAGAGATCGGCGGAGGGCGGCTCTTCGTACACACGCGGACGGATCCGTACGCGTTCGTGCGGCCGATCACGAGGATCATTCGAGACCTGTCGGCGGATCAGCCGGTGGAGCAGGCCGCGACGCTCGAGGACGTGCGAGCGGAGGTGCTGGCGCCGAGTCGGCTGAACGCGCTCGTGTTCAGCGGATTTGCCGGCGTCGCGCTGACGATTGCGGTGGTCGGCGTCGCCGGCGTGCTGGCATTCTCGGTAAGCGCGCGCACGCGCGAGTTCGGCGTCCGTCTCGCGATCGGATCGACGCCCCGGCATCTGCTGACCCGAGTCCTCGGCGAGGGCGCGGTGATCGCCTGCGCGGGAATTGCGGCAGGGATCGTCGGAGGCATCGCGCTGGCGCGGATCGCCGGCGTCTTCGTCCAGGACGTGTCGCTGCCAGGCGCGCTGCCGCTGCTCGGCGCAGCTTCTCTTCTGGTCGCGGCCGCGATTCTCGCATCGCTGATGCCCGCCGCGCGCGCGTCGCGCGTCGACGTCATGCAGGCTTTGAGATCTGAATGATGACAACAACAAGGAGTGCCATGGACTGGAAGCTCGAGCTGGTGCCAATCCCCGTCGCGGACGTGGACCGCGCCAAAGCGTTCTACACGGAGAAGCTGGGATTCAAACTTGACCACGACGTCCACAACGGCGAGCTCCGCGTCGTGCAGCTGACGCCGCCCGGCTCGGCCTGCTCGATCGTCATCGGCACGGGCATCGTGCAGACGCCGCCGGGCTCGGTGCAGGGCCTGCATTTGGTCGTGTCCGACCTGCACGCGGCGCGTGCGCAACTGGTCGAGCGGGGCGTGGCGGCCAGCGAGGTCAAGGACTACGGCGGAGGCATTTCTTTCGTCTTCCTGAAAGATCCGGACGGCAACACCTGGGCGGTCCAGCACATCGCGCCCGGAGCCCGCCGTCCCTAGGCGTGTTGGGCCATCCCCAGGGCGCAGCGCTACTTTGGGCCTGGCGGCGCCCACCAAATGCTTCGTCTGCCGAACACGTGCCGCCAGCCGTGCAGATGTACCGAATGCCCCGTGAGCGCCTCGTGCTCGCCTTTTTCCGGCGCACTTCGACAGACCCGCGGGTAATGTGCCCGCATCAGCGTCCGCAGCTCGTTAGCCGACATTTTCGAGACAGATGACACCCACGTGTCCTGCATCTCTTCGACTCCACGCCCGGATGCGTGCGCCGCCTCACGCAGACGTCTGCGGACCTCCCGATGGTCAGCATGGAACGAATCCATGCGGGGCGCGAAAAATGGTCCCGCATTCCTCGCACGCGAAGTCGTGTGGATACCGCTGGCGCATTCGCGCCATTGCAAAGCCGGAACGCTCGCGACGTTTGATCGGCGTCACGAACCACGTCGGCGCGGCGATTTCCAGGGAAAAGGCCCGCCCGGCAGCAAGCCGGCCCGGTCGGGGTGTGCGGTCTCGCACAGCGGGCCCGGAGCGACTCGAGTAAGATCTCGCTCAAGAAGAACTGTGCGTCTCATCAGCAGAAATGATGCGTCGCTCGTCGTGGGCCTCATCGCCGGTACCATTGTGATATTTCAGCGGCCGCTCCGCTTTGTCTGGGAGGCGGGGCTGGACGTGCAGGAGCGTTACCACGTCGACCTGCTCCCTGCACTGACGATTTTTGCCGGCGTCTTCATCTTCCACGAGGCCCGCAAGCGGCAGCAGGCGAAGGCCGCCGCGCTCGCCGCTGCCGCCGAGGCGCTCCAGGCCCGCATGCGCTCGGCGGAGCTCGAGCGGCTGATGACCTTCAGCCAGGCGCTGGCGAACGCGCTCGACCCCGCGACGCTCCAGCAGGCGTTGTGGCGGTACGTGCCGACGTTTGCAGGCGAGCGCGAGTTCTGGGTGCTGACGCGGCGACGCGATCACTGGGAGACGTTGCTTCAGGACGCGACCGCCCTCCGCAGGCGATCGTTGGAGGAGCGCGAAGCCATCGCGGATCGCGCGCTGTCGCCGGAGACCCTCCCGGACGCCCGCCTCTCGGGCATCGTCGAGGGGGACGTCCTCTGTTTCCCGATGGTCGCCGCGGGCGTGGCCGTGGGCGTGCTCGGGATTCACGAGGGTACGACGGTCACCACCGATCAACGGAAGGCGCTCGGCGCCGCCACGGCGCTGATCGCGATTGCAGTGAGAAACGTGCAGTTGTTGCAGGAGGCGCGCGAGCACAGCCTGCGTGACGCCCTCACGAACTGTTTCAACCGCGGCCATGGTCTCGAAACGCTGGATACGGAGCTGCGCCGGGCGCGCCGTTCCCGGCAGCCGCTGTCGATCCTGATGTTCGACATCGACCACTTCAAGACAATCAACGACGAGCTGGGGCATCTGCGCGGCGACGATCTTCTCCGCGCGGTCGGCGCGCAACTCACGCGCGTGCTGCGCAGCACGGATGTGAGATGCCGATACGGCGGCGACGAGTTTCTGATCATTCTTCCCGACACGCCGCTGATCGGGGCGCAGCACGTCGCCGAGTCGCTGCGGCGGGAGATGGCGACGCTCGCGATGGTTGGGGGCGGCAAGACGTTTCCGGTCAGTGTGAGCGTCGGCGTCGCCACGGCCGGGCCCTCGGAGCTTGGCGTCACCCCGTTGATCGAGCGGGCAGACGACGCGTTGTATCAGGCCAAGCGGGCGGGGAGGGATCGGTGCGGCGTCGCCGGTGACGCCACAGCGCCGGCCGTCACATCCCAGCCTCCGGGGAACGGCTTGCCGGCGACCGGCCTCCGCCGGTCGTGACTGCATGGTGACCGCGCCGGTCGCGATCGCATTGCTCGGCGCCGTCACGTTCATCGCAATCGTGGCGGCGTGCGCGGCGACATTGCGGGCTCGAGCAGCGCAGGCCGCGCTCCGCGCCAGCGAGGCAAGGCAGCGCCAGAGTACCGAGCCCGAACGGCATCTGGCGGCGGTCAGCCGGCTGGCCGGTGACGTCGCGCACGACCTCAACGATCTCCTGACGGCGATCACCGGACACAGCGAGTTGCTGATCGCGAGCCTGGACCCTTCGAGCCCGACCATTCAGGACGCCCACGAGATTCGACGCGCCGCCTTGAACGCCACGCGGCTCACCAAGCCGCTGCGCGCCCTGGGCGGCGGCCACCGCGGGTCGAATGACGTGATCGACGTCAACGCCGTGATCGCCCGCGCGGTCGACTCCCTCCGGCGGATGCTCGGCCCGAACATAGAAGTCAGGCTGGCACTCGACAACGACATCAAACGGATCAAGATCGCTGCGAGTCAACTGGAAGAGATCGTGCTCAACCTCGGCATCCATGCGCGTGACGCCATGGCGAAGGGTGGCCGTCTGGACGTGGCGACCACCATGCACGCGCACGACGGGCGGGACCCGGCGAGCGGCGCGCCATCGGAGTACGTCCGGATGATTGTCTCGGACACCGGCGGCGGAATCTCCGCGGAGGCGCAGTCGAATCTGTTCGAGCCGTTTTTCGCCAGTGAAGATGGCGGCGCAGGCGCAGCGGGTCTCGCAAAAGTGGACGCGATCGTCAAGCAGGCCGGCGGACAGATCCGCGTCGAGTCGGCGGCCGGCGTCGGCACGACGTTTACGATTGACTTGCCGGCCACTTCGGAACCGGCAGCCGGACCCGACCCGTCGTTTCCGGAAACGCGTGTCACCGGGCCGGTGCTGGTCGTCGAGGACGAACCGCACGTGCGCGAGCTCATCAGGCTGGTGCTGGCGCGATCGGGACACGAGGTCGTGGCCGTCGCCGGTCCGCATGCTGCGCTCGCGGCGCTGAACCGTCAACCGGCGATCTCGCTCATGCTCGTGGACGTCGTCATGCCCGAGATGGACGGGTACGACCTGGTCGCCGAAGCGCGGAAGATCTCGCCTGGGACCCACGTCGTGTTCATGTCGGGTTTCGCGCGCGATGCGACGCGGCATCCGAGCGGCGACACCTTCCTCGCGAAGCCGTTCACCGTCGAGTCGCTGAACGGCATCGTCAGGGAAGCGTTGGACGATCCGTGATGATCTCGACCAATCGCGGACCTGAATTGGATTCCAGGACGCTCATCGGCCGTCGGGCGCCAGCAACGGAGTGTTCGAGCGTCGAGCTGGTTCGCGATGGTCGGTGACAGTCACTCGGACCGTGCCACGTGGATCTTGTGCGCGATCGCCGTGACGTTCGGGCTGTGGGCGATGCACGTCGGCTGGCATCATTCCATTTTCGATCTCCACGGCTTCCGGCAAAGTCAGACGGCATGGACGGCGTACTGGTTGGCGGCAGGCGGACCGTTCCTGCGCTATGAGACCCCGATTTTCGGTCCTCCCTGGTCCGCGCCCTTCGAGCTGCCGCTGTTTCAGTGGGTCGTCGCATCGATGACGAAGCTGCTGGGTACGGCGCTCGAACCGACGGGGCGCGCGGTGTCGGTCGGCTTTTTCCTCGCAACGCTGGTGCCGCTCTGGTTCGCGCTCGACATCATGAGAGTGGCGCCCCGGCACAGGCCGGTGTTTCTGGCGCTACTCGTCGCGAGCCCGCTGTATATCTTCTGGTCGCGCACCTTCATGATCGAATCGACGGCGCTGTTTTTCTCCGTGACGTACCTCGCGGCACTCCACAAGGCGATCGAGACGGACGGCGGGCTGCGCCGGATTGTTTACCTCCTCGTGGCCGCGCTCGCCGCGAGCGCGGCGGGAACTATCAAGGCCACGACGCTGCTGCCGTTCGGCGTCGCCGGCGCCGCGCTGGTCGGCGCGCGATGGCTGCGATCGCCCCCGAAGGCGGCTGCGGCCGCCGCGATCGTCGTGCTGGCCGCGGCGGTCCCTGCAGCCGCGACCATCGTCTGGACCGGTTTTGCGGACGAAGTGAAGGCAGCGGGGCCGATGACTGCGCCACTCGCCTCGCCGAGCCCGGCCGTGAGACTGCACAACTACGGCACCTGGCAGGAACGGTTGACGGTCGGGTTCTGGAATCGGACGGTGCTGCGGGCGATTCGCGGCGCGACGCCGCACACGGCTGTCGGCAGCGCAGCAGTCTTTGGACTCGCGCTCGTCAGCACGCTGTTGCGGCCGAGCCGCTTCGGACTATCCGCGATCTTGCTGGCGCTGTATGTGCTCCCGATTGCGATCTTCGCCCGTCTGTACTCCGACCACGTGTACTACTCCTACGCGTCAGGCATTTTCCTGATCGCGATTGTCGGTAGCGGCATCGTGACCTGGCTGGAACGCGCTGACCGCGCTCGATGGGCCGGCGTGGTGCTGTTCGCCGCGGCGCTGGCGGCGATGACGACAAGCTACCTGACCGGGTACTTCAAGGACCAATCACAGAATCACGACGAGGTGCTGCCGCTCGCTGCGGCCCTGCGGGACGCGACGCTGCCGGACGATGTCCTCCTTCTCTACGGGCTCGACTATTCGTCGGAGGCTCCCTATGCGGCGAAACGGAGGGCAATCATGGACTGGCAGAACCTTGGCACGGGACATCCCACCATCGATCGCACGATTGCGGCCCTGGGAAACGACCGCATAGGTGCGATGGCTGCGTGCGGAGACGCACGGAACCTGCCGATCATTCGAAGGAATTCGGCGCGTCTCGGATTGTCTCTGGCGCCCGGCCTGCGGATAGGAGCGTGTGACGTCTACACGCGCTGATTTTCCGGGCACGACATTCCGCGGCGGTGACGGATCGGCGCTCCTTCGCGAGAAGAAATCTCGACTTGCTGACCGTCACCTTCGGCCGCGGGTTGGACAGCTGGAGCGCCTGGCGGATCGCGAGGGCAACAAGCCCGATTCCGATCAGTATGAACGGAATGAGAAAAGAGCGCGATGAACCATTGGAAGCTTCCATGTCGTGAGGGAGACACGAGATCGTACAGGAACAGGGAGAGGATGCCGTTCCAGATCAGCGCGACGACGATGAGGCCCGCGAGCTTGGCGCCACGGCTGTACAGCCTTCTATGTGATCCTCAACATAGCCAGGAGGATGGGTTCTCCCGGACTATGTGAAGTCAACGGGCGAGATGAGAAGCGGGGCGGCTTGTCTTGCGTCCCGTAGTCAACATAGTCGGAGGGCCTCAAGGAACGCTAACAAGCGGTCATCCGGACCGGACCGGCGGAATGGGGTGTCCATCGGCTGTGTCTTTGCGAGAACCTTTTCCTTGATGGCGAGATTGCGTGGACGTATTGGTTAGTCTCGATGTTTTCGTGTCGCAGCCACACGGCGATGACCGCAAGACCCACGCCGCCCTGCCGGTCTGAAGACCGGTCCCGACGCTTATCATGGGCAACCCTCGGCTGGTGTAGGGCACGGTCTTCAGACCGTGCCCTGCGACGAGGTCGTCACGAGCACGTGATGTCGGAATGGGCGGAGGCCACGACGATGTCGATGCTTGGTCCCGTGACATGCAGCGCATTGACCGTCATCGATCCGGTATTTCCGCTCGGCGAACTCGTCTGCTCGTTGACGATGACGCTGATGCCGCCTGGCAAAGAGATGGCGACGTTCGGGTTGACGGCGAGGACTGGTTGTCCCGCGACGACCAGGCCGACGAGCTCGGAACTCCCGGTGACGGCAGCCTGTCCACTGCTGCAGGTGGCGCTCGAGTTCGATTTCACGAGATCGGCAGCAACCAGACCACCCAACAGGCTAAGGTTCGCGACAGACGATTGCGACTGACTGTTGGTGCCACTGCCGGAAGTGGCGCTGCTGAGTACGTCGGCCGACACCAGACCCAGAACGTTGACACTCGCCAGAGACGTCTTCAGATTCCCGCCGCTTGCCGGCAGCGGTCCGGTATCGGAGAGCGCGAGCGCCAGGCCCACCGCACTTGCCCGCAGAGCCACGGCTTGACCGCTGAACGTGGTACTCGCCTGCGCGAAGCTGACGAGAGGGCTGAATGCCAAAATCGCCATCAGACAGATTGCGATCGTCGAGTTTTTCTTTGGGTTCATTCGCATGTTCTCCTTCAGGTGAAGCTCAAATCGCCGAGTCGCGCGCGCGATGTAAACAGCAGCAAGCAGTGGGCCGTCGGTCGACACGGTCATCAGTGAGTACCGTGTCAGTCGGCGTCATGATCTTTGCGGCCGATCTTCGAGAGAAGAAGGACGCGAAACGAGTAAGAGTTACTGCGACCGCGACGTTCCGGGAGCGATGTGTCGATGGCGTAAGTACTTACGCGCCGATGTAAGAGAGACTCACTTGTATTCGTGTAAGAAACCAACAAAAGCTGAACGGAAAAAGAAGGGCGCGGCGAGCTGAACCGCGGGCAGCAACTCGTCGGCCTTGCGGAGCCGGCGCGCGCCGTCTCAAGGATCTGCCTGCGATCGGCGACCGCCATCTTAGCCACCATGGACACAAAGGATCGGATTAACAACGACCTTGTTCTTTGTGTCCTTGGACGCATTTGCAAAATTGATGTGGGGTCGGTGTCCATCGGTTGTGTCTTTGCGAGGGCCTTTTCCTTCATGGCGAGATTCGCGTGGACGTACACGTTCGCGGTCTCGAAGCTTTCGTGTCCCAGCCACACGGCGATCACGGCCGGATCCACGCCCGCCTGGAGCAACGACATCGCGGTCCCGTGTCGAATCACATGAGGCGAGACGCGTTTGCCTGTGAGGCTGGGGCAACGCATCGAGGCGGCCTGCACAGCCTTGCGCAGCAAGAGATGGACCGCGAACCGCGTCAACGGTGCGCGACGGACACGGGGAAACGTCATGGCATCCTCGCGCGCGTCGATCTCGCGAAACCATTCCTTCAAGATCTGCGCGGTCTTGGGCCAGAGCGGAATCGAGCGTTCCTTGCGCCCCTTCCCATGCAACTGGACGTAACTGGTGGATCCGATGGTGACGTGCCGCTGCGTAACGAGGCGATCTCTGACACCCGTGCGCCGGCGTTGTACATCGTCAGCAGCAGAGCGTAGTCGCGTCGTCCGCACCCGCGCGTCCGATCCAGGCTCGCGAGCACAGTCCATCTCTTCGCACGTCACGTAGTCGCGCACCTTGGTATCAGTGCGCTTCATTGGAATGGCGACGATCCGGGTGGCGAGGCCGACTGTGGCCGGCTCGCGCACCGCAACCATGCGGAAGAAGGACCGGATCGCGCTCCGCCACTGGCGGGCGGCGAGCATGTGCAGCAGTGGCTTGCCGAAGACTCCGATGCCGAACGCCGTACCCACCGCGAAAAAGACGAAGAAGAAAAAGAATACTGCGGCTCGCGCGATGGCGGATGTTTGGGGGCCGCTGGAGACCGGGCGCGCCCTGTCTGACACGTTTTCCATGATAGCGCTGGGGCTTTGCCCGATTGAACGCGGAGAGATGCAGGTCAGAACGGCCCTGGCCGACAAAAACGTCGCACGTCGCCCTCGTTCAAACATTTTCGTCGCCATTCTCGCTGCCGGGCGCGAGGTTCTCGACAACCGTCGCGCTCATCGGCTCGTTCTTGGTGTTGACTGATCTGTGCCAAGTACGCACAATCTGGATCGCACCAATGCATAGCAAGGCCAAAGCGTGCAGAGGCGATGTCCATCGATTGCAAAATATGCAAAAACAATTGAGCACCAGTTCATCGAGACTTCAATCGCTTCAGGATCTCGCCTTCCCGCGCGGGACGAAAGGACGGACCTTGCTCGACAAACGCCTCCGTGACGACGAGCCCGCGGCCCGTCGACGACGCTGGACGCCTGCGCTGCTGGTGTGTGTTGTCGTGTGGGCCGCGGCGCCGCTGCGAGCGCAGGATGCCGCGTTGCCCCCGGTGACCGTGGGGGAGGCGTACAGACCAGCTTCATTCACGACGCGCCGGAGGGCGCGGATGGCACCGACGCGTTCGCGTTGAACAGCGTCCGTCTGTATGTCAGCGGATCGCCCGCGCGCAAGATCAAGTTCATGTTCAACACCGAGTACGACGGCGCCGGCAATCACGTCACGGTGCTCGACGCCGTCGCGCAGTTCGAGATCTCGGATCAGCTGAATTTCTGGGTCGGGCGCATGCTGCCGCCGAGCGACCGCGCGAACCTTTACGGGCCGTACTACGCGCACCATTGGGCCACGTTCACCGACGGCGTGCAGGACGGCTACCCGTTCATCTCCGCCGGGCGCGATAACGGCGCGCTCTACTGGGGGCAGTTCGGGAAGGTGAAGCTTCAGGCGGGCGCATACGACGGTTTTTCGTCGACCGGCAAAAGCAAGTTGATCGGCACCGGTCGAGTCCAGATCGATTTCTGGGATCCGGAGCCCGGCTATTACTTGAACGGCACGTTCTACGGCGACAAGAACATTCTGGCCGTCGGTGCCGCCGGTCAGGTGCAGGATGGCAACAAGGCGTACCACGGCGATTTCCTGCTCGAGAAGAAGCTTGGCGGCGGCGGCACGTTTTCGGTCGAGGCCGAAGCGGCGAAGTACGACAGGCTGGGCGGCTACAACGCGCGGTACGGCACCGATCAGGGCGGCTATGTCCTGGCGAGCTATCTCTTCCCGCCTGCGGCGGGGATGACCGGCCGGCTGGAGATTCTCGGCAAGTTCGCGAAGGCGGCTTTCGAAACGGCATCACCGCGATCGATCGCGATTACGACCAGAAGACGACCGAGCTCAATCTGAACGACGTCATCAGGGATTTCAGAGCGCGCGTGATGCTCTTCTACCTGCAAAAAGACTTTTCTGCCGTGCAGGCGAACGACAAGCAGGTCGGGGTCGGGTTCCAGGTGCAAATGTGATCCAGCAAAGGAGTGCCGCCATGAGTGCTACTGCGCAGAGATTCCTGACCGTGTGTTCCGTCGCGGCTGCGTTGGCGTGTCCGGGCGCCGCCCTCGCCCAGGCCACGATCAAGGTCGGCGTCCTGCATTCGTTGTCCGGCACGATGGCCATCAGCGAGACGACCCTGAAGGACACGATCCTGATGCTCGTCGATCAGCAGAACAAGAAGGGCGGGCTGCTCGGCAAGAAGCTCGAAGCGGTCGTGGTCGATCCCGCCTCGAACTGGCCGCTGTTCGCCGAAAAAGCGAGCCAGCTCCTCGAAAAGGACAAAGTCGCCGTCGTCTTCGGTAGCACCCAGGGGACTGGACAGGTGTTCTCTACGCGTACGCCTCGAATGTGTTCACCGGGCACGGTCCAGGGTTTTGTGAGATCACTCACGGAGTATAGCTCGCGTCCGCGCTGACGCGAGCGGTGATTGCCTTGCCCGCGGCGTCGGTGATCCGCAGCGGCCCTTTGGTACGAGGATCGACCAGCGCCACTCGAACCCGCCGCATCGAGGTGCCGCTGTGTGCATCGGAGGAGGTGTACTTGATGACATAGCGCACGCGCAGATGCTCCATCATGTCATCGTAGATCGCCGGTATTTCGAGGGCGGTGTCGCGCAGATAGGTCCGGCCGTTCGAGACCCTGGACAGCGTCTTGAGCTGATTGTTCGCGCGGCTCCAGTCAATTTTCGACAATGGACCGGTAGAGCCCACGATGGTTTGCTGAACCAGTCCGGCCAGGCCAATGCAGTACACCGGCGTATCCGCGCCTCCGGCATTCGAGACGACCTCGTCGAACGTCGCATGGCTGAACGAATCGAGGCCCGTCGACATCAGGAGCAACGCTCTTCGGCCAGGCATGCTGCGCGTACGGTTCAAGGTTTCGATGAGCGCATCGTAGAGGTTGGCTTCAGAAAAGCCGGAGATCCGCACCTGGCTGAAGAGAGCATCCAACCGGTCTCGCTGCTGGTCCACGTTCGCCAGCCCCGGGTGGAGCCCCGCGGTCCCTGACGCCGCAGGTGCGCCGGGTTGGAGCTGCTTCACCGCGTTCGCATACGAGAACACGGCCACCTTGTCGTCGGGTATCAAGGCGTTGACCAGCGCGTGCCCCAGGGATGGGATTTCGGTGCGCAGAATCTGGTTGATCTCCTGGTACCTGCCACCGCCTTCGAGAAGCACCGACAACGAGACCGCCGCGTGGTCGATGTCGACCGTCGCGTCCTTTTGCAGGACACCGTCTTCGTATACCGCGAAGTTCTCCGGGCGCACGTTCGGGATGAAATATCCGTCCGGATCTTCGACCGACAGCGTAACCGTGACCCGCCGCGTCTGCGGGTCGAACGCGATCTGCAACGCGTGCGGCTTGCCGGGCTCGCTCTGAAAAATCGACTTCGCCTGCCGGTGTGGAACCGCGACCTGTTGGAGCGTCCGGGCGCGTCCCGCGGACTGCCCGCTGGCTGCGACAGAGAACAAGGCAAGGCCGATTGACAATGTTCGTGACGTCACGGCGATTGCGCCTCCTTCGGCAAGGACGTCTGGAGGACCCGCGGTGAGGGGCGATCGCCAGGACGAGCCAGCTCGAGGTATCGCGCGTGCAGACGCCGGAGCTCCACTTCGGAGAGATTTTCGACCGCAATCGTCTCGTCAACGGAATCCTTGACCGCCGACAGGAGCTCGCTGAGCTTGATCTGCATCGCCAGCGCATCTTTGTTCTGCGCGCGCTGAATCAGGAACACCATGAGGAAGGTTACGACGTTCGTGATCGTGTTGATGACCAGCTGCCAGGTATCGGAGTACCTGAACACCGGGCCGGTGCTTACCCACACGATCACGAGAACGAGCGAGCAGATGAACGCGAACGTGCTTCCTGTCCATTCGCTCACCCTCGTCGAGAACCATTCGATGGTCTCTGACCACGCCCTGTGACGCTTCATCAACACGTCCTGTCCATGAGAGTGGGGCGCTGCTTCACGATGAGTACACGAGCGCCGGAGACCGCAGCCGCAAGCCGAGCACGATCAGAACCACGCCGGCCGCTGCGGCATAGATGCCGAGAACCCACGCGATGCCCACGGTGCCCGCGTCCGGGAAGGCGAAGACCAGGATGCCGAACAGCACCGACATGACGCCGCTCAGCGCCAGCAGCTATTCGCCTGTGATGTCGTGATCCCAGGCCACGCCACCGCAAGGATGCCGACGACCACGCCGATGAGCCCTCTGATGAGCCAGAAAGTCGATACGTCCATGCGCCGACCCCCTCCGGTGGTGCTGGCGCAAGCGGTGTGCCTGGCCATCCCTCGTCGTATCGGCCACCGGCTGGAGAGTTCACCTGAAGTCTGAGCGCTGTGCCCGACGATTGGTCACGAACTCTCCGTTTTTCGCGACTGGAAGACCGGGGCTGTATTGAGGAAGTCGACCGCGCCCGCCTTCATGGCGCGGACCGACATCGGAACGTCGCCGTGGCCCGTCATGAAGATGATCGGGATGTGAATGCCGGCGTCCGCGAGCCGCTGCTGGCAGTCGAGGCCCCCGAGGCCAGGCATGCGGACGTCGAGGATCAGACACGCGGGCGCGTCGGGCTTCGGACTCTCCAGAAAGTCCAGCGCCGCGGCGAAGAGTTGCGGACGGAAGCCGACCGAGCGGATCAGA
>Ga0137394_10002664_pt1 | contig 13237 bp, 9 predicted proteins | sample czobulk116metaG_FD_108278 | JGI IMG/M metagenome (GOLD analysis project Ga0137394, IMG submission 108278) | Vadose zone soil microbial communities from Angelo Coast Range Reserve, California, USA - czobulk1.16 metaG | ecosystem: Environmental > Terrestrial > Soil > Vadose zone | place: USA...
AGCGCCAGGTGCCAGAGGCACTCGTCGCACTCCCAGACCTCGATCTCGCCCCTTTCGGCGGCGCGCCGGAAGGCGGGGGCCATCGGCAGGACCTGCTCGAACGCCACGCCGGCGGTGACGGCCCGCTGCACGCAGCCGGCGCCGATCAGGAGGTCCGTCTCGATGCCGGAGGTCGGCCCAGAGACGATCGTCAGGGCCTTCACGCGCCGGCGGATGATCTCGCGCACCAGCGCCATGGGGGGGTTCTGATAAGAGAAGCCCGACAGCCCGACCACCATGCCGTCGCGCACCAGCGCCGCCGCCTCGGAGGCGTCGAGGACCCGCTCGGCACGCTCGTCGCTCACGGCCGCAGGAGGGGGCGGAACTTGTAGCCGTAGACGATGGAACCGTGCTCGGCGGCGTCGCGCAGCGTGCGCGTGACCATCTCGACCGGCATGCCGATGGCGAGATCGACCCCTTCCGTGTCGCTGAGCTGGGCGGTGACGAGCGGCCCCTCCTCCAGGCGCACCATGCCGACGTCGTAGGGCGCGAGCGAGGCGAAGCCGCGGGGCGGCTGGCCCACGCGCGTGTAGGAGTAGAGCGTGCCCCGGCCGCTGAAGCGGTGCGGCGTCAGATCCCCCTTGCGGCAGGACGGGCAGACGGCTCGCGGCGGGAAGAAGCGGCCGCCGCAGGCGGCGCAGGCGCTCCCCTCGAGGTGGTAGAGGGTGCGGCGCATCCGGTGGTAGCGAGGAAGTTCCATGCGGCCTCCCTGGCGGCGCGGGTCCCGCGCCGCCTCCGAGACTCCTAGACGGTCAGGATGTGCGTGACGGCGACTGAGCCGGAGCCGCCGACGCTTTGCGCCATGCCGACCCGGGCCCCCTTCACCTGCGCCTCGCCCGCCTCGCCGCGCAGCTGCAAGACCGTCTCGACCAGCTGGTAGGCGCCGCTGGCGCCCACCGGGTGGCCGCGCCCCTTGAGGCCGCCCAGGGTGCAGATCGGAATGTCCCCCTCCCGGGCGATGCGCCCTTCGGCGGCCAGCTTCAGGGCGCTGCCGCGATCGGCGAAGCCGCAGGCCTCCAGGCTCAGGACCGAGACGATGGTGAAGGCGTCGTGCACCTCGAAGAGATCGATGTCCCGGGGCGCCACCTTCGCCTGGGCGTAGGCCAGGCGCGCCGAGTCGGCCACCGCCTGCCAGACGAGCGGGTCCTTGCGCTCGGCCAGCCCCACGGTGTCGGTGGCGCACGTCGAGGCGGCGATGCGCACCGGGGGCCGCCGCGCCCGGCGCGCCTCGGAGCCCGGCGCGACGAGGATCGCCGCCGCCCCGTCGCAGATGCCGGCCGAGTCGAGGATGTTGATCGGGTCGGAGACGATCGGCGAGGCCATGAAGTCCTCCGCCGTGATCTCGTGCCGGTACATGGCGCAGGGGTTGCGCGCGGCGTTGCGGTGGCTGTTCACCGAGAAGGGGGCGAACTCCTCGTGGCGCGCCTTGTGCTCGTGCATGTAGCGCCGCATCAGCAGGGCGTTGAGCGCCACGAAGGAGATGCCGTGTCCCGCCTCGTAATCGGCATCGGCGGCCGTCGCCAGGGCCGCGGTCACGCCGTCGGTCAGGAGATCGGTCATCTTCTCGACGCCGACGGCCAGGACGTAGTCGTGGGCGCCGGAGGCCACCGCCAGGTAGGCCGCCCGCAGCGCGGCGCCCCCCGAGGCGCAGGCGGCTTCGATCTTGAGCGCCTCGACCGGCAGCAGACCGGCCGCGTCGGCGACGAGCGTGGCCAGGTTCTCCTGGCCGGCAAGCTCGCCCGAGAGCATGTTGCCGACGTAGACCGCGTCGACCCGCTCGACGCCCGCGTCCTGGCGCGCCGCCTGGACCGCTTCCACGGCCAGATCGCGTATCGATCGCCCCCAGTGCTCCGCCACCGGGGTCTGTCCGATGCCGATGATGCCGACGTCTCTCATGCGGTCCGGTCCTCGCTTCGAGCGCGCGCCCGCGCGGCGCGCGGGATCAGAGCAGCCTTATCTTGCCGGACATGCGAAGGTACGTGCCGTAATCGCCGATCTCGTGACGCCGCGCCAGGTAGTCCTGCACCGACGGCGCCTGATCGCGGACCTCCTCCAGCCGCCGGGTCGCCAGCAGCGAGAAGGCGTCGCTCCCCGCCCCGGATCCGTACGAGCAGAAGAAGATCCGCTCGCCGTCCTGCGCCACGTCCAGGATCGCCGCCAGGCCCAGGAGCGACGCCCCCGAATAGGTGTTGCCGATGCGGTCGACCACCGCCCCCGGGGCGATCTGTCGCTCCGTGAAGCCCATCTCGGCGGCGATGCGCCGCATGAACTTCGGGTTGGGCTGGTGGAACACAGCCCAGCGGTAGTCGGATGGCCTGCGCCCCAGCGACTCGAGCAGGCCTTGGGTCGCGGCGCGCGAGTGGGCGAAGTAGCCCGGCTCGCCAGTGAAACGATGCCCGTGCTCCGGGTAGTGCATGTGCTGCCGGCGGAAGAAGTCGGGCGTATCGGTCACGTACGAACCCGACCCTTCGACGCGCGCCACCGCCTCCGAGGGCGGGCCGAAGAGGAAGGCCGCGCCCCCCGCCGCCGCGGTGAACTCGAGGTGGTCGCCGGGCTTGCTCTGCGCCGCGTCCATGCCGATCGCCAGGGCGTACCCGGCCATCCCCGACCCGACGAAGGCGTAGGCGGCCTGCATCGCCTCGGAGCCGGCCTTGCAGGCGAACTCCAGGTCGGCGGCGCTCACCCAGGGGGTGGCCCCGATCGCCTCCGCGACGACCGTGCTCGAGGGCTTCACGGAGTAGGGCTTCGACTCGGAGCCCACCCACACCGCCCGGATCCGCTCGGGCGAGACGCGCGCGCGGGCCACGGCCGAGCGCGCCGCCTCGATCGACATGGTGATGCTGTCCTCGTCGAGGGCGGGGACCGACTTCTCGCGCACCGGCAGGCGGGCATCGTCGCCCCTGCCCCAGGCCGCGGCGATCGCCCGCGTCGGGACGCGCGGCCGGGGAACGTAGGCCCCGTACCCGACGATGCCGACCTCTTGCGTGGTTTTCATCGACCCTCCCTCCCGCCGGATCCCGACCGCGCGGCGCGCTCAGGCCTCGGCGGGTCCCTTGAGGAAACCCTGCAGCAGCAGGTCGGCCAGGGCGTCCGCGAGCTGCTCCTCGCTGAGCCGCCCCCCCGGCCGGTACCACTGGTAGATCCAGTTGATCATGCCGAGCATCGCGAAGGCCGCCACCGCCGGGTCGACTTTGCGCGCCAGCCCCCCGCGCGCGACCTCGCGGAAGGTCTTCTCGAGGAAGCGCACGTAGCGCCGCTTGCGCGCGTTGATGCGCTCGCGGAAGCGACCCTTCAGGGCGTTGTTCTCGTGCAGGATGACGGTGATCTCCTTGGGGCGGTCGCGCGTCACCAGCAGGACGTGGCCGCGCAGCGTGGCCCGCAGCCGCTCTAGGGGGTCCTCGATCCCGCTCACCTGGCTCAGGACCTTCTCCTCGAAGAGGTCCATGCCGTAGGCCATGATGGCGTAGAGAAGCTCCTCCTTGCTCCGGATGTGGTGGTAGACGCCCGCCTTGGTCAATCCCAGGGCGGAGGAGACGTCGCCCATGGACGCCTTGTCGAACCCCTTCTCGCAGAAGATGCGTGCGGCCGTCTCGAGGATCTGGGCCTGCCGTGCCGGCCGCTCCTTCCGTGTCCTGCGTCTCACGCGCGCCCCGCCTCTCACTCGGCCTCCCCGATGGCCGCGGGGCTGACCTACCGACCGGTCGGTAGGATACGTCTCCCCCGCTCCGAAGTCAAGCCCTCGCCCGGGCGCGCCGAGTCTACACCGATCCCACCGCGCGTAACCCCCGTGGCGTACGCGGTCCCCGGAGCGGGCCAGGCGTGCAGTCGCCGGGCACCGGGTCCGGCTCGCTGCGCGAGCCTCCCCTCCGCTTCGCCTCGCGCCGCCCGCCGCGCTGCAGATCGCGCGTCGGGTCCTCGGCGCGAGGTCTCAGAGGGCCCGGCGACTGCACGCCTGGCCCGCTCCGGGGATCGTGGGCGCCTCAGGTCCTCCATGTGTAGGCGTTGATTTCGTCGATCTCCGACGAAGGTCTCGAGCGCGACCCCGTGCGGGGCTGGAAGCCGATGTGAAGCGCCGCGCCTTGCGATTGCCGGGCCCTCCGAGACCGAGCGACCGGGCCCCGCCGCGCGGTCCACAGCGCGGTGGGGGGAGCGAGGCGAGGCGGAGGGGAGGCTCGCGCAGCGAGCCGGACCCGGTGCCCGGCAATCGCAAGGCGCGGCGCTTCACACCGGGGATGCCTCGGTCTCACACGGGGTTGCGTTGCGGCCACGGGACGCTTAGACTCGCCGCTTCGTGTCCGGAGCCTCCGTGGAAAAGAAAGATGGCGGGAGCGGCACCCCGGGCCTGCGGCAGGCGATGGGGTTCGGGGACGTCGTCTTCTACTTCATCACCGCCGGGGTGAACCTTCAATGGGTCGCCACGGCCGCGGCCGCCGGGCCGTGCGCCATCACCCTGTGGCTGATCTCGTGCGCCACCATGTCGCTGCCCCTGGCCTTCTGCGTCGTGGAGCTCTCTTCGCGCTATCCCCAGGAAGGGGGTCTCTACGTCTGGAGCAAGAAGGCGTTCGGGGACTTCGCCGCCTTCATGACCGGCTGGACCTACTGGATGAGCAACCTGCCGTACTTCCCGGGGGTGCTCTACTTCGCCGCGGGCAACGCGCTCTACGTCGCGGGCGATCGCTACAAGCACCTGGCGGGAAGCCGCACCTATTTCATCGTGGCCTCGACCCTGGGGCTGGCGCTCGGCACCTGGCTCAACCTGGTCGGCTTGCAGATCGGCAAGTGGCTGAACACCGCCGGCGCGCATGCGCGCTGGATCGCGACGCTCCTGCTGATGGGGATCGGCGCCACCGCCTGGATGCGGCTCGGACCGGCCAGCACCTTCAGCCTGGAGAGCCTCACGCCAGGCCTGCACCTGCGCGATCTGATCTTCTGGGCCACCATCGCCTTCGCCCTGACCGGGTTCGAGTCGGCCTCGTTCATGGGCGAGGAGATCCGCGACGCGCGACGCACCATCCCGCGCGCCATCTTCACCTCGGCGCCCCTCATCGCCCTGATCTACATCCTGGGGACCCTCTCCGTGCTGGTGGCCCTGCCGGCCGGCGAGGTGAGCAGCATGCAGGGGGTGATCGACGCGATCGCCGCCGCCGACTCGCGCCTCGGCCTCGCCTGGATCACGCCCTTGGCCGCGGGCGTGATCGCCATCAGCGCCCTCGGTAGCGTCGGCGCCTGGCTCGGATCGACGGCGCGCCTGCCGTTCGTGGCCGGTATCGACCACTTCCTGCCGAAGAGCTTCGGCCGGCTGCACCCCAGGTGGCGCACGCCGCACGTGGCGCTCTGGACCGAGGCGATCATCACCCTGGTCTGCGTCCTGCTTTACCAGGCGGGCACGACGGTGCACGGCGCCTACAACATCCTGGTCAGCATGACCGTCATCTCCCTGCTGATTCCCTTCCTGTTCCTCTTCGCCTCGGTCATCAGGGTGCAGCGCGAGCCCGCCGGGCCCGGAGTGATCCGCGTTCCCGGCGGCCGGCCGGTCGCCATCCTGCTCGGCACGGTCGGCTTCCTCACGACCAGCGTGGCGATCGTGCTGTCGGTCTTCCCCGCCCCCGACGAGCCCCACAAGACGCTGGCGGTCGTCAAGGTGATCGGGTTGACCGTGGTGAACGTGGCGGGCGGGGCCCTGGTTTACGCGGTGGGACGCCGCCGCGGAGTCGCGCGAGCGGGCGGCGGAGCCGGCGCGGGAGGCGCCTCGGGGGCGCCCTAGAGGGTCGCCTCGATCTCCCGCTTGCGGCGGGCGACGAAATCGCGCAGCGCCTCGTCGATCGCGGGGTCGAGCCTGGGCTCCTGGTAGGAGCCGAGGAGCTTCTTCCAGCGCTCGGTGGCACGCGCGTAGGCGTCCTTCGAGCCCTTCTTGACCCAGGCCTCGTACGCCTCCGTGTCGGCGAGCTGCGGGAAGTAGAACTCGCTCTTGAAGTGCCTGCGGGTGTGCTCCTCGCCCAGGAAATGCCCGCCCGCCGGCACGTGCGCGATCACGTCCAGGGCCAGCGTCTCGTCGTCCACCGGCACCCCCGCGAAGAAGCGGGCGGTCATCTCGAGCATCTCGGCGTCGATGACGATCTGCTCGAACGAGGCGGTCAGCCCGCCGTCCGACCAGCCGGCGGCGTGCAGCACGTAGTGCACGCCGCCGAGGATGAGCGGCCAGAGCATGTTCATCTTCTCCTGGCCGGCCTGGTGGTCGGGGATCTTCGAGTTGGTCAGCACCCCGCCGCCGCGGCACGGCAGCCGGTAGCGCCGCGCCATCTGCGCCGACCCCAGGATGCCGAGCGCCGCCTCCGCGCGGCCGAAGGCCGGCGCGCCGGTGCGCATCTCGAGCCCGGTCAGGAACGAGCCGTACATGACCGGCGCCCCGGGCCGCACCATCTGCGCCAGGACCACCGCCGCCAGCGCCTCGGCGTTCTGCTGCGCCACCGCCGCCGCCAGGGTCACTGGGCTCGTCGCCCCGGCCATGATGAACGGCGTGATGATGTTCACCTGCCCCGCGGCGGCGTACTCGATCAATCCCTCGGCCATGTTGGAGTCGTAGCGCAGCGGGCTGTTCGAGTTGATGATCCCGACCAGGACGGGCTTGTCGAGGATCCTCTCCCGGCCGCCGAAGACGATCCCCATCATCTCGATGTGGTCGAGCGAGCGCAGCGTGCTCCAGGCGTCGCCGATCATCCCCTTGGCGCTCAGCCTGATCTGGTCGTAGAGGATGTCCAGGTGGCGGGTCTCGACCGGCAGGTCCTTCACGGCGACCTCGGGGCAGCCGTGGTGCAGCACCTCGATCGCCTCGCACAGCCGGATGAGGTCGCGCTGGTCCTTGACCGTGCCGTCGCGCCGCCCGCCCTCGCGGTCGGCGACGAAGGGCGGGCCGCTCACCGGCGCGAGCACCAGGTTGTCGCCGCCGATCACCACGTCGTTGGCCGGCTGGCGCGCATGGAGGGTGAACTGGGAGGGGGCCTTGCGGATCTGCTCCTCCACGAACTCGGGAGGCATGTAGACCCGCTGCGCCGGGTCGTCCACGCGCACGCCGGCCTTGCGGAACATATCGAGGGCGCGCGGCTCCTCGAACACCACGCCGTGGTCGCGCAGCATCTTCATCGAGGCGCGATGGACCTTCTCCTCCGCCTCGGGAGACAGGATCGGCAGCGGCTTGAGGGTGTTCTTGAGACCGCGCATCGGAGATGCGCAGCCTAGCAGAGCGCGCCCTTGGGGACAAGCGCGACCGGCAACGCCCGTCCGCATCGTGAGACGGCCGGGGCCGCCCTGATCAGCGCGGCAGGATCGGCCCGAGGAGCATCAGCCCGCCCCATATCACCACGAGCGACGTCAGGTCGAGCAGGACGCCGGCGCGGATCATGCGGCGCAGCGGCACGAGGCCGGTGCCGAAGACGATGGCGTTCGGAGGGGTGGAGACCGGAAAGATGAAGCCGCAGGTCGCCGCCAGGCCGACGCCGATCGCCGGCCGCACCGGGTCGAGGCCGGCGGCCCGCGCGGCCGCGATGACCATCGGCACGAGGAGGGTCGCCGAAGCGGTGTTGGAGGCGAACTCGCTGACGAAGATGGTCAGGGCGATGGCGCAGAAGAGCAGGCCGGCGTCGGAGCGGGCGAAGCCGACCGACCGCAACCCCTCCCCCACCCAGCGCGCCACGCCGGTCGACTCGGCCAGGGTGCCGAGCGACAGCCCGCCGCCGAACAGCAGGATGATCCCCCAGTTGACCCGCCGTCCTTCCTCCCAGGTGAGGGCGAAGCGCCGCCGGCGCCAGTCGACCGGCGCCAGGAACAGGATGGTGGCGCACAGGAGCGCCACGCCCGCCTCGGGCAGGTGCGCCTCGAGAGAGCGCGCCAGGTCCGACGTCGGGCCGAGCGCCAGCGCCGCGACCGACGGGAGCATCCAGAGCAGGGCGGCCAGGGCGAAGGCGGCGGTGGTCAGGCGGGCGCCGCGGCCCTGCGCCGCCGGATCCGCCTCCGGCTCCACCTCGGCGAGGTCGTCCTCCGGAGGGCCGCCCGCGCCGTCGCGCCCCGGAGCCGACTCAAGCGCGGGCCTGCTCCCGCCGGCGCCGCCCCGCCCACCGGTCCGGATCAAGGCGAAGTGCGTCGTGGCGATCGACGCGGCGAACAGGACGACGGCGATCGGCATCCCGAACAGCAGCCAGCCGGCGAAACCCACCCGCACGCCGCACAGCCGTTCGATGAACCCGGCGGTCAGCAGGTTGGGCGGCGTGCCGATCAGCGTGGCCATGCCGCCGATCGAGGCCCCGTACGCCACCATCAGGAGCGCGCCGCTGATGAAGCCCGGAGTCGCCGCCGGCGCGGCGGACCGGCCGCGCACCGCCCCGATGGCGATCGGCGTCATCAAGGCCGCCGTCGCGGTGTTGGAGAGGCAGGTCGAGATCAGGGCGGACGACCCTCCGATCCCGAGCAGCCGCCCGAGCGGGCTCCTGGCAAAGGGCCCCGTGCCGAGCAGCCGCGAGGCGACGCGCCGATCGAGGCCGTATTTCTTGAACGCCTCCGCCAAAAGGAAGCTGCCCACGAACAGGAAGATGACCGGGTCGGCGTAGGGCTGCAGCACGGCGCGCGCCGGGGCGACGCCGAGGACGATCGACAAGGCCGAGGCCAGAAGCGCCGTCGCCGGGAGCGGGATCGCCTCCGTGGCCCAGAAGACGACGCTGAGGGTGAGGACCGCCAGCAGACGGCGCGCCTCCGGCGGGTGGCCGCCGGGATCAAGAAGATAGACCAGCAGGGAGAGGGCCGGGCCGCAGGCCAGGCCCGCCGTCTTCAGGCGCGCCTCGAGATCGCCGCCCGGGATCCCCGCCGGGAGGCTCCGGGCCACGCGTCAGGCGGTCCCGAGCCAGCGCCGGACGCGGTCGGCGATCTGCGCGCCCGTGAACCCGAACTTCTCCGCCAGGACCTTGTCGGGGGCCGAGGCCCCGAAGCGCTCCATGCCGATGAGGAGCGCCTCGCACCCGGCCACCCTCTCCCAGCCGAACAGCCGCGCCGCCTCGATGACGACGGTGCGCGCGCCACGCGGCACGACCGAAAGGCGGTATGGTTCGGGCTGCTCGAGGAAGAGGTCCGGGCAGGGCATCGACACGAGGCGCGAGCCGATCCCCCCGGCCGCCAGGATCCCCTGCGCCTCCTGGACCGCGGCGACCTCGGAGCCGGTGGCGATCAGGACCAGCGGCGCCGCGTCCCCTCCTCCCGGGCCCCCCGGTCCCGGGCCCCCCGATGCCGCGCCGCCCGCTTCGGCCGCGGCGGCCTCCGAAAGCACGTAGCCGCCGCGCAGCAGGAGATCGGGCCGCAAGCCCGCCGGCCGCTTGAGGGGCGCCAGGTTCTGCCGCGTCAGGACGAGCGCGGTCGGGGCGTCCTTGCGCCCCAGCGCCAGGCTCCAGGCCATGGCGGTCTCCGGGCCGTCGGCGGGGCGGATCACCTTGAGGCGCAGGACCGTGCGCAGGCTGGCGAGCTGCTCGATCGGCTGGTGGGTCGGCCCGTCCTCCCCCAGAAGGAAGCTGTCGTGGGTGAAGACGTAGATGACTTGAAGGCCCATCAGGCAGGCCAGCCGCACGGGCGGGCGCATGTAGTCGGAGAAGATCAGGAAGGTGCCGCCGAACGGGATCGGCCCGCCGTGCAGCGCCAGCCCGTTCAGGATCGAGCCCATGGCGTGCTCGCGCACGCCGAAGTAGAGGTTGCGGCCGGCGAACGCGTCGCGCCTGATGACCTCGCTCGCCGCGATGTGGGTCTTGGTCGAGGTCTCGAGGTCGGCGCTGCCGCCGCAGAAGGAGGGGACGAGGTCGGCGACCTTCTGGATCAGCCGCGCGGAGATCGAACGCGTCGCCTCGGCCTTGGCCGGCTGCGGCAACGCCTCGAGCAGGCGAGCGAAGAGATCGTCCGGGACGGCCCGGCCGCGGTAGCCCTCATAGAGGGCGCGCCTGTCGGGATGGGCCTTGCTCCAGGCCTCGAAGCGCTCCCGCCAGGCGTCGCGGGCGCGGCGCCCTTCCTCCGCGCGGGCCGCGAACAGGCGGCGCACCTCGTCGGGGACCAGGAACGCCGGCTCGAGCGGCCAGCCGAGGTTCTTCTTGGTGGCAATCGTTTCCTCGGGCCCGAGCGGCGCGCCGTGCGCCTCGGAGGTGTCGTGCTTGTTGGGGCTCCCCTGGGCGATGTGCGTGCGCGCCGCGATCAGCATCGGCCGCGCGCTCTCGGCCGCGGCCGCCTGCAGCGCCGCCTGGATCTGCGCGTGGTCGTGGCCGTCGATCCGCTGCGTCGCCCAGCCGTACGCCTCGAAGCGACGGAGCACATCCTCCGAGAAGGAAAGGCGCGACTCCCCGTCGAGCGTGATCTGGTTGTCATCGTAGATCAGGGTCAGGTTGCCGAGGGCGAGGTGCCCGGCGAGCGAGGCCGCCTCCGAGCCGACCCCCTCCATCATGTCGCCGTCGCTGGCGATCCCCCAGACGCGGTGGCCGACGATGAGGTGCGCGGGCGTGTTGAAGCGCTCGGCAAGCATCTTCGCCGCGATCGCCATGCCGACGCTGTTGCCGACACCCTGGCCCAGCGGGCCGGTGGTGGTCTCGACGCCGGGCGCGCAGCCGTGCTCCGGGTGGCCGGGTGTCGCGCTGTCCCACTGCCGGAAGCGCTTGAGCTGCTCGAGCGGCAGGTCGAACCCCGACAGGTGAAGCAGGGCGTACAGCAGCATCGACCCGTGGCCGGCGGAGAGCACGAAACGATCGCGGTCCGGCCAGGCGGGATCCTTGGGATCGAAGCGCAGGTGGCGGGTCCAGAGCTCGAAGGCGCAGTCGGCCATCCCCATCGGCATGCCGGGGTGGCCGGACTTGGCCGCCTCGACGGCATCGATGGCCAGGGTCTTGATGGTGTTGACGGCCAGCCGGGTGAGGGCGGCGTCGGGAGACGTCGAGGGCATGCGCGCCGCGGCTCCTCGCCGCTCAGGCGGTTCCGGCCGTCAGCGCCTTCTCGATGTCGACCTTGAACGCCCGCACCACCTCGTCGTGGCGCGGCTTGGGTGGCTTCTTGCGCATGACGACGTCCTTCATGTCGCGCGCGTAGGAGGATCGGGCGATCAGCCGGCCCCCTTCGATCAGGCCGAAGGTCGAGGTGACGTGCCGGCCGATGGCGAAGATCTCCCCGGTCGAGAAGCGCATCTGCTTGATGATCTGGTCGGTGAGGATCTCGTACTCCGAGCCCAGGATCTGGTTTCCCGGCATGGCGAAGTTCTCGAATACCGGCATCGCTTCCTCGAGCGTGCTCTTGCGGTCGGTCGCCAGGTGCTGCTTGACCACCCCCTCGTACCAGTGGAAGTGGCGCCATTCGTCGGCGATGATCTTGGTCAGCAGCTCGTTCAGCAGCGGCTCCTGCACGGTGCGCCGGAACATCTGGTAGAAGAACGCCGTCAGCAGCTCCTGGCAGTAGGTGAAGACGTTCGCCTGCAGCGGCGTCTTCACGTACGGCACCTCGAACTTGCGCTGCCGCGGCCTCTGCAAGGAGACCTTCAACTCCTCCGGGTCGAGCCCCACCAGGTGCAGGTAGGCCACCAGCTTGTCGGCGTGGTTCTGCTCCTCGCGCTCCCAGAGCTGGAAGAAGGTGGACATCGTGTCGTTGACGCAGAAGCGGTCGAGGAGCAGAGCGGTATAAACGTCGGTGTACGACTCCACGAAGGTCACGAGCTTGACGACGAACAGGTTGTCGAGCGTCAGCTTGCCGCGGTCGAAGATCGTCCAGTCGACCTGCACCGGCCCGGCGCTGTCCCAGCGGATCTTGCGTGCGCCCTGCTCGAACTTCTCGAAGCGCTCGGCCAGCTGCCCGGAGTCGATCGGGATGGTCGGCTGGGCAGGCACGTAGGGCCGCGCTCCGGCGTGGCCGCCGTCGTGTGCGGTGGCGTGCGTGGATCCGTTCGTCATGGGTCAACCTTCCTCTCAAGAGCGCCCGCGGAGGTGCGGGACGCGTGGGCGATGGCTCCTGCCGGTGCTTACGACTGCCGCTCGACCGCGGCCTTCTGGAGCTCTTCCTCCTCGGGGAACGGCACGGGGTACCGGTTCGTGTAGCAGGAGGTGCAGAACGTGCTTTCCTCGCGCACGGCACGGAACATGCCCGGCAGCGACAGGTAGCCGAGCGAGTCGGCCCGGACGTAGCGCCGGATCTCGTCCACCGTGTGCGACGAGGCGATGAGCTCGGCGCGGCGCGGCGTGTCGACGCCGTAGTAGCACGGGCCGACGGTGGGCGCGGAGGAGATGCGCAGGTGCACCTCGCGGGCTCCGGCGGCCCTCACCATCGAGACGATCTTGCGCGAGGTGGTGCCGCGCACGATCGAGTCATCGATCAGCACCACCCGCTTGCCTTGCAGCAGTGTCCTGACGGGGTTCAGCTTCAGCTTGACGCCGAAGTGGCGGATCGACTGGCGCGGCTCGATGAAGGTGCGGCCGACGTAGTGGTTGCGCACCAGGCCGAACTCGAGCGGCACGCGCGACTCTTCGGAGAAGCCGAGCGCGGCGTAGACCCCCGAGTCCGGGACCGGCACGACGACATCGGCGTCGGCCGGCTGCTCGCGCGCCAGCTCCTGTCCCAGTCGCTTGCGCACCTCGTGCACGCTGCGCCCGAACACCAGCGAGTCCGGGCGCGAGAAATAGACGTACTCGAAGATGCACTGCGACGGCGGCTCGGCCGGGAACGGCCGGTACGACTTCACGCCGGCCGCGCCGACGACCACCATCTCGCCCGGCTCGACGTCGCGCACGAACTCGGCGTCGATCAGGTCGAGGGCGCAGGACTCCGAGGTGAGGATGTGGGCCGGCCCGAGGCGCCCGAGCGACAGCGGCCGGAAGCCGCGCGGGTCGCGCACCCCGATGATGCGGTCCTTGGCGAGGAAGATCAGCGAATAGGCGCCGCGCACCTGCTTGAGGGCGTCGACGATGGCGGCCTCGAGATCGGCCTGCGGCGCGCGCGCGATCAGGTGCAGGATGACCCCGGTGTCCGAGGAGGTGCGGAAGATCGATCCCGCCCGCTCGAGCTCGCCCCGCACGCTGAAGGCGTTGACCAGGTTGCCGTTGTGGGCGATGGCGATCTCGCCCTTGCAGGAGTCGATGCGGAAGGGCTGCGCGTTGACCAGGCTGCTCTTGCCGGCCGTCGAGTAGCGCACGTGGCCGATGGCCAG
>Ga0137394_10002665_pt1 | contig 13235 bp, 14 predicted proteins | sample czobulk116metaG_FD_108278 | JGI IMG/M metagenome (GOLD analysis project Ga0137394, IMG submission 108278) | Vadose zone soil microbial communities from Angelo Coast Range Reserve, California, USA - czobulk1.16 metaG | ecosystem: Environmental > Terrestrial > Soil > Vadose zone | place: USA...
GGAGACCAGCAAAAAAGAGGAAGAGGGAAATGTGTATCAGGAGAAGTAATGCCTCAATGAGCCAAGAGACATGGAACCTGATAACGCCGTAGGAAAAGAATGTACGGACGCGCATCCGCTGATGTGGACTATATCGTGGCCTCTGGATGAATTTGACGTATCGACGTGCCCATTGTTGTACCAGAGTTGCAAAGCCAGCACAAGTGAGGCTGATAACTAGGCTCAGTACCCAGAGTGAATTCACCCAAATGACGTATCTCGGTGGAGATAATAGCACCATGGTGGAAGAGAATGATGCATTAGGTGAACCCGAGTCGGCGAGAACCCGGTAGATTTTCTCGAGATAGAACGCTGAAGTATACTGAGTGTGAGAGTCTGGCCTCAGGTCCAGGACAGTGACCGCAAGCAGCGCGGCGACAGCTGCAGAGAAGAGACCGGTCTGCAGTATATTGCACCAGCTCATGAATATGTGTTTACGAATGGAGACACGACTCACGAATACGAGGATCCCATCCGCGTCTTTTTTCCAGCGCTCCGCCATCTTGCTATCTTCTTCTGCAATTCTTGAATATATGGAGACGAGTGGCCCTGAGCTATCCCGAAAGTTGGGCTCTCCAGTCGGCGGCTGGTTGGCTCCTGACGAAGGCCAGTCTTGGTAGGTATTCCCTACACATAGGATTGAGCTTGTGGAGAGATAATGACCGAGCGGATGGTAACATACCACTTACATTCCCCGTTTCGAGATCACGGTGGAGATCCTCAGACATCGGAAAGAGACGCGTTATAGGAAGATATGAGCGGTTGAGAAAGACGACGATGGGCAGCTTTGGAGGGGTGATAACCCCATAAAAGCTTCAAGGCACACCTCTAGCCCCCGACCCTAGACCCCACGGGTATGAGGATGATGTGCGACCACACCTTCACCTCCTTCACTCAGCGCGATCACTGAAGCATGGGCGTTAGGGAGTATGACCACCGTGATCGCAAACCGACCAGATTCCAGGAGTGCCTATTCTCATGATCGGTTCAGAGTGGGAAATTTCATTGATGCTCGCGTTATGTGAAGTAGAGCCAGGCAGTGATCCGCATGTCCGGCTGGCCAGGTTCCCACGGTCACACATGCTCACGTGCACAAAGCTTGGCCTTTCGGAAAAAAATATGGACGCCGGTCAAACCTTGACATGCTTGACATACTGCGCGCTGGTGCCGTTGTTCATGATTTCGGATAGGAAAGGAGTCGACCTCAGCTTCGCACATGACCGCCATTGGTGGCAAACGGACTTGTCATGAGAGAGAAACTGGGTCCATATTTCATTCATTATATATGATAGATGACGCTCAGTGCAAGAATGATGTCGGCAGAACCGAACACAATGCAGCATAATACAAAATGGATAATTGTGAATTGCGTGGAGAGTCCGGGAGAAAGTGAGCAGAATAGTCCTGTAGCAAGAAATACAACACGACGACCTCTTTGGTCGATATATTATGCTCTAAGGTACACGTTGGATCACTAGCACTCAAAATTCACCTCAGCCAGCAGCAGGGTATCACGCACGACGGCGGATACGATACTGGGCGAAGCTCGTCGTAGCTTTCTGCGAGTAAATCAACATTCCGCGGCATTGGTGACGGTTGATCAATACTTACTTCATCAAGGCCCATGGTCTACCCAACACACTACTAGTAGCGTGTCCTATGCTGAACATCTGGCTCACGTCGCAGTGTGGCTGCAGGAATGTTAGGGGTCGATGGCGCCGACTGACGTGCCGGTGGGCGATGGTAGCTTTCCATAGCATTGATAACAATGGGCCTGTTTGGATCCTGAGTATCGTTGGGCGTACCAGCACCTCCAACACCGAGCGCAGCGGGTTTATCTGAGAATGTGGAAGCCTGTGCAGGAATGGACAGGCGAGCGGCATCTGACGAGGAGGATAATGGTGTCCCGAGTGTAGGATCGTGGTCACTTCGTGTCGCAATGGCGTCCATGGCTCCAGGGAGCGCGGAATGAAGAGGGCGGCTGCTAAGGGGCGGCATCGAGGTAGGTGTTGGTGTTGGTGGGAGGTCAAATCCGGTAGAAGACGAGATTGATGGTTCCGTTTCCTGTGCTTTTCGTCGAGCTGGACCACCGCCAAAGGTAGAGCAAGGGGCGGTGTTAGTCGTGTGGGGGATGGCGGAGATCTCAGCGGAAGCAGCACTTCGGCCTTCGGGAGGTACAGGTTGAGATGGGGTGGTAGGTATGAGGGTAGGGCATGGCATCGCGTCAGGGATTTTCTGAAGAGGAGAAAGAGGAACGTCTTTCGCTGGTCCCTCGTCAAGGTGAGGGTCTTGGTTCGAGTCCAAGCGATGGTCGACAACGCGGCAAAATGGATACGGTAATGGCTCGGGAAGAGTCTCGTCATCACGAGCGATGGAGCCAGAATACGCCACTGGGCCAGTGTCGCTGGTGGCTTGGTGCAACGCGGAGAAAATTTGGCCAATCCTTTCAAGGATCAAGTCGGGAGTGCTCCCTGCCCCGCGATTTTGCGCTTCGCGAACGACTTCATTCCACGCGGTGCAAAACTCGTGCTGTTGTGCAGGAAGGGTGTTGTATATATCAAAATCGGAGAAGTCCCGGAGGATGTCTGGGTCCCACGGTGGGGAATCGGTGCGAAGGAACTGCTGGGTGGCGTGGATCAAGATGGCGAGCGAGGCGCTGTCGCCTCGCACGACATGCTCCCGAAGGGCACGACCTGGTATGCCAAATTCGTCCTGGACAAGCGAGATCCAGCGCTCATCGCGTTCACGAGGTTGAACCCGAGAGACGATGCGAGCAATTATCTTTCGTATATGTGACGAAAACTGAATGTCACTGTGACCCCAGTGTCTCAGAGTATGGCCGACCTCGATGGATTGGAGCGCCACGGGCCAGCACCCTTCGAATATGTTGCATAGGATCTGCGAAACCGCTCCTGGTCCGAGAGCCGCGCGGGCGGCATTGAGGCAGATGACGAGCCGATCGGCGCTGCCTGATCCAGTGAAGGTATTGGATGAGAAAGTGTGATCAAGAAATCCGTTCAACGCCTGATGGAACTTGGTCTGAAACTTGTCCGAAAGACGTCCTTGGAGAGTGTTAACCAGCTTTGAATCGAAAAAGCCGGGGATGGCGCCAAAGAACTGTTCCAGTGCAGCATCGTCAGCCACGTAGTTGAATGTCCACTCGAGGACATTGGGATCGAACTCGGATAAGCGCTTTGAAGCAGCTCCCACTACCCCCATACATTTACCTTTAAGGAGCCCTTCATGGTAACGGAGACTCAGGTCACGATAGCGCCTCCTGCTAGTCTCGCAAAGACGACGAAGGGGTGGTATGCAGGAGGAAACCCGAAGCACAATATCCCATACCCCAAAACTAATCCTCAAAACTAATTCAGAGAATGGTGTGTAGAAGAGTATCTCGGGCTTGAAAATTGATGCAGCCGTATACAAGAAATAGAGAACTCCTCCATGTACAGCGCACAAAGCCCCAGAACCAAAGACGATACGATCGATATTGAAGAGAAAAATGAGCCCGCCAGTCACATAGAAGACTAGGGAAACACATAGGAAGAAGGCCATGGGGAACGTTACCCAGAAAAGGCAGGACCCGTTTGTAAGGGCCTCACGGACCCGGGCGCGCTGATCTGGTGTAAGCCAAGGCTGCTGAATGGCCATGCCATATCTTCGTGCCCACTGTCGCAGCAGCATCGCCAACATGGCACTTAAGAGACTGCTAGCCATGCTCAAGAACCAGAGTGAATTTGTCCAGAGGGCAGCTGCTGGTGGAGAGAATGGAGGGGGGGTAGCCAATGTGGACGGCATGGACGCGTTCGGGTTGGCAAGATGCTGATAGATGCTTTTGAGATAGAACGCAGATGTATTTTCCGGGTTTGGTCTCAGGTCTTGGAAAGACACTGTAACCGATGCGCTGACGGCGGCTGTGAATAAACTAGCCTATGTCCTCCAGTTGATATGCGCAGCCTCATGGAAACTAACATGAGGGCTCACGAATATCAGGATCCCATCTGCCTCCTTTTGATAACGTTCGATCATCTTGTTGTCTTCTTCCTCTGCAATCTTACAGTACATGGAAAAGAGTGGCCATGAGCTGTCGCCGCCGTCCGGTTCTCCTGGAACCGACCAGTGGGGGGATGGGGGGGGATTCTTTGTCGGTGCTGACTGAGGCAGGTCGCGATGACCATCGACTAAACACGCGGGTCAATTTGGAGAATAAGGCTGAGGCGTAGCGATATCACCTTCGCCGTCCCTGCTCTCGATATCCGTCGGGGGTGGGCTCGTAGCCTGATACATTGAGAGTGTGTTTAGTTGTGGTATATGCAGTTAAACAGTCGCGGAGCGTATACGGAGCCGTGGAAAGACCTCGACGATGGCTTAAGAAGGCCGTGGCCTTATGGAAACAGACGGGCCTAAGGAGGTGGATACCGTGACAGGTTTGCTCCTAATAATAACATGGCAATCGGTCGCTGTGAAACTTTGTTTTTTTCCCAGTTGCCGTGGGTGTTTGTTGTTTTGTAATTCTTGTGTTTTTCTTTTCGCTTTGGTTGTGGGTGCTTGTTTTATTCTCAATTGATTACATCACCCGTCATGCCATAAAAGCGGTTAATACATGCTGTTGTGATCAACCTGATGAAACTCATCAAAGTTTCAAGACGTCTTATGATAAGTACGTAACGCCCTTGTCAATCATTGGATCATTCGCTTTCTCAGATCGTGGCATTCTACGAACAGAAAGATGGCTCGCACTGTAGCACGATCTACAAGAATGTTGAGTCCTCGTTAAAGACGGACATGGAGTAGCTTACAATGCCCGTGAGTCCCCTTTCCCATGAGCAAGTCACAGATACTGTATAGATAATGCTTGGTGTGATGGCGGTCTCCGAGTCAAGGAATTCTGGTGAGACCGGGGCTGATGGCGGCACTGATGGTTGTCAAGCTGGGTTGGATACCGCCATCGAGATTGAAGGGCCTGAACGCCGGGCCGCCCGTGCGTCGTGATGCGTATAGGACGACCCGATGTTTGTGGCCCGAGTGGCGTGAGAGGCCAAGCTGCGGAGCAAGGTGCGGGCTAATGGTAAGTTAGGGACGGGGTACGTCGGAAATGATGGCAAGTGAGGAATATCACCAAATCGAGTCACAATGACCGTGACATGTGGGAATCTGAAACGTAATGATCGTTTTCTGCCTTGTGTTTCTATGCCATGCTGGAGGACGAAGGAAAGATGAGGTTGGGTGCGGTCCCGTTGGCGAAAATTTCGGCGCTATATTGTCTTGCAATGCTGACGGCAAAGCCGACTGATATTGTGGAAATACGCAGGGGGCAGGGATTCAAGAGGAGTAGGGAGAGACGGTGTGGGCCAAGTGGCTAGGATGTTAAGGGGGTAATGTGAACAACACTGTGAACAGCGATGTTGCAGGACAGATTCGACCAGATTAAACAGCCGTCATCATTGATAGAAGCAGAGTTTACAATTTCGATCAAGGACATGACCCACGCCATCAGCGTATCGCTGATGAGACTAGTCATGATCGTGTTGGTGGTCCTCAGGCAGGAAGGTTTTCTCAGAAGTGTCAAGGCCAGCGGATGCAGATGGGTGTAGGTGATGGAACACCTCCATCGGAGTTGGGGATCCCACGTCAACGGCATCGTGTTGGGCGTCGGCGGTCCCAACATGTAGCATGATATGGCGTTCCAAAACTGAGGGAAACTGCGGCCCATGGTGACGGTATGTTCGAGATGAGGATGGAGACCCCAGTGCGTGAGGGATGATGTCATCTGACCGGATTCGAGGAAATTCTACGGTTGAAGGGGGGTCCACATGAATCCCACTGCCGAGGGTCGCCATCAGGACAGGTGGCTGTATTGAGTCAGAAATGACGGGAGGGCTGATGGCCAATTGCCTGCTTGTCTGTGGGGGGTTGCCAGTACTAGATATCGGTGGAGGGATTGGGCGGGCCGTAAGTGAAGAAGTAGACATGTTAGTGGATTCCTGTGGTACTGGGATAGTGGCGACGTCCAGCGAAGCTGTGGGAAGGGGCTGGCTCTCTATCGGAGCATGCGAAGCATCGTTCAAATCACCGAATGTGGTGGCATGACCTGAGGTCCACAAAACCAAGGACCTTATGCTGGTAAGAGGAGTCTGGGCGGCGGAATCCGGGCAATGACCGGCAATGTCGCATAGTGGATACGAGGATGGCTGGTATAAAATGTGGGCTAGATCGCCGGTAGCAGCAGAGAATGCAGTCGGAAGAGCATCGGTGCCTCGATGTAAATCAATGTACGCAAGGCGTATCTCACGGAGAATATCAAGAGGCATGCTGTAGGCCCCTTTATCCCTTGCGTCCAGGATTATTTCATTCCACAAAGCACAAAACTCGTGTCGCAGTCGAGGGAGTGTTTCGCGTGTGTTGAATTGTGAAAGTGTCCACAGAATATTCGCCGTCCAGGATTTATCGCGAAAAGCTTTGCGAGTGAGGTGGTTCAGGATGGAAAGCAATACGCTATCGCCATGGTCGATGTGATCCCGAAGGACATGCTCCGGTATGCCAAATTGGTCAGCAGCAAGCGCCACCCAGCGGTCATTACGTTTCCGCGCCCTGGCGAGGATGCTGGCAACTATGCATCTCGCGGGATTGGAAATATCGTCGATATGATCGCTCGTGCACCAGTGCGCCAGAGTATACCCCGTCTCGACGGATTGAAGGGCTTGATCCCAGCGCCCCTCGAAAATGTCATAAAGGATTTTTGAAACAGAAAAAGGACCGTGCAGCGCACTGGTGGCATTCATGCAGGTGACGACTCGACGAATTTTGACAGATTCGAAGACTGAGTTGGATAACAAAGTACGACCCAAGAATCCGTCCAACCCCTCCCAGAATTTTGTGCTAAGCGCAACTGGGAGATTTCTGTTCACCAGATTGGACCTGAAGAAGCGAGGGATGGCCTCGAAGAGTTTTTCGACTGTGTCATCCTCGCCCAGAGCATCTATTGCCCAGTCCAAGATGCGGAGGTCGATTTCCGATGATCGTTGCAACATCGTTTCCTCGGCTGCCTTCCCTCTACCTCGTAATACCCAGCCGCGATAACGGTTCCTCGAATCACGGAAGCGCCCCCGGGTTTCTGGGCTAAAGATGGGATAGAACGAGGATAGAAGTTCAAAGGTTATGTATCGTATGCTGGCATAGAGCAACCAGGTTGGTGCCGAAAGTGGTGCATAGTACGGGCTGTCGTGCCGAAAAATTGGCATCAGTGTGATCCACCCATACACTATTGAGAAAAGCGCGATCCACCAAGTCACAGAGTTGAAGACCATGCGATTGGTATTGAAGAGAAAAATGAGGAGCCCAATAAAGAACAAGAAGAGTGATAGATGTACTAGGGTGGGCAATGTTTCAACGACGCGGGAGAGATACAACTTCTCAGCGCCTTCCGAAAAGAAGGCGCGCGTTCGCGCGCGCTTCTCTGGACTGCACCGTGGCGGTTGAGTGTTCCTGACATATCGACGTGTCCATTGATGTACCAGTGTTGCCAACAGGGCGCAGGTAAGACTGACAACTAAACTCAAAGACCAGAACGAATTGACCCAGACAGCATATGTCGGAGGAGAGAACGGGGGTGGTTTGACGACAGCGGAGGGGATGGACGGGCGTGATATGTTCTGCTCGGCCAGAAGCTGAAAAATGTTCTCGAGATAGAATGCCGATGTGTCCTGAGGGTCTGGCCTCAAGTCCTGGACTGACACCGCGAGCAGTGCAGCGTCAGCAGCGGAGAATAAACCGGTCTATGATGCTTTCAGTTTATACGTAGAGGCAGTATGAACCGCGACATGAGGACGCACGAAAATGAGGATGCCATCGGCGTCTTTTTGCAAACGCTCTGCCGTCTTATTGTCTTCTTCCTCTGCGACCTTCGAATACATGCTAAAGAGCGGCCCAGAGCTGTCATCGTATATGGATTCGCCTTGAGATGGCTGCGATGATTGTTTCGTTGCTGACCGATGTTGGGGGCGGTGATGGTCTATAATACAAGTTTGTGAAATTTGTGAGGCAATTAAAGACTATCAGTGACATATATACCTGGACTGCGCCCCCTTTCCGTATCGTCATGTCTTCTTGCAGCTTGGGGCATCGGCAGTGTCTTGCGCAATTAGCGTATACAGGTCTTATGAGGGATCCACAGCTTGAGCGCCACCTACACTAGTACTGGGCTAATAAAGTTCACACTTATCGGAACTTTAATTCAGCACGCTCCACAGGTTCTTGGTATAGGGAATGTTAAATTATCGTTAATGACAACGTACCCAAGTTGTGTTGTTCAGTGGCAGACCTACGAATCTAGGCTTCGATCCAACTAACGGTAGCAGATATTTTGCTGCCCATCGCCCAATGAAGGAAATTTGAAACAGGTCATCCTCGGAAACAGAGCAATACGTTGCGAAACAGAATATGAGGAATGGATATCAGTCTACCAGTAGAGCTCGAGACGAGAGTTCGGTTATCGCCGCGTCGCAGAAGACTCGGATTACGCCGAGTGCCGTCGGGCACCTTTGGTCAAATATATGTCCTTGTGTCCGCAATACTAGTACGCCATATTGGATTGGAATGAGTCGAACGTACCAGGACGAATGGGACGAAGACACGACGAGGTAGCCAGTGTGTTTATTCCCTTTCTTGCTCCACACAGTCTACAATTGGAAGACGTGGAGGCCTATTAGCTCAAAATTGGTCCCGAAAACCGACATGCTTTGTTTCGTACTAGAAACTTCTGCCTTCCAGGTGATGCGTCTTTCCCGGTTTCAAGCAAGTACAAACCTTGTCATTATGAACTGTGGTGTATGGCGTGACATTGCACTTAATCTGGAATTCTTCGGTGTAAGGAAAGCCTGCGAGAGCAAGGATGCCTTGCACCCTCCAACCACCCCAATCTATGCTACGGGGATGGAGTTTATTATTCTGTGCTGGAGTTGTGCTGGGCCCGATGCTTGTTGGCCTGAGTGTTGGGCGATCTCTCCTCCATGGTAGTGATACTCGCACAGCAAGGGCCGAGAAGTATGGTGAGGAGTACGACGAGCAGAGAGTGAGCCAATTGAATCAGTCCACTGGCAGATCCTTCCCTTCTGCATCTACTTCTTGAGCCTGTTGGGACACGCCTTACCTATATATGCCAGCACAAGTACTGTTCACTCGCAAACATTATGCGTAGCCTGAGTCTGAGTGCATATTCATGCATCGGTGGACGGCAGCAAAACGTGCAAGGAGGAAAGTATCGTATACTGTACTCCTCCGAAGGAATAAAATAAAATATGGATGCACAAACCGAAAGTGCGCCAAGCAACAAACAAGAAAAGCAAAATCAAAGCACGTCCCGACACCCAACCCCACTTGGTGGGGCTATTACCACCGAGTGAGAAGCGAGTAAGACTTTTTTCTCTGTTGAGAAGAGAAAGAAAGAATCCGTCGCTATAACTTGCCAAGGGCGCGCAGCTGTTGCCTCAAGCTCCCATTCTCCGTCTGGACGAGGTTGATCTCCTCCAACAGCGCAAGCTTCTGTGCCTGGTCCCTCTCCGACACCGCGCCGACCGCGCGCACCTCGTCCTGCGCTGCGGCCGCCTCCTGCGCAAGCTGCAACGCCCGCGCGGACAGCGCCGCGTTTGCGCTCGTCAGCTCCCGCAGCGTCTCGGCCTGCTCGGCCGCGCGCTGTTCGAGTGCGAGCTTCTCCGCCGAAAGCTGCTCGACTTTTCCCTCCCTACCCAAAAGAAAGAAAAACACGATTAAATCGGCATCTCAAAAACTGGAAGGAATATAGGAGTGGGAGAGAGGTTGCAGAACGTACCAACCGTCCCCGCGAGCGAGGTGCTCCTCGAGCGTGCGCACCTGCCGCTGATACGTCTCCAGCGCAGCGTTGCTCTCCTGCGCGAGCTTCTGCGCGCGCTCCGCATTCTTCTTGAGCAGGTCGTGCGCCTGCGCGAACCGGATCAAGCGCTCCATCAGCGCGCGATCGTCCGATATGAGCGCCTGCACGCGCTGCGCGAACGCCTCCACGCTAAACACGCCCGGACCCCCACCGCCGCCGTCGATGCTCCCCGATGTCGCCGTCGTCGTCGGGGAGGCGGGTGAAGTGGACCTGTCTGCTCCCGCACCGGGACCAGAGCCGGAGCCGCCGGGGGTGTAGAGCGTTTTGAGTACGCGCACGTCCAGGTCGCTTATCGACGGCCCGGGGCTGCCTGGACCCACCCCCGGACGCAGGCTGGGCGATGTCCGTCCGCCCCCTGCGCGGAAGGGACGAGCCGCACTGCTCAGTCGTGCCGCGCGAGCCTCGGGTGACGGCAGCGTAGCCCAAAGTGGCTGCAGGATCGCGACAAAGCCAGCCGCATCCTTCGCAAAGGCGAATGGCGAGGAAGGTCTGGGCTCCATGTGAACGCTGCCCTACGAAAAGGTAACAACTCGTCCAAACGATGTTGCCCTCGGCAGAAAACTAAAATTGCACTCACCGAAGAATTTGTTCGTAGCGCTCGTATCTCGGCCTTGGCGGCTTCCAGCTCCCGTGTCATCGCATTGCGTTTTTCTACCTCTGCCGCGAGGAACTGCTCGGATTCTTGCGCGTTGTGTCTCTCCAGGTACCGCCCGAGAGCATCGACCAGCACCCCAAGCCCAGACTCGCGCGAAAACAGCGGGACGTCGAAGCGCTGAACAAGGCCGCGCAGACCCTCCGCGGCCAACGCAATCTGGTCCTTAGCCTGCGCATTGAGTTCTTCGCGCTCCAGCTCCCACAGCTCGCGCTGGCTCTCCAGCGTCTCCGACAGTCCTACCCGCCGCCCCTTCTCCTTCTCGAAAAGCTGACGCTCCGACGCCCACGACGCCTTCTCGACGTCCCACGCCGCCGCAGTCGCCTCCGCCTCCGTCCGAGCCCTGTCCGCCTTTCTCTCCGCGTCCAACAGCTCGCGCTCCAATGTCCGTATGCGTACCTCCAGGCCCGCCGCGTCCTCCCTCCCACGAACGGACGATTCGAGCTCCCGCTCGAGAGTCGCCACACGTCCCTCCAGCTCGCCTGCTCGTTCCCGGGCGCGCACCAATTCAGACGCACCGGCGGCGCGTGCGTTGGCGAGCTCCTCCGCGGCTGCGGCACGGACGTCCTCCAACTCGGCGGCTGCGGCCATCTGCGCATTCTCCAGTTCGGCTTCCTGCTCCTGGGCGCGCTCCTGCGCAGCGGCCAGTCGAGCCTCGAGCGCCTCGAGCTCCTTCTGGCTCGCGCCGCGCGAGTGCCTCCCAGGGACGACCGCATCCTCGTGCCCAGCAAAAAGATGTGCACCGTCGAACTTGTGCGACGTGCTCGAGAGCGGACCACGCAGACCGTTGGCGTCGGCGGCCAGACTTTCTTGAGCCCGTGTTGCACGCTCCGTCTCCGCGAGCGCAGCGCCGAGCACACCCGCGCGGTGCTCGAGGAGCCGGCGGTGGATGTTCGTGGCGCGTTCCTGCACGCGCCAGAGCTCCGTCTGCGCCACGTCCGCTTTACGTTCTGCGTTTTCGAGGGCGCTGCTCGACTGGAGCGATATGCGGGTCGGGGACGACGTGGAGGAGTTCAGCCGGGCGAGGGTCTGCGCCGCATCACGGATTTTGGTCTCGGTAGCGAGTTTCTTTTGAAGGGCGCCGACGCGGGACGACAGGACTGTGTGTTCCTGCGGAAGAAGAACAGGTCAGGGGAGGGTTTGGCGTCGCGTAGTTGAGAGGGAATGGCGACGGTCACCATGGATTCGGGAGAGGCGCTACATTGGGAACGAATGTCCCTGGGACGCGACGACGGAATTTGACATCGATAGAAAAGATAGGGCACACCTTTTCGAGCTCCTCGAGCTCCTCAGCATTCAAGATCTCGTAGTCCCGACTGTCCACCATCGCCTCGGACGACAGCAAGCTGAGCAACAAGGCGTCGCGGGTGTTCGCCGGCTTTACGCCGCCGCTCGCCTGGTAGTGTGATGGCGAGGATGAGGTGGACGTCTCTTCCCATTCGGATGGTGGCGGGGCCTTTCGACGAGGCAGAGGTGTAGATGTTGTAGGTGAGGAAGCGGTCGACGAGGGACCAGAAACGGACGGTAGTGGTTTACGATCTTTGCGAACGAAGAGCCCCTTCGTAGTCTGCGGTGGTGGTGGCGGTAGCTCCTTTGTCGGGCTTGGTGAACGTGAAGAAATGCTGGTGCGGTCTTTGCTGACGGGTGGCGTGTATGTCGGTGTCGAGGTATTGCCGAGGAAGCGACGCACGCCATTCATAGTGAGGGGGGATGTGGGATGCGATGATGTGCTGGCACAGCTGAGAGCTGAATACGAAAGCCAATGTGGGTATGAGATGAAAGGGGTATCGAGTATCACAGCGCCGCCCTTCGAGCGGTGACCAACGAGGGAGCGAGTGATATTACACTTCAAAGTACTAGTTTACTGACCATCATTCCCGGGCATCAATATGCATTAGTTGTGGCTATGTTTGGCAAACAGCACAGCACCGCCAATTAAGGATGTCTACTCTATCCCACGACCATACACCTTCAAGCAACGCTCCTCGAACGCCTTGACCATCAACGTAGACACCTTCCCGAAAAACCCACCGGAAACCGCAGCGTGGACAGGGTTCGCAAACGCAAACGAGAGGTCGAGCGAGAGAACCGTCGGGCCGACATCACCGTCCTCCGAGGCTATGTCGTTCACTCCGGCACTCGGATATTGGGACGAAACGGAAGCGGTATTGCTTGGGTGAGTGGACGACGCAGGTTGAAATCGCCACGTCGTCTCGAGGGTCTTGAACAGAGGCGTGGCCGACGACGCCACCGCCTAACTCCATTCCACCAACCGCCGGGAAAAAATCAAAATCAAAAAAAGATCAAATCAGTCAGTTCCCTCGTAAATGATTTTGAAAAAAAAAAACGGCGTTCTCTTTTCCAATACACAAGGAGGCTCGAACAAAAGAGACTCACTCTGACGGATTCGCAAGGCACACACGTCACACGGCTCGTGTAGCGCTCCGTGAACGCGAGAAAAGCGACCGTGAGCTCTGCCTCCATCTGCCGTGCGTTGGGCGTTGCGGGGGTTGGCGCGGGGGCGAGCGGACGTAGGATGCGCGAGTGCGTGCAGAACGGGACGAAGGATTCGTACGAGGAGACGTCGGATACAACCGCGTACAGTTGCCGGCGCGTGTACCTATCCATGGGAAA
>Ga0137394_10002666_pt1 | contig 13233 bp, 12 predicted proteins | sample czobulk116metaG_FD_108278 | JGI IMG/M metagenome (GOLD analysis project Ga0137394, IMG submission 108278) | Vadose zone soil microbial communities from Angelo Coast Range Reserve, California, USA - czobulk1.16 metaG | ecosystem: Environmental > Terrestrial > Soil > Vadose zone | place: USA...
GAAGACGATCGTCGCCGGCAGCGGGTGATCGGCGAGCACTCGCGCCGTTTCGAGCAGCGCCGCCGTGCCGGACGCGTCATCGTCGGCGCCGGGCCCCGCCTCGACCGAGTCGAAATGACTGCTGACCACGTAGACGAGCTCGGGGTTCGCCGTGCCGCGCAGCGTCGCGATGACGTTGGCGGTCTTGCCGTCGAGGGCCGCGCGCGCCTCGAACCATTGATACTCGGGGTCGTAGCCGAAGGATTTGTAGGTGTTGAACAGAAATTCCGCGGCCTTGCGATTGCCCGGCTTCGAGATGTGCTTCGAGTCGAAATCGAAGAGCGCCTTCTCGTAGCCGAAGACGCGCGCGGCCGACATGCGTGCGAGAAGCTGCCTGACGTCGGCGGCAATCGGCTGGAAGGTGTGCGTGCCGGCCGCCCTCAAGGCGGTCTCGCTTTTGACGTTTGCGCGCAATCTCTCGAGCACCGCGGCCCTGGTCACCTTGCGCCGCAGATCAACTGCGTACACGCCCCGCTCGGGTGACACAGTATTGCCGTCCCGCTCTGCGCCTATCAGTATCTTCGTACCATCAGGGCTGATGGCCCACTGATACTCCGGGGCAATGGTCCGCACTGTATTGTTGTGAAACAGGCGTCGACGCGGCGCCGGATCCTGGTGCCGGACACCGGGGCCGGATACCCAATCCAGCTCGTACAAGTACGACCGGCGGTGACGAGGTTCGCCCATGACCGCGAGCAGCCGGTTGGGACCGATGAACCGCGGCAGCAGATCGTGCTGGATCTCGCGCGTGATGCGCTGGTCGTTCCCGCCATCGCGGCTCGCGGCGAAGATCTCCCAGTCGTCCTGCACCATCTGCTGATACGCGACGCGGCTGCCGTCCGCCGACAGCGCCGGCGCATCCAGACGCTGTGTCGTCTTCTTCACCGGTGACTGCGCGCCGGTCGTCGGTCCAACCATCAGCGCGTACTCGGCGCCGGAGCGCGCGATGTAGGCGAGCGTCTTCCCGTCCCCCGACAGCACAGGCGCGGTGCCGACAGTGACCGACAGCATCCGCGACGCGAGTTCAACGACCGCAAACGACGCCGGCTGCCGCGGCGGCGAGGCGGGCCCGCTCGGCTGAACGCCTCGCGCACTACTGATTGTGTCCGCGCGGCTCGGCTGACCATCCCGTCCTGCCCCTCCTGCCCCACCGGCCCCACCTGCCTCCGCCGGATCACCCGCCCCGCCTGGCTCCTGCGATTTCCGCAACGGATTCTGACCGGGCACGACGTACAGCAGCACTTTCCCCGCCGGATCGACGATCGGGGCGCTCTTCAATCCACCCGCGTCGACGACGAGGACCGGCTTCGGCGCCAGCTCGCTGATCACGTAGATGTCGGTGCGATCGGGCTCGCTTTCCTTGCCGCCGAGGAAGTACAGCAGACGGCCATCGGCACTGAAGGTCAGACCGGTTTTCAGCAGGTCGGGCGCCGGCAGCTCCATCTCACGGCCGGTCCCGAGGTCGCGAACGACGATGGCGGCGTACTTCGCGATCAGCCACGTCAGCGTCTGCGTCAGCTGAGTCCGGTTCTGCGCGGTCAGCGGCGCGCGCTCGATCGCGTCGGCCGCACGGCGGATCTCGTCGTTCGCGGGAATCTTCAGATACGCGATCCGCGCGAGCTGCGGCGAGAACGTGGCCGAAACGCCCGGCAGATCCGCGACCTCGGCATGCGTCTCGTCGTTCTCGAGAATCCTCGTGCGCCGCGACGTCTCGAGCCCCGTTTCGTACGCGATGAAGCGGCCGTCCGGGCTGAAGCGCGCGGCGCGGCCGTCGGCCGTCAACTCGCGCGTCTCGAAGAGCTCGCCGGTCGTCAGCGCGATCGGCTCGAGCCAGCGCTCGCCGCCGGGCGCCGTCAACAGCTGGATGTAGCCGTTCAGCGCCGCCACGTAGTCGCCGCGCTCCCACGCGTCGTTCGCCGCGTCGAAGGATTTCGAGGACGCCGGCAGACCGGTGACCCCGCGCATCGCCGAGCCCGACGCGGCCAGCGCGAAAAGGACGACGAGCAACCGCATCATAGTCTCCAGAGATGCGGCGGCGGGCCGGCGCATGGCTCGGCTCTACCGGCAGACGAAGCTGGCCGCATCCTCGATGCTGCCGCTGCCGCTGTAGACCGCGTGTTGAGGATACGGGCAGAGCGGGCGCGTCCGCTTGACGATCCCGCCCGTGACCTTGCGCGCGATGACGCGGTCCGGTGCCTTGCCGTTTTCCACCCAGTCGGCGATCACCTCCGGCCAGTCCGCGGTGTCGGGCCCCGGACCTCCGCCGCAGTGGAGCACGCCGGGCATCATGAACATGCGGAAGTAGTCGCGCACCTGCGGGTCGCGCGATCGCACCTGCTCGTAATAGCGGACGCTGGCGAGCGCCGTCAGCGCCGGGTCGGACCATCCGTGAACCAGCAGCAGCTTGTGCCCCTTGCTCTTGAACGCATCGAGATCCGGATTCGTGGCGTTGAGGAATGTCGCCGCCAGCGCCGTGTCCTTCTTCCAGTCCGACAGCTCGTAGCGCATGTAGTCCCACGACGGATCGTTGAAGACGAAATACTTGTACATCTCCGTGCCGAAAGCGAACCGCAGGCTGGGCGCTTTCTGTGCGGCGAGCAGTTGCGGATTGACGCCGGCGATCCACGCCGGCCATCCGGCCGCCTCGCCCTCGCCGCCGAACGGCTGTGCGGGATAGATGATCCCGTCCTTGTTCCTCGTCTCGCCGTAAATCGTCTTCAGCGCGGTGCGCTGCGCCTCGCTGAGGCCTGTGAGCGCCGCGACGTCGATCATGCAGGCCCGCGGATCTTCCATCAGGCCGTCTTTCACGCCGTCGAGCGCATCGCACTTGTCGACGACCTGCGACTCGATCGACTTCAGCGTCTCCAGCGAAAAGATCGGCGCCGAGAGGTTGCGCGGATCGGGAAACGCCGCCTTCGAGTCCTTGATGAACTGCGCGCCGATGCCGGTAAAGTCGTAGGCGGGCGCCGCGGCGATGATGCCGTCGAAATCGTCCGGGTAGCGCTGCCCTTCCATGAGCGCCTGGCGGCCGCCGTTCGAGCAGCCCGAGAAGTACGATCGCGTTTCGTTCTGAGCGTAGTAGCTGCGGACGATCGCCTTCGCGACTTCGGCTGTCCGGTGCACAGCCAGGTACCCGAAATTCAGCTGCCGCTCGAGGTTGTTCAGCGCCCAGCCGGCCTGGGTGAGGATCGCCTGATGGCCCGTATCGGTGCCGACGGTCGCGTAGCCCGCATTGACAGCGGCCTCCGCCTGATTCTGAACGCTTCCGACAAAGCCGCCGCCTCCGCCCATCAGGAACTTGCGATTCCACGCGTCGGGCAGGAGCAGCGAGAACTTGATCTCCGTGCCGATGACGCCGGCGACGCGGCAGTGGGCGACCGTAATCGGGCCGGTCGTCGGCGCCGGAACGGCGACCGCTTCGGTCACTCTTACATCCGGCAGCTTCAGCATCGTCAGATGCGAGCATTCGGCGTGATCGGTTGCTACAAGGGCGGGCGCGCTCGTCAGCGCCGCCGCCATGACAAGGCCGGCAAGAAATCGGGGTTTCATGACCGCCATGATAAGTGAACCGAGGGTACGGAGGGAACGGGAACGGAGGGTGTGTTCAACCGTTCTCTCGGTCGCCTCGGTGGCCTTACTCGGCGCGGATCGCTTCGAGCGGGCTGATCGCCGAGGCGCGCCGCGCCGGCAGCCAGCGTGCGGTGAGCGCCGCAATGCCGATGGCGACGGCGGCCACCAGATAACTCCGCACGTCACCCGGCGACACCGCGAACAGCTGGCTCTGTAACAGCCGCGCCGCCACAGATGCGCACACGAGGCCCAGCACGAGGCCGACACCCGCGAGCAGCGCACCCTCGCGAAGCACCAGCGCCGTCACCTGCTGCGGCCGCGCGCCGAGCGCAAGGCGCACGCCGAACTCGTAGCGGCGGCGCGTCATCGCGTAGGCAATCACTCCGTAGACGCCGACCGCGGCGAGCAGCAGCGCGACGACCGCGAACGCCGCGGCGATGATCGTGGTGAACCGCTGAGCGGCGCGCGCGCCGACGACATATTCGTCGAGCGGCCGCAAATCGTACACCGGCAGTTGCGGATCGATCGTTGTCACGATCTGCCTGACCGCGGCCGACCGTGCGGCCGGATCGCCGCCGGCACGTACGACGTACGCCATCGGATTGCGCTGCACCTGGCGCTCCGCGAAGTACACCTGATCGAACAGAGGCATCGACGGGCTCCTAGGATTCCAGGATCTGCGCCACCGCGAGCGAGATCCGCGACCATTGCCGCTTTTCCGCGGCGAGCTGCCGGCGACCGGCGGCGGTGAGGCAATACGCCTTCACGCGGCGCCCTTCGTCGGAGGCGGTCCACTCGCCCTTGATGTACCCGGAGCCTTCCAGCCGGTGGAGCGCCGGGAACAGCGAGCCGGGCTTCACGCTGAACGTCCCGCGCGTGATCTGCTCGATGCGCTCGGCGACGCCGAGCCCGTGGCGCCCCTCGAGCTCCAGCGTCTTGAGGATCAGCAGATCGAGCGTGCCCTTGAGCAGCGCCGTGCGTCTGGCCATCGGTGTCAGATATAGATATTCGATATCGATTGGTGATGTCAACCGGCCAACGGAGCGGACGGAGCGGATGGGAACAGAGGTTGCAACTCCGTGCCCTCTGTCGACTCCGTGCCCTGTCACACGCCCGCAAGCGACAGCGCCCGCTCGATGACCTGCGCGGGCGTCAGCCCGCGCTCACGCAATTCGCGGATGCCGGTGTCGCCGTCGGACTTGCTCAGCTTCTGCAGCGGCGATTTCATGATCAGCGGGTGATGCAGAAACGCCGGCGGCTCGGCGCGGCCGAGGAGCCGCGCAAGCTGGATTTGCCGCCCGGTCGAAGCGAGCAGATCGTCGCCGCGGACGACGAGCGTCACCCCCTGCACGTAGTCGTCGACCGTCGCCGCGAACTGGTACGTCCAGTTGCCGTCGCGATCACGCACGAGCAGGTCGCCGCACTGCTCGGACGGCTGCTGCGCCTGCGGCCCGTGACGGAGATCCACGAAACGCTCGAGTGTCGGCTCGAGCCGCACGCGCAGGCCGACGCCAGGGCCCTCGGCGAGAGCTCGATCTCGGCACGTCCCCGCGTATCGCAGCTCATCGTTCGAATGGAGGGCGGGCAATTCGGATTCACTCGAATGGAGGGGGAGCATTTCAGGCTCGGCGTGTTGGCGATCCTGACGGGCCCGCCCTGCACCTGCTCGCGCGACCTCCGCTCTCGTGCATCCGCACGCATAGACCAGCCCGCGCGCGCGCAGGCCGTTCAGCGCACTTTCGTAGATCGCGCCGCGCTCGCTCTGGCGCACCAGCGGCTCGTCCCACGTCAACCCGAGCCACGCGAGGTCCTCGAGAATGGCGGCCTCGAACTCCGGCCGGCTGCGCTGCCGATCGTGATCCTCGATCCGCAGCAGGACCCGCCCCTGCCCCGCGCCTGTCGCGCGGGCGCGCGTTTCGCCCCACACGAGCGCCGCGTTGACGGCATGTCCCAGGTGGAGGAACCCGGTCGGCGCCGGCGCGAACCGCGATATGATTGGCCCCATTTTCAATATATGAGGACTCGGGGATATCAGGATTTGAGGATCTTACCGATGATGCCAAGGACTTGCGTTGCCGTTCTGGTCGGAGCGATCGCGTCGTTGACCGTCGTCCTGCACGGGCAGCCGGCCAAGCCAAAGGGCGCCGAGTGGCCCACCTACGGCGGCGATCTGGCCAGCACGCGGTACTCGCCGCTCGACCAGATCACCAGGGACAACTTCAACAAGCTCGAGGTCGCGTGGCGCTTCAAGACCGACGCGCTGGGACCGCGGCCCGAATTCAATTTCGAGGGGACGCCGCTGATGGTCGACGGCGTCGTCTACTCCACGGCTGGCACGCGCCGCGCGGTGGTGGCGCTCGACGCCGGCACCGGCGAGATGCTCTGGATGCACAGCGAGAACGAGGGCAAGCGCGGTGAATCGGCGCCGCGACAGCTCTCCGGCCGCGGCCTCTCCTACTGGCCCGGCGCCGGCGGCGAGAAGCCGCGCATCGTCTACGTCACGCCCGGCTACCAGATGGTTGCGCTCGACGCCAAGACCGGCATCCCCGTGGCCGGCTTTGGCAGAAACGGCATCGTCGATCTGAAGGAGGACGACGACCAGCCGATCGACATCGTCACCGGCGAAATGGGATTGCACGCGACGCCGACCATCGCCAAGGACGTGATCGTCGTCGGCGCCGCGCACCTGCCCGGGGGCGCGCCCAAGAGCCGGATTCACGAAAAAGGATTCATTCGCGGCTACGACGCACGCAGCGGCAAGCGTCTGTGGATCTTCCACACCATTCCGCTGGCAGGCGAGTTCGGCAACGACTCGTGGCAGAGAGACTCGTGGTCCTACACCGGCAACGCGGGCGTATGGGCGCAGATGACCGTCGACGAAGAGCTCGACACGGTGTACCTGCCGGTGGAGCTCCCCACCGGCGATTACTACGGCGGCCACCGCCCGGGCAACGGGCTGTTCGGCGAGAGCGTCGTCGCGCTCGATCTGAAAACCGGTCAGCGGAAATGGCACTACCAGCTCGTGCATCACGGGATCTGGGACATGGACATCCCGTGCGCGCCGATTCTGATGGACCTCACCGTGGACGGCCGCGCCATCAAGGCCATCGGCCAACCGACGAAGCAGGGCTGGATCTACGTGTTCGATCGCACAACCGGCCGGCCGGTCTGGCCGATCGAAGAGCGGCCGGTGGAAAAAGGCGAGGTGCCGGGCGAGTGGTACGCGCCGACGCAGCCGTTCGTCACGAAGCCGCCGCCCTACGATCGGCAGGGCGTGTCGATCGACGATCTGATCGACTTCACGCCGGCGCTTCGCGCAGAAGCGGTGAAGGCGGTGTCGCGCTACAAGATCGGTCCGATCTTCACACCGCCGGTCGTGAGCAAATGGGACGGCCCGCTGGCGACGCTGATGCTGCCCAACGCGACCGGCGGCGCGAACTGGCAAGGCGGCGCCTTCGATCCTGAGACGAAGATGTTCTACATCTTCACGAACACGACGCCGACGGCGCTCGGGCTGGTGAAGCCCGACCCGACGAAATCGGACTTCGACTGGGTGCAGGGCACGGCGCGGAATCCGAATGCTCCCGTGCCGAGCCCTGCGGCCGGGGCCGCGGCCGGCGCAGCGTCCGGCGGCGGGCGCGGCGCGGCCATCAGCGAGGCGGGCGCGCCCGTTGCGGCAGCGGGCGGCGGACGCGGCGGCGGTGGTGGCGGCGGCGAGGGTGGCGGCGGCGGCCCCAACGTTCAAGGCCTGCCGATCATCAAGCCGCCGTACGGCCGCATCACCGCCCTCGACATGAACAAGGGAACGCTCGCTTGGCAGATCGCACACGGCGAGACGCCGGACAACATCAAGAATCATCCGGCGCTCAAAGGTCTCACGATTCCGCGCACCGGACGTCAGGGTCGCATCGGCGTGCTCGTGACGAAGAATCTCGTGATTGCCGGCGAAGGCGGGTTCTTCACGGCGCCGAACGGACAGCGCGGCGCGATGCTGCGGGGCTACGACAAGGCGAGCGGCCAGGAGCTCGGCGCTGTTTACATGCCGGCGCCCCAGACCGGATCGCCGATGACATACTTTTTCAACGGGAAGCAGTACATCGTTGTCGCGATCAGCGGCGCCTCGTACTCCGCCGAGCTGCTTGCCTTCAAACTTCCCTAGATCGAGGATGCGTTCAAGCAGCCGCTCAGGTGTCAGACACCATGTCGAAAATACACGGTGTCTGACACTTACATCAGCCGCTGTCCCGTCGGCCTCGCTTTCACCACCGTGATCACATCGTCGACGTTTCGCTGGCGCGGCCGCGTCAAGCCCGCGTGCTTCCGCGCCTGCCGAAGGTATGTTCGAATCTCAGGCCGGTCCAACTCCGACAGGCTCTTCACGGTGATGTGGCGCATCCGTTTGCCCGTGCCTCGCAATCCCCCACGAGAGTCTTCCAGCTCCGCACCGTGCGTGAACTGGAGGTTCACGTGCTTCCTGTACACGCTCACCATGCAGATGCAGTCCTCGATGACTCGATCTGTCGGTCCGTACAACAGCACGATGGCGCTACGCATCGCGAAGATGTACTCATGACACGGAGCCATCTCCTCGAGCACCATCTTTCGAAGGCCGAGGGCAACTGCCTGGAGGCTGGGCTCGTGCCGGTGGAGGAATTCGAGCAGCTCGCGCGGCGGCTTCGTCACGGGAGCTCAGAGGAGATCGCGTGGAATGTTCATGGCCGTGTCACTGCGGTAGTTGGAACGCCTGGTTGGAGTACGGATTCGCGCCCGGCCGAGTCACGACGTTGAACCCGAAATTCGTCGCCCGATGACACGAATTACACGCCTCAGTCAATGTGTCGAAGGCTCGCATGAAGCCATTGCCGTCGTGAGCACCGACGGCCTTCTCGACCTGCTGCATGGGATCCGTCATGATCTTGGCCATCAAATCAGGAATCGGGAGCGGCGCATCCTTGTGAGTCGGGTGGAACGTCGCTGCGTCCGCGATGCCTTCACGCAGCTCATCCAGCTCGTAGGCCGCCAACGGCCAGTTCGCTGCCTGCCCCGCGAACCACAGCTTCGCGTGCCGCATTTGCGTCAGCGTCATGATTTCGCCGAGCCCTGGAGTGAAGGCGGGTGTCGCCGGGTCACGGCGACACCCGAAACAGCAACACAGGAGAAGACCGACGGGTCCCCACGCCAGAGACCCCCGAAGCTTCATGCTTCCACTCCGGACCGACCTCGTTCTTCCTGCGGCGCCTACTGAGTCGACGAGCTCCGGCCCACCCACCGCGTCAGTTCCGCCATCGTCACCACCCGGTTGTCGGCTGGATAATGCACCGGAACAATCCGCTGCACGTCGAGCTTCAGGCGCTGAATGTTGTCGAGGAGACTCAGCGTGAACGGGCTCGGCGGATTCGGAGGCTGCGCCGAAGTCGGCTGCGGATTGTAGCCATCGGCCTCGAGCAGGACCTTCTCCTTCGGGAGATACGCGATGAGCATCCCGTCGTGGTGACCGAAATTCTGCAGGTGATACAGCTCGATGACGTGCGTGCCGTCGGTCAGCACTCTCTTCTCGCCGACTGCCTCGACCACCGGCTTCTTCCCGAGCTGCTGCGCTTTGTCCGGGTTCAGCGTGTGCGGCGCGCTGAGGGTTTTCTCGAGATAGGGCTTGTTCACCTGATGGGTGAGGATCGTCGAACCTTCCGCGACGAAGCCGCGAAGGCCGCCGGAATGATCGATGTGGCTGTGGGTGTTGATCAGGTACTTGATCGGCTTGCCCGGCATCAGACGCTTGGCCTCGGCAATGACCGCCAGGGCGCGGGGCTCATTCTGGCCCGACTCGATGAACGCGATGTAGTCCTTGAAATCAACCGCGATCACCGCGTAGCCGCCGGTGATCAGGTAGACGCCGTCACCGAGCTTCTCCGATTGCGCGGGCGGGTTGGCCGGAGCCGCGCCGGCGGCCGGCGCGCCGCCTCTTCCCTGCGGCGCCTGGATGTTCACGGCCGCGTTGGCCTTCACGTCAGTGACGTTCAGATCGAAGATCGGATACCCACCCTGCTTCTGGACGATGTGCATCGGGAACTGCGCGCCGCCGGCGTCCTTGTAGTCGCTGTAGATGGCCTCGAAGAGCATGTCGCCGAGGAACGGGTTGTCGATCCAGGTCTCGACCCGCTCGACCATGTTCTGCGGGTTGATGTAGCCGTTGACCTTGGCTTTGTTGTCGCCGACGAAGCTCACCACGTTGTATTTCTTGCCGCCCATCGTCTTGGCCTCGACGGTGGCGTTCCTGGACGCCGCCGCGCGCAAGAAGCCGTGCGGCGTCATCCAGATTTCGAGCTGCTGCACCCACGGCGTGTCGGCCGCGACGATGATCGTCTGGCTCTGCGGCTGTTCGCCCGCGAGCGGCTGCTGACCGCCGCCGTGAGGCGGGTTTTCGCCCTGCACGCGCACGCGGTCCACTTTCGAGGCCGGCGTGTCGAAGTTGATCATCCGGGTGTAGCTCTTGTTGATGAACTTCGGCCACGGCGAGGCGGGATTTGGCGCCTGACCGAGGGCGAAATCCAATCCGGTCGCCGAGTACTGCACGGTCTTCAGGGCGTCGACGCCCATGGCCCTGGACGCGCTGCCGATGACCGCTTTGGCGTCTTGCGCCGAGGCGGTCCAGACGAGCGCGGCTGCCAGTCCGATCACGGCCAGACATTTCCTGAACATGTTCTCACCGCCTTTCGACATGCGTTTCGTGCGCCGATTGTAACGCAGGAGCCCGTCCGAGCAATGCCCGTACGGGCGCCCGGGAGGGTGTCACATTTCTCGGACACGCGCCTGGCGAAGCATCAGTTTCTGCACCGCCAATTGGACGTTTCCGCCGCGTCGATTTCACTCTCCGATGGGCACGCCAGCGCGTGCGCGCCGGAAAACTGTTTGACGGTACGTAACCGGGACGAGCGCGGCCTCGATGCCTGCGCGGTGCGGCTCCTCCCACGGCGGCAGCTTCAGGCCCTGCCCCAGCGAGGCGATGTCCTCATCGGTCTGAAATCCCGGCTGGACGGTCGCAACTTCGAAGAGCACGCCCCCCGGCTCGCGGAAGTAGATCGACTGGAAGTAGCAGCGGTCGCGGACCTCGGTCACCTTGCAGCCGTAGCGGATCAACTCCTCGCGAAGGCGGCGCTGCTCCTCGGCGCTGCCAACCGCCATCGCGACGTGATGCACCGTGCCGAGGCCGTTCACCGCGGGGGCGGCGTCGGAATGAACCGCGACGTCGATCGTCCTCCCTGGTCCGCCGCCGTTCACCTCGAGCCGCACGCGCGCGCCGGCTTCGCAGACCACGGTGTAGTCGAGCAGCCGCGTCATCAGGTCGATCGTCTTCGCCGCGTCGCGGACGATCATCGTGATGCTGTGGAGGCCGCGAATCGCGGTCGACGCGTCGAACCCGTCGGCGATCCACGGCGTGCGATCGTCCCCGGCGGTCGCAATCAGCTCGAACACCAGCCCCGATCGGTCGGCGAACCGGACCACCGGCTCGCCGAAACGCGGCTCGAGGTCGGTCACCGCGATCGCCCGCGCGCCCAATCGCGCGCGCCAGACCTCGAGCGATCCGTTCGGCACCGAAAACGACGTCACCGTCACCTGTCCGGCGCCCTTTGCGCCGATCGGCACGCCGCGATCTTTGTACGGAAACGTGGTCCAGATCGTGCCAGGCGTGCCGCGCTCGTTGCCGTAATAGAAGTGGTAGACGTGGTGGTTGTCGAAGTTGACCGTCTTCTTGACGAGCCGGAGGCCGAGAGCGCCCAGGCAGAAATCGAGGTCGTCCTGCGCATCGTCGACGGTCGCGGTGACGTGATGAAGGCCTAGAATCGGCATGAGGGCGCGCAACTGATGAGAATTCTGGGCATCGCCGGCAGCCTGCGACGAGGATCATACAACCGCGCGCTGCTCGAGGCCGCACGCGCGCAGGCGCCTCGGTCGATGACGATCGAGCCGTTCGCGCTCGACGACGTTCCGCTCTACAACGCCGACCTCGACGCGGATGGGCGGCGGCCGGTGGCGGTCGAGCGGCTCAAGAAGGCGGTCGCCGATGCCGGCGCGCTGCTGATCGCGACGCCGAGTACAACCATACGGTCCCGGGCGTGCTGCAGAACGCGATCGATTGGGCGTCGCGCCCCGGGCTGAAATCCCCGCTCGCCGGCAAACCGGTCGCCATCATGGGCACGTCGGTCGGCGTCGCCGGCACCGCGCGCGCGCAGCAGCAGCTCAAGCTCGTCCTGATGTCCACGCTCGCGCTGGTGATGCCGCACCCGGGAGTCCTCGTCGGTCAGGCGCCGGAGAAGTTCGACGCCTCGGGCGCGCTCAGCCATGAGCCGACGCGGATGTTTCTTGTCGCGTTCCTGAACGACCTCGAGGCGTGGGTACGGCGCGTCCGGCAATCGTAGAGCGAGGCCTACCTGAACCTGCTCACCGCGCCTCGTCCTCGAGATGGAACTCGGCATCGATGACGTCGCCAGCCGGAGGCATGGTGGAGTACTTACGGCCCTGCGCGATCGCTGCGCGGTGGAAATCGACCGCGCCCGCGGGACATAACTTCAGGAAGGCCTCGAGAGCGACCACGATCACACCGAGGTCGTCGAGCTGACCGAGGACAGGGATGAAGTCGGGCACGAAGTCGAGCGGCGAGATGACGTAAAGCCCTGCAAGCACGGGCAGGGCCTTGCTGAGAATCGGCACGCGCGGCTCGCGCAGCAGCCGTACCGCCAGTCGCACGTGCGAGAGAAGCGTCAGCAGGAACTGGGGCCGTGACAACCAGGACGTGACGCGAGCAGCCAACTCGCCCTCCCCGGTGGCGCGCTCCGGGCCACCCGTCGTCGAGCTGCGACGATGAATTCGATTCTAACGCTGAGACGAGCGGCACGCCACCGGCCACGCCGCCCGGAAGATAGTCCTTGATCGGCCGAGACGGGCCACCTGCATAATGGTCGCGTGGCTCGATGGCTGCGGCTGTTGCTGATGACACTGGCCGTTGGAGCGACCCCCGCCCCCGCGCAGCGCGACGCGCCCGCGCTTCCGCACCGCACCGATCTCGAGTACGACGGTCGATTCACGTTCATCCGGCTCCGCTGGGGCTCGGATTTCGGCGGGGGGCGCTTCCGCGGCGGCTGGAGCTCCGCATGGAACCACGACTACCCGCGCGCCGAGCAGAACCTGTCGCTGATACTGAGCGAGCTCACGACGCTCGACATCCGCACCGACGGCAGCCGGATTCTTACGCTCGACGATCCCGAGCTGTTCAAATACCCGATCGCCTTCATGTGGGAGCCCGGCTTCTGGACGCTGACCGACGGCGAAGCGGAATCGTTTCGCGCGTACTTGCAGAAGGGCGGCTTCGCGGTGTTCGAGGACTTCGACGGCGCGCAGCAGTGGGCGAACTTCGAAGCGCAGATGCGGCGCGTGCTGCCCGACGGCCGGTTCGTCAGGCTGGACAACGCACATCGGCTCTTCGATTCGTTCTTCGAGATCCGGGACATCCACGCAATCGTGCACCCGATGTCGCGCATCCGTCCGAGCTACTACGGCGTGTTCGAGGACAACGATCCGTCGAAGCGGCTGATGGTGGTCGCCAACTACGACAACGACGTGCCGGAGTAC
>Ga0137394_10002668_pt1 | contig 13232 bp, 14 predicted proteins | sample czobulk116metaG_FD_108278 | JGI IMG/M metagenome (GOLD analysis project Ga0137394, IMG submission 108278) | Vadose zone soil microbial communities from Angelo Coast Range Reserve, California, USA - czobulk1.16 metaG | ecosystem: Environmental > Terrestrial > Soil > Vadose zone | place: USA...
CCACCGACACCCTCCGTCCGCGAGCTGCTCGAGAAGGGACATCCTCCGGACGCGGCAGACCCTGCGGCGGCGGCTGGTGGGGGGGCGCCTGGAGTGCCAGGCGTTCGACGAGCGCCAGCGGGTCGGCTATCGCTTCAAGGCGCTCGGCTCGTACGCCGCGCTCCTACCCGCCGGCCTTTCCACACTGAAATGGTGACCCCGGCGGGATTCGAACCCGCGATCTCGACCTTGAAAGGGTCGCGTCCTGGGCCAGGCTAGACGACGGGGTCAGCGACCGCCAGTATACCCGAGCTACGGCTGCACCCTGAGATTCGGGTGTCGCAGCCAGAAGTAGCCCCCCATCGCCGCCGCCGCCAGCAAGTTGGCCACGAGGATCGCGGGCCAGGCGAGCGCTCGCAGCACGGGTTCCGCGAGCAGCATCGCCGCCGCGATGAACCCGAACTCGAAGAACACGAAGAGCATCAGGACGCCGAAGCCCGCGCTGGGCTGCCGCTCGGCGAGCGCCAGGAGGCGCGCGACGATGCCGCCGACGACGACGAAGGCAAGGCCGTGCACCCAGGTGAACATCAGCACCATCTCGAAGTTGGGCACCGCGTCGAGCCACGGTGCGGCGGCACCGCGGTGAAAGAGCGCGGCGCCGAGAATCGTCGGGGTGTAGAGCGGCCGGCCCTGGATCGAGTCGACGATCAGGAACCAGAGGGCGACGGTCGCGGCCCCGACGAGGCCGGCGACCAGGCCCTCCTGGTAGAGCCTCGTGACGTCGCGCGAAGCTCGAGAAGACTCCTCGGTATGGGAAGCACGCTCGGTGGTCGCGCCGGTCTGAGCGGTCATCACCCCTCTCCTTTCTGGGTGGCGAACCGACCCGTTCGACGGATGAGCGATTATACCGCCGCGCCTCTTCGAACGCCTGCGCGGGCGCGGGGACCTATGACGCCGCGCGGCTCACGGCGACTCGCGTCCGAACGCGAACCGGAAGCTGTTGATCCCGACGCGGTAGCCGGTCGCTCCCGTGACGACCGGGACGCGCGCCTTGAACGGAGTGCTTCCGCGCGCGGGCACCGTGCCCACGTAGGGGATCCCCTGCGCCAGGACCTTGCCCGCCTGGTCGACGGCGGCCGCGTTCACGTAGACGTCGACCATGTCGACGGCGCCGTCGTTGTAGACGCGGCCCGACAGCTCGACATGGGTCGGCCCCGTTTTGTCGACGTTGTGAGTGACCCGCAGGCTCGTCGGCGTCTGCGCCGCCGCCACACTCGCGACGACAACGACCCAGAACAGCAGAATACGGCGCCACGCTGCGCTGGACACGATGCAGAGCATCTTACGTCAGATCGCTGTTCCCTTCCGGCGCCGATTGCGCCCGCCGCATGATAGCCCAGGTCCCCCTGCGGTGGGCCGTGGTACGCTTGGTCCGACCAACTCCGACCCGTCCCGCCAGGAGAAAACGATGAGCAAGCCAGAGCCGGAGATCCTGATGCCGTCCGACGCGCGGGAGACCGGGGAATTCGTCTCGCAACCGGCGAAGCTCCTCCGGATCGCCGCGATGATCCGCGAGCTCCTCGAGGAGGTGCGCAAGTCGTCCCCGGATGAGCCCGGGCGCAAGCGGCTGCGCGCGATCTATGAGAGGGCGATGGCGACGCTGAAGGAAGGCTTGTCGGACGATCTGCAGAAGGAGCTGGAGACGTTGACGCTCCCGCTCGACGGCACGTCGAGCGAGTCCGAGATCCGCCTCGCGCAGGCTCAACTGGTGGGCTGGCTGGAGGGGTTGTTTCACGGAATCCAGGCGGCGCTCTGGGCCCAGCACATGCAGGCGCGCGCCCAGTTCGACGAGATGCGCCGGCGCGGCCTGCCCCCGGGGGCGCCGGAGGGTGGCGGCGAGGAGCGCCGGGGAACCGGCCAGTATCTGTAGTCATTCTTCCCGAAGCAGCTTCTCGAGCTCCGCGCGCGCGCGGGCGTGCTCGTCGAGGAGCTTGTTGATCCGGCCGATCTCCTCCTGGTAACGGGCCAAGGCACGCCGGTCCCTCGCATCGAGAAACTCCAGAAATGCGAGTGAGCTCTTCGCGTACTGACGCTGAGCGTCCTTGAGCTGACTGAGGACGAGGGCCCGGAGCTCGGATCCGGCGGCACCGTACCGCGCCTGGGCTCGCTGGAGCTCCGCGATGGCTTGGCCGCGTGCATCGCGGAGTGCAACGTACCGCTCCGCACCACTCGGATCCTCACGTCGCAGCGCCTCGACAAACGCCCGCTCGCGCTCGTCGTCCGCATCGCTACCGCGTCCCTGCGCAAGACCGCCGGGCACCGCAACCGACAAGCTGGCGAGCATCATTGCGCCGACCAGAAGCTGAAGGCCGAGGGCTTTGGCTGTCTTGCGGTCGTTCTCCAAATCAGGACAGATTCTACTCGAGCCGCCTGCAGCATGACGCGGAGCCGGCAACTGAGGTGTCCGTCACGGACGCCCCGCGGCGCTCTACCGAGCGACCTGAGACACCGGTGACGGTGTGGCTGGCTTCTGTTCCCGCGCCTCCTGCCGGTGAGCCGCGCCCTGAGACGGGCCGGCCCACGCTCGAAGCTGCCGACGGGCCAGGGCGATTTCCTGGCCCGGGACGAGCAGGCGACACTCGACCGCCTTGAGCATTCGCCCGGCGCGGTCATCCGGCACGGCATAGGTCGCCGTGGTCCGGTTCTTGGTGAACTCCGACCGCGTGAGCGGGAACGTCCATCGTTTGCCGTCACACGTGATGTCGACGGTCGGGTAGGCGGAAATCCCTTGGCCAACCAGTTGGACTTGCCGCTTCGCGGTCTTGGGATTGGTGCTCAGGACGACGCGCGGGCCTCCTGAGATCCTCTCCTGATTGACGCCCTGCTGAGCCGCAGTTGCGGCGAACGTATGGGAGGGATCGATCTGCGCGACGCTGAGGACGAGAAGAGCCACCATACCTCTCATTGCGGTCTCCCAGAGGCATGCCGATAGACAAACTATCGTTCCAATCAGTGTAGCCGGGACCGCAGCCCGAAACAATTTCGTCGCCCACCGTCCACACGCCCTGGCCCGGCGCTGGACAAAGGCCACGTCGAAGTCCTTGCAGTAGTTGGTGAGCCGTCCGGGACTCGAACCCGGGACCCCCTGATTAAAAGTCAGGTGCTCTTCCATCTGAGCTAACGGCTCGCTCGGCCAAGACTATCACGCGGTTCGCGAACCGGATTTTCTCATCCGCGACACGGTCGGAATTGCTCTACGAGGCAACCCGTCACAAGCCAGGCGCGTCAGGGAAATATTGGCAGTCCTCCGCCCCGACGGTGCTGGTTCTGTATCGATCTCCATTGCTTCTGCCGGGCGGGTCGCTGGCATTTCGGCTGCACTATCGAGTCAGGTGAGGAACGCGTCACTTCTCGCTCGCGCCGGTCCGCGATGCGCAGGGCGCCTGCGCCGGCCGACGCCCGCGCGTGTTCGCTGCGGAGTCCTGAGCGCCGAGGGCCTCGGCGCTCAGGGTGGTACAAACCGCGTCTACGGGTTGTTGTACTCTTCGATCACCAAGGAGCGCTTGCCGGCCACTGCTCGTGTTCCGGGATCCACCGGCGCATTGGGGTCTGAACTCACAATGCTGTCCACCTTGATCTCGACGTAGTGCACCCCGCTGCCGACATTGTTCCGGTAGAAGTTGAAATGATTCGCATTCTTGGTTTTGAGGAATAGGTCCAGCGTGATTGCATCCGTGACCTCTACCGTGAGGGAGGAAAATTGCAGACCCACGGTCTGCTGGCGGTCGCAGTACACGACCTGCCCGGGTTCCGCTGCCACACCGTCGACGTAGGCGGTGACATTCACGGCGGCCCTGGCCGTGGAGGTCGTCCTGCCGCCACCCTTCGTGGCGGTGGTGCTCGTCGAGGTCCACAGTGCGCACTCCATCGAGAACCCGATCAGCAAGTCGCCGACGCTTGACGTCTTCATGTACCCGGAGAGCACGACGCCGCCATTCGGGTTGAGTATCTCGGTCGTGCCGGAGCCGAAGTACGCTTTCTGGGACGCCACGTTCTGAGCGTGGACGGTCGGCGCGGCCCAAAGCATACCTACGGCCGCCAGGAGCGAGACTACGAGTGTCCTTTTCGCCTGAACCATTTCTGATCGTCCTCCTTCGTTTGACGTTCTGGCTTGCGAGAGACGGAGGCCCCCTGGGCCTGCGGGGTTTGCGAGATCTCCTTTCCTTCGTCGGCCCCGCTCTCAGGCCAACGGCCTGACCCGTGTTTTGCTTCCCCGCTTCACGGCGGGTTTGCCTGTTTTGCCTGTATCGGGAGGGGTCGCTCTCTCGCTCTGCTATAGGTGCACGGTGGGTGCCAGGCAGCGGCCGGATCGGATCGAGGCGCCCCAAGACCGGGAAATCGTGGGAACCGAGCGGCCGCGCGGGCTGCGCTCAGACTTTCGAGTAGAGCGGCCGACTGACGGTCAGATGACGCTTTCTAACGTGAAGCATGCCCATTCGGCATTCTCGACCTTGAGAATCGCTTTCTATAACTTGGAGTTCCATCGCTTTTTAGAGTTGCGCCGCGTGAACCGCCTCGTCGTGCACCCGCGCGCGGGCGCTCGAGGGACATCCAGGCCGGCGAGACGGAAACGGAAAGCGTTTCTTCGTCGACCGGGGCCTCCTTTGCAATAATGGATCGCTGGCAACTTCGCCAGGCTCTGCGACTAAGGAGACCACAGATGCGCAAGACGTTCGTGACGATCACCGCTCTCGCCCTTGTCCCGCTCGGCGCCGTTGGATGCGTCTCGAAGAGCGAATACACGAAGACGGTTCAAGCCGCCGAGGCCCGCTACGACGCGCTCGACGCAGAGAAGGCGCGTGTCAAGAACGAGCTCGCAGACGCGGGTAAGCGCAACGAGGAGCTGGAGCGCACGCTGACGATGAAATCGGGCGAGCTCGGCAAGAGCGTCGCGGACCTGCGCCAGCGCACCAGTGCGCTCGAGAGTGACAAGGCCCGGCTCACGCAGGAGCTGGCCGAAGCGCAGAAGGCGCGCGAGGAAAAGGTGCGCGAGGTCAGCTCGACCTACGAGCAGCTCGTCGAGAAGATGAAAGGTGAGATCGACAAGGGGCAGGTGACCATCTCGGAGCTGAAGGGCAAGCTCACCGTCAACATGGTCGAAGCGATCCTCTTCGATTCGGGCAAAGCGGAAGTGAAGCCCGAGGGGCTCGTCGTCCTCGGTAAGGTCATCGAGATCCTCAAGACGGTGAACGATAAATCGATCCGCATCGAGGGGCACACGGACAACAAGCCCATCGTGGGTACGCTGACGCAGCGCTATCCGACCAACTGGGAGCTTTCGGCGGGGCGCGCGATCAACGTCGCCCGCTATCTGGAAAAGCAGGGCATCGAGGCGGCCACCCTCTCCGCCGCCGCCTTTGGCGAGTTCAAGCCGGTGGCTGAAAACGCGACGACGGAAGGCCGCGCGAAGAACCGGCGCATCGAGATCGTCCTGGTGCCGAAAGAGTGAACGACGGGCTGGTCAGGCCAGCGCCCTCGTGAGCCCAAAGAGATCCTGGTGGAGTTGACCCGGTTTCGTGGACACTCGGTACCCCCCTCAGAGAGGGTGCCGTGACGATCTCGAAAGCAGTTCACCGTCCACCGAACCGGGGCAACTCCACTGGTTGAGCGTTGCACTCATTCGCGACAGGCTATGAAGTTGCCTTGTTGGGGTGAGGCCTTCGCAATATCGAGTTCAGGATATCCATATAAAACCCTCTCTGACCCTGGATAACTAGGAGAATCCAGGCATACAGCCCCAAGGTGACGCACAGCCCCGCGATCAGATTCAATACCGGCGGCAACACGCCGTGAAGGATGATTTTCAGCCCCAAGCCGCACGTTGCCGCGACCAACCCGGCCAAAAGTGGCCGTTGAATGACCTCCCGAAGCTGCCGCAGCGGTATGCCGCTTGCCCGCCAGCACGAGGCCATGACAAGCAGCGCCGCCAGACTCACGCCAGCAGAGTAACCCAAAGCGACACCCGCCGGCCCGTAGGGGAGACCCGCCAGAATTCCCGCAATCACCGCGGGCGGAACGAACAGCGCGGTGACGATACTTAACCGGTTCCGGGCCGTTGCCGCCAGCAACCAGGAGAATGGATTCATCAGGGCAAAGGCGAGGATCGTAGGCGCCAGCGCGCGAAGGATCAAAACCGCCTGGCTCCATTTCGGCCCGAGAACGACCCAGACTACTTCTTCGGCGAACAAAGCGCAGACGAACGTGACCGGAATCGTCAATGACAAGACGAGGGAGTAAAATTTCAAAAAGATTCGGCGCAGCCGCTCTGCGTCCCGCTGAAGCCGTGACAGGGCGGGCAAGGCTACTGTTCCGACCGATGAATTCAGAAGTTCCGTCGGCAGATTGATAAGTTGATACGCCCTTCCGTAGAGTCCTAATGAGCTCGCGCCCCAGAACCGGCCCAGCAGCACCTTTTCCACGTTATAGGAGATGTAAACGATGAAACCAATAAGAGTCCACGTTCCCCCTATGTCGAGCATGGACCGGATCCCACAGCCGCGTCTTGGCAGGCCGGGAACCCATGGAACAGCCAGCCAGACGCCAAGAGCAGTCACTATTGGTATGCTCAGTGCCATGACCACCAACGCCCAGTAGCCATAACCGAGTGCCGCCATAGCAATGCCCACGAGGGCGCCGACTAGGAGCGATGAGATTTCGATGATGGCCAGAGCGACAAACCGCATCTTTCTGCGCAGCAATGCCTGGTGCTGCACTGTGAACCCATTGAACACAAATGCCCAGGCGGACACAATCACCACGAGCTGCAATCGCGGTTCTCGATAAAACGCCGCCACGGCAGGCGCCAGCGCCGACGAACACACCGCCAACAGGATGCCCATCCCCACATTGATCCAGAAGAGCGTGGAAGTTTGCTCATGGGTGATCGCATCCCGCTGTACGGTCGCCAGGCTGAGTCCGGCATCTTTAAACAGGCTGAGAAACCCGGTCATCGTGAGGACCATCCCTTGCACTCCAAAATCCTCGGGCGCCAACAAGCGTGCCAGGATCATTGTCGCCCCCATCCGTAACCCGAACTTCAATCCCTCCCCCCCCAAGGCGACTGCTCCGCCCCGGACTGATTGTTGCTTCAAGTCTCCAGTGCCCGCTGCGGCGAACAGTCCTTCACGCAAGCTTTTGCTCTGAACCGCCATTCTTTTGTCGCTCGAAGTCTTCAACGCTCTTGGCGGATGAGCGGGGGAATTTGATCCAGGGCGTCACAGCCGGGGGGCATGAAGAGTCCGCCGAGCAAGGAGCCGGCACCGCTGGTTCCCCGTGCGTCGATCGCATGTGGCCTCCCCATTTGTCCTTCACAGCCACGATACGTTTTCGAGTTGCCGTGCCTGGCTTCTGGTCCCGCCCATGCGGCAGGCAATGATCAGGCCGAACTTCTCTGGATTCTGCTCTGCTGACCTCGCACGCTCCGAGATAGATCACCGTAACACGGAGCCCAGGAACACCCCTGCCCCGTCAATCCAGTTCCCGTCTCACTCCCTCTGGTCACGTCATCTCGCTCAGGTCGCGAGTCGCTCGATGCGCCCGAGAATCTGTCCAAAGAGGCGCCGCGTCAAGTCGCCACTCGTCCAGCACATTGACGAAACTGCTTGAGGAGTTGTTTGAACGGTCCCTGAGCGTGGTCGCTGCCCTCCTCCCGGCCCACTACGAGGCGGGGCGGCAGCGTGCGGGGCGCCAGTCTCCTGCGCAAAGACTTTCACAAGATCGGGTTTTGTTCGAGAACCTAGGAAAGGAAAGTAACAAATTCAGCCGCTGCGACGGACCTAGAATCAAATGGTTAACTGATTCCGGAAACTGGCACCGGGTTTGCTCGTGCTCAAGGCGTCCCTCGCCCGGATGGTGAAACGGCCCCACGGCCGAGGGCCAACGAGAGCCTGCGGGAGATCGCGCGCCGGAAGGCGCAGCAAACAGGGCGTAAAATCCATGTGGAGGTGCTCACGCCCGAACTATGACACTTTCCAAGAAGCAAGGACCGCACGGCGCAGTGGCCGGGTTGCTACGCCAATTGGTACGCAACTCTCGCGGCTTCTTCCGAGGACGCGACTACGTCTTCCATCGCGGTTGGGTCCTGCCGCACCCGAGAATGCGAAAAGGCATGTGCGGCAATGAATACGGCTCCGATGAGTTCTTTCTAGAGTCGGCCAGCGCAGAAGCAAGGCGGCTGGTTACAAAACTCGAGTGCACCCAAGACAGTCATGTGGTGGATATTGGTTCCGGATTAGGCAGGCTCGCCACGGGTCTCCTCCGGGAGGTCGGTGATGTCCAATACTGGGGCTTTGACGCTAAGAGACCGTACATCACGTGGTGCAAAAAACACATCGAGCGGCTTCACCCGACCTTCCGCTTCGCGCACGTTGACGTCGAGAATGAACTTTACAATCCCAGTGGGGCGGTGCCGGGCAAAGATTTCAGATTCCCTCTGGCGAATGGCCATGCCGATATTGTTTACATGTGGGGCGTTTTTACAAATATGCGCCTGAGCGACGCGCGTGGTTATGTCTCGGAAATCAGCCGCCTCACGCGAGACGGAGGCAGAGTGTTTCTCACCGCCTTTGTGGAAGAGAACGTTCCAGCGGAGTCGGTCAACCCGGGCGGCTATGTTGACTATGCATGCAATCTCCCTTTGCACGTCGTGCGGTATGAAATGGAGGTTCTGTTTTCAATATTTGAAAAGCACGGATTAAGCGTCGAGGAGTTTGCACATCACGGAGGCACGCATTGCCAACAGAGCGAGATTTATCTGAGGAAGGTGGGGGGCTCCGTGAGGTGACACATTGTTCCTTGGTCACTCTTCGTTAGGAGCATAGGCACACCTTCGTAAGCCTGCTCCTAGCAGCGGGCGCGCTCATCACCTACGTGAACGCCCCACTCGGCCATGCCGACCCGGGCGTGTACGATCCTGAAACTGGAACCTACGCAGTCGCGGCCGCCATCTCCGCTGTCGTAACTACGCGGAAGGCTATTGGTGAGCCGTCCGGAACTCGGACCCGGTCTTCACCTGCCGTCGGAATTGGGGGTTCCCCGAGGCCTCCTTCCGGGTGTCCCCGCATTGCTCGAGCCTTTCGCGCACGCGAAGCTCTCGGCATGCTGCGTGCGACCCAGCCTGCCCCTGGAGACGAATTCCTCAACGACCCGGACTTCACCGCTCATAGCGCGCCAGCACAGGCACGACAGCGGTCACGGTACCTCAGTCTCTTGCAGATTGCTGGGGCGCTTGGCGTTATGGCCTTCCATCTCGGCATACCGTACTCCCACTCAGGCTGGATCGCGGTCGAGCTGTTCTTCGTCATCGCGGGGATCAACATGGCGACCGCATTCGACCGGGACCAATCGACGTATTCGTACGTCCTCTCGCGAATACACCGCCTCGGACCGCAGATAGTGGCCGTTTGGAGCGCCACCGTGCTGTTCGTGGTGACAGGAGCAGGCAGCCCAGGAATGTTGTGGTTCATTTTATCGGGTCCGGTCTTCCTTCAGAACCTGACGGTGGGATTTTTTCGTTTCGTCCCGCCGAATGACTGGGTTTTTGGACCGCTATGGTTTGTCAGCGCTCTCTCACAACTCCAGCTCTCGCTGTTTGTCGGGAGAACAGTGCTGTTACGGGCCAAGCCTGCGGTCCTCGTCCTCGCGTGCGCCGGAATCGGGATGCTCTTTCGTCTGCTTTTCACGGCGCTATCCGGAGCGAATCTCCACAGTGTTTCCGAGCTTCAGGCCGAGGTTCTTTATTGCCTGCCGTTCACCCATCTGGAATCCATTGTTTTGGGCGTGTTGATCGGGCGAGGAGCGTTGCCTCGGATCGGCCGGCTCTTGCCAGTTTTCTGCCTGGTCGCGATCGGTCTAGGCGCAGTCAACGTGGCGCTCTCTCAGGGCGAGGTGAGCCCGCGCAGTTTGGGTTTCCCTTATCCGCTTCAACTGAACGGCGCGCATGTCTGGGGTTATTCGATCCTCGCCTTCACGACGGCTTCACTCTGCTCGCGGAACGGACTGCTGGCCATTGCCGTAGAGGGCCTGAGGTTGCCTGTCTGGACGGACAGAATGTTATTCAAGCTTGCCTCACTGACCTACAGCGCCTACGCCTTCCACGGCCTGGTCATGGCTACCGGCGTGAACGCCGCTGCGTTTCTGGCCCAGCCTCACGCACCTGGCTTGCGGCTGTTGCTCTTTGCGATCACAGCCGTTCAATCCTTTCTCATCGCGTGGGCGGTCGATCTGACGCCGCTGGGTGTCAAGAAGTACCGTTGGATACCGGAGAGAGGAACATCCGTCCTCTCGGGCTGAAGTCTTCCGAGGTAGTTGGTGAGCCGTCCGGGACTCGAACCCGGGACCCCCAGGGATTCACCAGACACGCGACGCTTTCCTCGTGCGAGCGCGCGCTCGAACCACGGTCGGGCGCGTCCCAAACAGACAAATGAGCGCGTCAGAACAGGCACGACAGCGGTCACGCCAGACGAAGAACGCGTCATCGCTCGCCCTCGCGGCGGTCATGCTCTCGTCTTTCGTTCTCCCTCCTCCGCAGGCGAGCGCGGCGACCCTCGAGATCTTCCCGTCGAACGCCGACGCGTCGTGCAACGAGGAATTCGAGAATCTCGCCAACGCTCTCCGGCCCGGGGACGTGTCGATCCTTCACGGGGGGACGTACACCCAGCCCTGTCGGCGCGCCATCACGGTCAACGGCACGGCCGCCAACCCGATCACGATCCGCGCGGCCGGGGGCGAGAGCCCGATCGTCACGAGGCCCCAGCCCGTCAATTTCAGCTACGACCAGAACAACATCGACATCACCAGCTCTTCTTACCTGGTCATCCAGGGCCTGCACTTCAAGGGCGGCGATGGCGGCGTGAACTTCATCGGAGGTCATCACATCACCTCGAGGGCAACGAGATCTACGAGACCGGGAACAACGCCCTCCGCCTGAACAGCGGGAACACGGACTCCTTCATCATCCGGGGAAACCACATCCACCATACCGGCCTTCTGCCGCTGTCGACGGGGACCACCGAGGGTGAGGGCGTGTATGTCGGCTGCAACAACGCCGCGTGCATCGCGACCAATCACCTCATCGAGGGGAAACCCCGCGCTTTCTCGGGCCCCGAGCTCCTCAACAAGTATGTCGGCGAGAACCGCTTTCTCGAGGTCACCTACGCCAACGGCGACAAGGAAGTCCTCTACTTCAAAGACTTCGCCTCCGGCGCCACGATCGAGTCCGTCGTGCGCCGCGCCAAGAAGCTCGCCCTCAAGCGCTACATCGCCGGCGGCCAGAAGGGCATCATGGCCGACGACCTGCTCACCGCCGTCCGCGAAGAGTTCAAGGAGAACGAGGATCATGACTGGGCGAAAATCGCCGGCAAGAAGAGCGAGCAGATCATCTCGGTGAAGGCGCTGACGTGCGAAGTCCCGAGCCAGCCGCGGAGCGTGGAGCACGTCGCCACGACCGGGCAGTATCTCTAGAGCGGCCTCACCCGGGAGACCTGCGACGCGTCAGCGCGTCTTGCGCCTGGCCGGCGCGCGGGGCTCCTGCCGAGGGGACGGGACACCGACGACGGCGTAGCCGCGCGCGCGCAGCTGCCGCTGGATCTCCAGCTGCGCGCGCCGCTCCGCTCCCCGCTGCTCCCTCACCGCGCTGCGCCGGCCCGGACGACGGCCCCGCCGCCGCTCGCCGTGCCGCCGGTCGAGTACCACCTGCACCGTATCGTCGCCCCGGAAGGTTCGCCGCAGCGACTCGTAAAATTCCGGCCGCCTGCTCCCGACGATGAACAGGAGCCGGCGGATCGTTTCGGCCATGCCTCAGATGAGGCTCGAGCGCACCGAGGGAAACCAGCGCATGAGCGGGGAGTCCTCGCAGAGGATCGTCTCGTCCCGCTGGGCGCCGGTGGAGATGAGGCAGAAGGGCGCGCCGATCAGCTCCTCGAGCCGCTCGAGATAGCGCCGCGCCTTCGACGGCAGATCGGCCTCGTTCTTGGCCCCGCCCGTCGGTGCGCGCCAGCCCTCGATCTCTTCGTAGACCGGCTCGGCGGCGGCCACCACGGTCTCGTCCTCCGGGAACTCCGTGAGGGTCTCCCCGCGGTGCCGGTAGGCGACGCAAACCTTCAAGGTCTCGCACTGGTCGAGGACGTCCAGCTTGGTCAGGGCCACCGTGTCGAGGCCGTTGATGCGGGTCGCGTAGCGACCGACCACCGCGTCGAACCAACCGCAGCGCCGCGGCCGGCCGGTCGTGGCGCCGTACTCGTGGCCGCGCGCCCGGATCGCCTCGGCGATCTCGCCCGACATCTCGGTGGGGAACGGTCCGGCGCCGACGCGCGTCGTGTAGGCCTTGCTCACGCCGACGACGCCGTGGATCTTCGTGGGCGGCACGCCCGTGCCGGTCGCGGCGCCGCCGGCGGTCGTCGAGGACGACGTGATGTACGGATAGGTCCCGTGGTCGATGTCCAGCATCGTCGCCTGGGCGCCCTCGAACATCACGCTGTAGCCGCTCTCCATCCAGCGTGAGAGCAGGAGGGCCGTGTCGGTGATGTAGGGCGCCAGCCAGCCCGCGTAGCGCAGGTACTTGTCCAGGATCTCTTCGACCGTGAAGGTCTCCGCATCGTAGATTTCGCGCAGCAGGCGGTTCTTCTGGGCGACGTTCAGCTCGAGCTTCTCGCGGAAGAGCCGCTCGTTGAGAAGGTCGGCCATGCGAATGCCGACGCGCGCGGCCTTGTCGACGTACGCGGGCCCGACCCCCCGGCCGGTGGTCCCGATCCGGCGCTTGCCGAGCTTGGCCTCCGAGGCGAGGTCGAGCGCCGGGTGGTACGGCATGATCAGGTGCGCGTTCTTGGAGATGAAGAGGTTGCCGTCGAGAGTCACGCCGCGGCGCACGAGCGCCTCCATCTCCTCGATGAGCGAGCCCGGGTCGACGACCACGCCGCAGCCGATCACGCAGCGGCAGCCCGGATGCAGGATGCCCGACGGAATCGTGTGCAGGACGTACTTCTCCCGCCCGACGACGACCGTGTGGCCGGCGTTGTTCCCGCCCGCGAAGCGCGCGACGACATTCACGTGCGGCGCCAGGAGGTCGACGACCTTCCCTTTGCCCTCGTCCCCCCACTGCGTCCCGACGACCACGATGTTAGGCATGGCTCCCACCTCCGAAGATGTGCTCTGGATGCTCGAGAATGTCCCCCACCGCCAGCACGCGCTCCGATCCG
>Ga0137394_10002669_pt1 | contig 13226 bp, 13 predicted proteins | sample czobulk116metaG_FD_108278 | JGI IMG/M metagenome (GOLD analysis project Ga0137394, IMG submission 108278) | Vadose zone soil microbial communities from Angelo Coast Range Reserve, California, USA - czobulk1.16 metaG | ecosystem: Environmental > Terrestrial > Soil > Vadose zone | place: USA...
GCGCACGCGCATGGAAGCGACGCTGAGGGCCCGCGAACTCTTCATCCAACGCATCGCCGACCTGACGCCCGCCGCACTCAACGTGTTCGACCTGGTCACGCAGCGAGACACGTTCATCAACACTTACATCGTGAACCTGCTCGGGTACACGCGCGATGAAATCACGAGGATGGACGATCCCTTCGCCACGTTCTGGCACCCGGACGACATGCCGCTGGCCGCTGCGCACATCAGACGATCGCGGGATGCTCTCGATGGGCAGGTCAGCGAGATCGAACACCGCGCCCGCCGACGCGACGGCGAGTGGCGCTGGCTTCTGACCCGCAGCATGCCGTTCTCTCGCGACGAATCAGGTAAGGTCCGTCAGACTATTTCGGTCACGACCGATGTCACTGAACGGAAAGCCGCAAAAGACCGCGCCGCCGTCGATCTGGCCGGCATGAAACTGTTACAGGATGTCGCCACACGCCTGGCTCGGACGGAACGGCTCGAGCCGCTGCTTCAGGAAATCCTTCGGGCCGCGACGGAGATCGCAGCCACCGACAAAGGCAACATCCAGCTGGTCGAACCAGAGACGGGCTTGTTGAGAATCGTCGCTCACCAGGGTCTCAATCAACGATTCCTGGACCATTTCCGCACGGTCGATGAAAGCTGGGGCAGCTGCGGCGCCACCTCGCGCACGGGCGACCGGGTCGTCGTCGAAGACGTGACCGAAAGCCCGATTTTCAAGGGTACTGCTGATCTGGACGTCATGATCGACGCTGGCGCTCGCGCGGTGCAATCCACGCCGCTCCCGAGCCGCGCCGGCCGGCATCTCGGCGTGATCAGCACGCACTTCAGCACCCCTCACACACTGGCTGAAGCGGAAGTGCGCCTTCTCGACCTGCTTGCGAGGCAGGCGGCCGACGCAATCGATCGGGTCCGAGCCGACGAGCGATTGCGAAGGGCCCATGAGGATCTCGAACAGAAGGTTCTCGAGCGCACGGCCCAGCTGACCATCTCCAACACGTTGCTGCGTGAGGCGCACCTGGAACTGGAACTCATTCTCAACAGCGTCACCGACAACGTCTTCAGCTTGAGCAAAGATTGGCGGTTCGCATACCTGAACACGCATGCGCGCGCGCAGATGCGCAAACTGGGAAAGGATCCAGCGGAGCTGATCGGCGCAGTCCTCTGGGAGGAATTCTCAGAGGTCCCGAACGCCGACACACTCCGCCGGGTCATGTCCGAACGGATCGCCATTACCGATGAGTTGTTCTACGCGCCGCTCGGCGAATGGGTCGAAAACCACACGTACCCGACCGCTGACGGCGGGCTTCTGACGTTCCAGCGATACATCACCGAGCGCAAGCGTATGGAGCTCGAGCTGCAGCGAAGCGAAGCCAGCCTGGCGGAAGCGCAGCGATTGAGCCATACCGGTAGTGGCATCTGGAACGTCGCGAGCGACGAGATATCGTGGTCCGACGAAATGTACCGGTTGCACGGATTCGCTCCCGGGGAGGTTACGCCGTCAGTCGACCTGTTCAGGAGTCTCGTGCATCCGGGGGACCGGGCGCGCGTCGACCACATGTTAGCCACGGTCATCCGCGAACGAGTGGACTACGAAACCGACTTTCGAATCGTTCGTCTCGACGACACGACTCGGTACATCCACGGTGTGGGGCGCTCCGTCTTCGACGCCGACGGCAATCTCACAGAAGTGCGCGGCACGATGATGGACACCACCGATCGCAGACACGCGGAGGACGAGCGCGCGCGCCTGTTGCGCAGCCTCATCACGGCTCAGGAGGAGGAACGCCAGCGGATCTCGCACGAGATGCACGACCAGATCGGACAGCAGTTGAGCGTGCTGATGCTGCAAATAGGCGCGCTGAAGAGCGCCTGCAACAGCCACGTCGAGCTGTGCGCACAGATCGATTCGCTGGAAGACACAGCCCGCCATCTCGACGCGGATGTCGACTTCCTCGTCCGCAACATCCGGCCGACGGCGCTCGACGATCTCGGCCTGCCAATCGCGTTGTCAAACTTCGTGGCGAGCTGGAAAGCGCACTTCGGCGTCATTGCGGAGCTGCACATCAGCGGAATGGAATTCGATCGCTTGAACGGCGAGACGGAGACCGTGTTATATCGCGTGCTGCAGGAGGCGCTGACGAACATCGCCAAGCATGCCTCGGCGGCTCACGTGGATATCCTCCTCGAGCGTCACTCGGATCACGTCTCCCTCATTGTCGAGGATGACGGCGCGGGGTTCGAGATGGACCACCAGAATGGCGGACACGAGCGGGGACTTGGCGTCATTGGAATGCGCGAACGCGCCGCGCTCGTCGGCGGAAGCCTCGATATCGAGTCGCAGCCCGGCAAGGGGACGACCGTCGTCGTCCGAATTCCCACGATCCCGACGGTGGGGTTCTGAAATCATGCCCAGGCTCAGGATTCTTCTTGCGGACGACCATCGTATCGTGCGCCAGGGGCTCCGGATGCTCGTGGCCGCGCAACCGGACATGGAGGTCGTGGGCGAGGCGGACAGCGGGCGGACTGCGATAGCGCTCACGGAGACGCTTGTCCCCGATGTCGTCGTCATGGATGTGTCGATGCCCGACGTCAACGGGTTGCAGGCCACCGAAGTGTTGCACGGCTCACGTCCCAACGTGCGTGTGCTTGCGTTGAGTCGACACACCGAAGGCGGTTACGTCCAGCAGCTTCTTCAGGCGGGCGCCAGCGGCTACATCCTGAAACAGAGCGCCGCGGACGATCTGGTACGCGCCATCCGTGCCGTCGCGGGCGGCCAAACATATTTGGACGCGGCGATTGCCGACGAGGCGGTGAGCCGTGGCCAGCGATTTCGTGTCGGTCCCAACGCGCTCACAGGAAAAGGACTCAGCAAGCGCGAAGAAGATGTGATGCGCCTGATCGCGTGGGGACTACTGGGCCGTGAAATCGCCGCCCGCCTCCAGATCAGCATCAAGACCGTGGAGGCGCACAAAACAAACGCGATGAACAAGCTGGGCCTCACGAGCCGCATCGACATCGTGCGCTACGCAGTCGTGCGCGGCTGGATGCAGGAGGAGATTTGACGGCATTAAATGAATGGACGAGTCGCTGGTCACGCAACATTTACAGAATTCCAACACACTTCCTCTTTTCCTGATTCCCCGTCGCCCGACCAAGTGAGACAAGGGCTAGTGATTCCTTCCGTCCCGAAATGAGCGGGGGCTTCCGATGCTGTCCTTTCTTGACACGCTACGTTCTTCGACCTTCATGCCTCACGGGATGTGCTACCTCTGGCAACCGAGCCTGATCTGGCTGCACGCCGCATCGGACACGACCATCGCGCTCGCGTACGCGCTGATTCCGATCACGCTCGTCTACTTCGTCCGCAAGCGCCAGGACCTGCCGTTCAACTGGATGTTCCTGATGTTCGGCCTGTTCATCTTTGGCTGCGGCACGACGCACGTGATGGAGGTCTGGACGATCTGGCACTCGAACTACTGGCTCGCAGGTTTCATCAAGCTGTTTACGGCCGGCGCCTCGGTCGTCACCGCGGGAATGCTGGTGTGGTTGATACCGACCGCACTGGCGCTGCCGAGCCCGGACCAGCTGCGCGCCACAAACGTCGAGCTCGCGCGCGAGATCGCGGCACGCAAGCGTACCGAGGAGGCCCTTGAGCAGTCGCGCGCGGACCTGGAACTCCGCGTGCACCAGCGGACGGCGGAGCTCGCGGATGCCCTGCTCGATCTCCGCGCCGAGATGGATCGGCGCCAGCGCGCGGAACACGAGCGGCAGGAGGCCGAAAAGGCGCTTCGACTCGCGCAGGGCGAGCTCGCGCACGTCGTCCGCGTCACGACGATGGGCGAGCTGGCCGGATCGATCGCGCACGAAGTGAATCAGCCGCTGACCGCGGTGGTGACGAACGCGAACGCGTGCCTGCGATGGATGGCGGCGTCGCCGCCGAACCTCAGCGAAGCGCGCGACAGCGTGACCCGCATCGTCCGCGACGCGGACCGCGCCAGCGAGGTCATTCGACGCATCCGGGGGCTGTTGAAGAAAGCCCCGCCGCAGGTCGCCCCACAGGATCTGAACGAGCTCATTCGCGAAGTCGTGTTACTCCTGCAGACCTCTCTTGAACGGAATCACGTCGAGGCGGTGCTCGACCTGACGCCCGTCGCGCCGCCGGTCGTCGGAGATCGCGTGCAGCTGCAGCAGGTCATGCTCAATCTCGTCATGAACGGCGTCGAAGCCATGACTCACGTCGCCGACAGGCCGCGGAGTCTCGTGGTCAGCTCCACGGTGACGGAATCGGGCCAGGTCGAAGCGCGCGTCACGGACGCTGGCACCGGCGTCGCCGCGCCGGACCTCGCGCGGCTCTTCGATCCGTTCTTCACCACGAAACCGACCGGCATGGGACTCGGACTTTCGGTGAGCCGCTCGATAGTGGAGAGCCACGGAGGGCGGCTGTGGGCATCCAACAACACGGGATCGGGCGCCACGTTTCATTTCACGCTGCCGGTCGTCGCGACGTCGTAGACGCGGTGATGAAACGGCCCCTCGAGACCGTCTGCGTCGTCGACGACGATCAGTCCGTTCGCGAATCGCTTGCGAGCCTGATCCGATCCGTCGGCCTCCGCGTGGAATTGTTCGCCTCAGCGCCGGAATTCCTCGCCCGGGCGCCTTCCCAGGCACCGAGCTGCCTCGTCCTCGACGTCCGGCTGCCAGGACTGAGCGGGCTCGATTGCCAGCGGCAGCTCTTCGACGCGGGCGTTCGCATCCCGATCATCTTCATGACCGGTCACGGCGATATTCCCATGACGGTGCGGGCGATGAAAGCGGGCGCCGTGGAATTTCTCACGAAGCCGTTCCGCGACCAGGACCTGCTCGATGCGATTCAAGTCGCACTTCAGCGCGATCGCGACGCCCGCGCCCAGGAACACGAACACGCGCAGCTCCGCGAGCGCTACCAGTCACTCACGCCACGCGAGCAGGAGATCATGCGATGGGTCGTCTCAGGACTCCTCAACAAGCAGATCGCCGGCGAAATCGGCACCAGCGAGATTACGGTCAAGGTTCATCGAGGCCAGGTGATGCGCAAGATGGGCGCGAACTCGGTGGCAGACCTCGTCAGAATGGCCGGACGGCTCAACCTGCGCGTGCCTGCCTGAGGATCGATACCAAGGTATATCGATCCGTCCGTTCGCATAATTGAACGCCGTTCGTCACACACGTACCGTTGCGTGCAAGAGGAAGACATGCAGAGCAATCCACAAATCGTGATCGTTGACGACGACGAGTCGATTCGCGAGGCGGCAACCAACCTGTTCCGGTCGATGGGAGTGCCGGCAGTGGCATTCGCGTCAGCGGAGGATTACCTGGCGTCCGACCTGGTCGACCGTACGTCGTGTCTCGTGCTCGATATCCACATGCCGGGCATGAGCGGGCTGGCACTCCAGCAGCGGCTCGCGGAGGACGGTCGCCACATCCCGATTGTGTTCGTGACGGCGTTCACGGACGAGACAGCAAGAAACACGGCCATGGGCTCGGGGGCGATTTGCTTCCTGACCAAGCCGTTCAAGGAAGCGGAGCTGCTCGACGGTCTTCGCTCGGCGCTTGCGTCGAGCGGGAGTCAGCAGTAATCACAACTTTTCTAATGTTCGGGGGCATTTATGTCCACTCTCGCCGAGACCACCGGCCGGGACCATGACGTCGTCACGTGCGACCCACGCCCACCTGCCGACTATCCATCGCACGCATCATGGCAGTCCGAGGGGATTGTCAGCCAATCGCCGGCCCTGCGGGACGCGCTCGAGCGCGTCAAGCGGGTCGCGCCCACGGACGCCACCGTGCTCATTACCGGCGAGACCGGGACGGGAAAAGAGTTGATGGCGCGCGCCATCCACCGGCGGTCGCGCCGCGCGACGCGCCCGATGATCACGGTCAATCTCGCGGCGATCCCCGAGCCTCTCGTCGCGTCGGAACTGTTCGGCCACGAACATGGCGCGTTCACGGGCGCGATCCAGCGACGGATCGGGCGCTTCGAGGCCGCCGATCGCGGCACGCTCTTCCTCGACGAGATCGGAGAGCTGTCGAATGACATGCAGGTCTCGCTGCTTCGAGCCGTCCAGGAAGGCGAGTTCGAGCGGCTTGGCGCCTCTCAGACGAGGCGCGCCGACGTGCGGATCATCACCGCGACGAACCGGGACCTCGAGACGCAGGTCGAAGAGGGCGGGTTCCGTGCCGATCTCTTCTATCGCCTCAGCGTCTTTCCGCTGTATCTGCCGCCGTTGCGCGAGCGCCGCGAGGACATTCCCGTGCTGGCCGAGTATTTCCTCTGCCGGCTGCAGAAGGCCCTTGGGCGGCGATTCGACGGCGTGGATCCTGAGTCGATGGAGCGCCTGACGGCCTTCGACTGGCCGGGCAATATCCGTCAGCTCGAGAACGTGATGGAACACGCGGCGATCCTGTGCGACGAACCGGCGTTGATGGTCCCGGCGGCGCTGCTCGCGAGCTCGCGGGGCTCTGCGATATCCGCCGCATCGCGGCTCGCCCAGACACTGCGTCACAGCGAGCAACAGCTGATCGAGCAGGCGCTGGCGGATTCGAACGGACGCGTCGCGGGGTGCAGGGGCGCCGCCGCACGGCTCGGTGTGCCGGCATCAACACTGGAGTCGAAGATCCGGCGCTACAGGATCGACAAGTTACGGTTCCGAACCCGCCGGAACTAGAGGCGTGTGTGCGCAGCGGAGTCCACGATGTGACTCATGGCTGAGATACGTCCTTCGGATCAGCGCCCGCTCGTCACAGTTTACGGACGCACCGGATCGGCGCACTGCCACGCGGTTCGGGACTTCCTGTTTCGAAATGACGTGCCCTTCGAGTGGGTCGGGCTTCACACCGACGTAGAGGCGCGGGCGATCGGACTCGACAGCATCGGCGACGATCGCCTGCCGGTCTGTGTCTTCGCGGACGGCACACGGATCGAGCATCCGACGATTCGACAGGTCAGCGAGAAGCTCGGGTGGCTCCGCGATCCGTCGCTGAGCGAATACGACCTGGCGATCTACGGCGCGGGCCCGGCCGGCCTGAGCGCGGCGGTCTACAGCGCGTCGGACGGCCTGAAGACGATCGTCATCGAGCGATGGGCCGTCGGCGGGCAGGCGGGCAGCAGTCCGAAGATCGAGAATTACCTTGGCTTTCCCCGAGGCATCAGTGGCGCCGAGCTCGCCGATCGCGCCCGCGAGCAGGCGTGCCGGTTCGGCGCGGAGATCCTCATCGCCCGGGAAGGCGTGCGCGCCGAGTTTTCCGCGGGCAAACGCGTGGGCTATCTCGCCGACGGCACCAAGGTCGTGGCGCGCGCAGCGATCTGCGCAACCGGTGTCGACTATCACCGCCTCGCCCTGCCGAACGAAGAGAGATTCCGTGGTGCGGGCGTGTATTACGGAGCCGGTGCAAGCGAGGCCCAACTCTGCGTCGGGCAACATGTCGTGGTGGTCGGCAGTGGCAACTCGGCGGCACAGGCAACGCTTCACTTCTCACGCCACGCGCCGCGCGTGACGCTGGTCATTCGCGGCGACAGCCTCAAGAGCAGCGTTTCCGGTTACCTCATCGATCTCATTTACTCGGCGAGCAACGTCGAAGTTCTCACACGCGCCGACGTTACCGCACTCGAGGGGCGCGACGTGCTCGAGGCTGTCGTCGTGACGAATAGTCAGACGGGCACGCAGCGCCGCATCGAAACGCACTGGTTGTTTGTCTGCATCGGTGGAGCGCCGCGCACCGAATGGGCCGCCGCGCTCGGGGTCGTTCGCGACCCGGCCGGATATCTCGTGACCGGACCCGATCTCCTTCACGATGGGCGCGCACCTGACGGTTGGCCGCTCGATCGGTCTCCGTATTACCTCGAGACCAACGTGCCCGGCGTGTTCGCTGCGGGTGACGTGCGCCATGATTCGGTCAAGCGCGTCGCGTCGGCAGTCGGAGAGGGCGCCATGGCCGTCGCCTTTGTGCAGCGTTATCTCTCGACCGGTTGATCACGGCAGCGCCGAGAAACGGGGCCTTGTCGTCGCTCGTCCCGTGCGGCGACGAAGGACGACACCCGGCGAGTGCGTCCCTCATCGCGCGACGGTGGCCTGTTGCCCGCCGGTCACGGTCGAGCGGCGGGCGACGCTTCGTTAGGAACTGGTCGACTGCTGCTTCTGACGCTCCTCCTGCTGACGCTTTGACTGATTTCCCTGATTGCCCTGCTCCGAGCTGCCCTGGATCTCTACGCGCCGGCTGCGGTTGCTCTCGTTCGAGGGCGCCGGTACCACGACCTCGAGAACACCGTCGCGCATCGTGGCGCGGGCGTCATCCACCTGCGCGCCGGGCGGCAGGGGAATGACCCGCGTGAACGCGCCGTAGCGCACTTCGGTGATGTGCACGCCATCACGTTCCTCATCGCGCTCGAGGCGCCGCTCGCCGGCAATCGTAACCGCGTCATCGCCAATCTCCACCGTGACGTCGTCGCGTGAGGTGCCGGGAAGGTCGACGCGGATCACGTACTCGTTGCCGCGCATGAAGGTTTCGATGGGCGGATCGAGCGTGATCGCGTCGTCCTGCGGCACGAGCGCCGAACGGCCGGAGGAGGCGCCGAGCATGCGATCGAGATCCGCCTGCATCCGGCGAATCAGCCCGAACGGGCCGAATGCCAGCGGCGACGGCATGATCTCGCGCCGGTCCTGTCGCTGTCCCTGCGATTCCTGCGCGCGCGCGTTTCCGCGCTGCACGCGCTGTTCTGTCTGTGTGGCCATGAAAGTCCTCCCGGGAGCAAATGCGTGACTGTTCGCCCCATCATGACGTCTCGGACGCACCGGCCGACGCGCACCGGGTGTCGAACGGCGCGATCGAACCGGTGTCGTTTCGATCGCTGACCCCGCGCCGGGAGCGATCGCATGCCCGCACGAGTGATCAGCCGCCGAATGGCGATCCCTTTCGAGCGAAACGTGGATGCCGTGGTGTCCCGGTTGCAGCACTTCCGCGCACGCTCGACGGAAACGAAGTTCAAGGAGGACCTCTCATGAGATCAACGTGCTCAGCGATATCTCGCGTCAATCCGGCGGTGTGGCTCGCGGCGGCGCTGCTGATCGCCTCGCCCGCGGCGGCGCAGCAACAGCAGCAACGCGCGCAGCGGCAGGGCGGCGCGCAGCAGCGAACCGCGGCTGGAAACCGTCAGCCGGCCAAGGTGGATCTCGGCGACCTGTCAAAGCATCCGGACAAGTACATCGGCCAGACGGTCACCGTCGAGGGTGAAACACTCGCCGTCCTTGGACCACACCTGTTCGTTGTCGATGAACCGGAGTGGTTTCACCTCTCGGGCGGCATGCTTGTCGTCGTGCCCGAGCCGTATGCCACCGTCGTGCAGAGCGGGGCGCCGGTCCTCGTCACCGGCACCGTGGAGAAAGTCGTGCTGGCCGAAGCCAGGCGCAAATGGGCGTTCCTGAACAACGAGCCCAGGGTGCAGGTGGACCTGTTCGAAAAGCCGGTCATCGTTGCGAGCGAGGTGACCACGGTCGCGCCGTCGCTGGTGAGCCTCAAGTTCGAGCCCGGTCAGCAGACCACGGGCACAGCGGGAGGCAGCGGTGGCACCGTCACCGACATCAAGCAGTTGTCCGCGGCGACCGACAACTCGATCGTGGGCCAGCGAGTCGAGGTGACCGGCACGGTGGTCCGTACCGAAGGAAACGGCTTCTGGGTCCGGACGTCTTCGGGCGAGGAAGTGTTCGTCCAGGCCGCGAACAGGGCGACGGCGCGCGCCGGCCAGACGGTCGATCTCCAGGGGAGAGTGCTCGAGACGCCCCGCGACATGCAGGGCAGCAAGAACAGCAAGGGACAGAGACAGCCCGTCTACATCTACGCCGACAAAGTTGCGCCGAAGTAGCGTGCGATCGCCGGTGCCAGCTCCCAGGGCGATCGTCCTGGGAGTTGGACCGCCGCGCGTTGTCACTCGACAACTTCTGCGTCGACGACGTCGGTCCACGCGGACCTCGCCCTTCTCTCCCTCGACGACCTTATACGGGGACGGTGCCCTCGAGCACCGCGACGACCGAGTTGGTGGTCCCGAGATCGATGCCGATGACCTTGCTCATTGACGGCCTCCTGTCCCGATCAGTCCATCACTGGAATGCGCCGCAGCCGGAGACCGAGCGAGATCAGGATGACACCCGCGGCCATCGCGTACGCACCGAACATCCAGGCGATGCCGACCGCTCCCGCGAGCGGAAACAGCAGCACCATGAACCCGAACAGGATCGACACGATGCCGCTCAGCGCGAGCATCCATTCGCCCCTGATGACACGCCGCAGCGCCACGGCCGCCGACACTTCGAACACGCCCGTCACGACGGCCCAGGCCCCGATGAAAAAGATGAGCACGAGACCGGTGATCGCGGGCCAGAAGAACGTCAGGACGCCGGCCGCGATTCCGGCGATGCCCTGCAGCACGTACGCCCACCGGCTGTGAGTGCCGGTGCGTGTGAACGCAAGCCTGAGGTTGATCACACCATCGACAATCGCGTACGCGCCGAAGATCACGACCATTGCGGCGATGGTGATCCCCGGCCACAGAAACGAGACGATGGCGACGGCGATGGCGACGATTCCCCTGAGGACGAGTACGCGCGATCCTTCCATGCAGCACCCCCAAGCTTCCGCAACGTCGCAAGCCGGGTGCCGCGCGCGTGCCCTTTCAACCGTAGGGGCGGGGTTCCGCGACGTCACCCGGAGCCATCGCGTCGCGGACCCGCCCAGCCACCCGCTCCGCTGCGCGCGTCCGGCGGCGCATGACTTGCTGTTTGACGAGGCCATTCGATCGCGATCATTTCGCCCGAGGTCATCATGGGAAACGACACCGGCCCGGCCGCGGTTCGCGAGCTGCCGCGAGACTGGACGACGATGCGGCGCGACTGGAGCCTGCTCACGCTGTACCAGCGGTTCGAGACGGCCGTCGCGCTGGTGCTCACGGTGGTCATCGGCGCGGTCATCGTCGCCGCGCTGTATCGCCTGTGTGCCGAGGTGCTGGACACGTTGATCCTGCGGTCACGCAACCCGCTGGACCATGAGGTGTTCCAGGGCGTGTTCGGCGAGATCATGACCCTGCTGATCGCGCTCGAGTTCAATCACACGGTGCAGTACGTCGTCCGCAGGGAGCGAGGCATCATTCACACCCGCATCGTGCTGCTCATTGCCCTGCTCGCGATCGCCAGGAAAGTCATCGTGATGGACCTGCAGACGGCAGAGCCCGCATCCACGGCGTCGCTGGCAGGTCTCGCGCTGGCGCTCGGAGTCGCCTATCGGCTCCTCGACCCGCGGCGGCGTCAGCTGCCGGTGTCATAGGGCTTCGCTGCGCATGCTGGCGCCGTAGGCGGATGGCGTCATCGCGAAGCGTCGCTTGAACTGCCGGTAGAAGTTCTTCTTGCTGCGGTAGCCGACGAGCAGGGCCACCGCTTCAATCTTGACCCCGTCTCGGATGAGAGCCGATGCACGGTCGAGGCGCACACGCGTGAGACACTGGCGCACCGATACTCCCATTTCGCGTCGGAAGACCGCGCCGAGGTACGATGCCTGACGATCGAGCGCCCCGGCGAGAACCTGGAGCGTGATTGGCTCGGAATAGGACTGAGCGATCAAGTCGAGAATTCGGCGAACGTGCCGCTGCGCGGTCGACATGGGGAACCTCCACTGGCAGTTGATATCTGTTGCGGGGAGGATATCGGCAACGCCCGTTCCACGCGGCACGAGCCTGTTATCGCGCGAGACAGGCAGCCGTGCGGCCGCCCGCCTCGCGACGTCTCGCGATATCGCCGTTCTTCGAGGTGAAAAACGTGCCCGGCTAGTACGAGATCGTGATGCGGTTGTCCACGGACGTCACGCCCGGAGCCGACCACGCCGCCCGTTCCGCCTCCTCGCGCTCCGCCCACGAGCGAACGGTTCCGCGCAGGATGACCTTGCTGCCATCGACCTCGACGGTGATCCGGTTGGCGTCGAATTCGGCCGAGCGGACGAGCGCATCCTGGATCTTCTTTTTCAGATCGGCCGGAGTCGGGCGCTGCTTCACGACGATCAGGTTCGTCACGCCTGTGACACCCGTGAGGCGCCGCACCGCGCGTTCGGCCTCGGTCTTCTGATACTGCCACTCGACCTCGCCCTTCAGGGTGACCCATCCCTTGGACACGGTGATGTCGAGCTTGTCGATGGGAATGTACGCATCTGTTTCGATCGCCCGCGCCACCGCCGCGGCGATGTCGGCGTCCGTTCGCTGCGAATCGAACGGCAGCCTGACCTCGATGTCGTTGGCGACCGCCTTCACGCCGCGAGCCCTGTGCGCAATCTCTTCCGCCGACCACTTCTTCAAGTAGGAGTCGACCCATCCCGTCAACGTGACGACACCGTCCTTGACGACGACACCGATCTCGTTCGCCTGGACGCGCGGGTCCCATCTCAATTCGGCGATCACGTCCGCCTGAATCTGAGCATCTGTCCTGGTCTCTGTTCTCGTTGCAGTTGCAGTGGCCATCATGTCCCCCTTTTCCGTACGAATCCGGTTATCCCTCGTTTTCCTTGCGAACGTTCTGGAGCAGTACCGGCTGTGTGCCGTAGTGCTCGAGGACGATCGCGTTCTCCTTCTTGTCGTAGACGACCTTCGTGAAGACGGACATCCGTCCTTCTCCGGTCCGGTCCTGCCCCAGGCGCAGTTCGATGTAGGTGAACGGGTAGTCGATCGTCCGCGGCCGCTCCGTCGCCTCCCAGAACCCGATGTACCGATCCGTGGCCAGGAAGACGCGTTCGCCGCCGTCGCCGAACGGCTGCTTGCGAGCGAAGTGCAAATCGTAGGCGAGCGTGTCGGGCGTCCGGATGTATCCGGCGCGTGGCAGTTTTCGAAGCGTCTCGAGGAGCGCGTCGGCGCCCTTCGTGGTCAGTGTCGAGACGAGGAGATCGCGCTCGGCGTCGGTGGACCAGCGATTGACCACCATCTCCACGGTCCACGGACCGGTGGGACCGGGCTGACCGAGATTGACCGCCGTCGCGACATATCGCTCGGGACGAGTATCGATCTGCGCCGATGGAACGGTTGACAGGGCGAGGAGCAGGACGGAAGCGAAGCACGTGCGGTCGAGACGCGTGGCGTTTCGAAACATGGACGCTCCTTTCATGGTCAGCGTCCATCGAACCACCCCGGGTGCGCGCATGGAAGCGCGAAC
>Ga0137394_10002670_pt1 | contig 13225 bp, 8 predicted proteins | sample czobulk116metaG_FD_108278 | JGI IMG/M metagenome (GOLD analysis project Ga0137394, IMG submission 108278) | Vadose zone soil microbial communities from Angelo Coast Range Reserve, California, USA - czobulk1.16 metaG | ecosystem: Environmental > Terrestrial > Soil > Vadose zone | place: USA...
GCGCATGCCGCTTCCGGATGTACTTCCGGATTGCGTTCTTTAGATCCGCAGGTCCTTTTTTGGGCGGCCTCTCGGAAAATAGCGCGCGATGGACATCCTCAGACGTGTACCGCCCAGCCCTGCGAACAACGACTTGGTCATCCTGCTCGTGCCATTCGAGGACGGAACCAGGGCCGATGCCAAGCTTCTTGCGGACTTCGGCGGGAACAGAGATTTGACCCTGAGCGGTCACTTTTGAATGTGCGATAGCCATGCGTTACATTACCAGGGTAATGAGACCTGGTCAATCGCTGTCCGCGATACGCCCGGGGTGCGCTGACGCGCTCACGCTGTATCACTGCGGCCCATCGCAGCGCGCGTAACGCGAGGGTAGCCTTGGGGGTAACTCCCGGGCAGGCTCTGGAAACCGCAGTTGATTCAGTAACTTGCGAAGCGTTTCGATTAGGACGTGACACCGAACGAGCAACGCGACGCGCGGGGCAATGGCTTTGCGACGATGGATCATTCTGATATCCGCGGGTTGGCTACCGCACTTCATCTCTTCTTCGCGGGGCTGCCTCGCTCTAGTAACGGGGATCATCACGTTGGATGCCCATATAAAACTCGTCGAGGATTCCCCTCATCGGTCCCGCGCATCGCGTTGCCGGTTCGGTGTCAAGTGGTTGTATCAAGCGTCAGGTGTTCGGCTGTGTTGGCACTCTCGAATGAGTTGAATGTTCCGGAGGCTGCGCACCAACATTGGGCGCATAGGAAGCCGCATACGCCGTTCTCCGACCCCACCCCGCTACTTGGGTACCACCGAGTTTTGGAACGAGGCGGTAAGTGCAGAACACGCGTGGACCGACATCTTATATTACCCCCGGCTAGGTGGCCAAACACCTCTATTTGCCTCGATAGATCTGCAGTCGCTCTTCAAGAAGAGGTGCAACAAGTCCTGCCTGTCGATCGCCGGTGGCCGCAATTTGCTGGTCACTGATTTCGAACGCCCGCGACAGCGGTGCCGTGGATCGCCGGAATGGGGCTGTGCAGGGCCAGCCTACTTGGTAACACCATTGCGCCGTTGGTCTTGTTGGACCTGAAAAACGCTGCTCCAATCCGACCCAGGGGCGCGAGCTTCCCCTGAGCGACGCACTTCGGGTGCAGCCGGCGCGTCCAATGTAGCTACCCTCGGGCGACGAGTTCCGGTACAGTCCATAGGTTGAGTGGGACGTCCCACTAATGTCGGAAACCATTCTTTTGAGTAAACCACCCAATCGCAAGCTGGCTAGCCGCGATACGCAATCGATCGCCGGGACCCGAGCAATCCGGAGAACTTGCTTGGTCCTGCGTGAGGTCGGTGCCGCAATAAACACGGGCGCTTCGCTGCCACAGTTGGTCGCCGCGACAGGACTGCCGAAGAGCTCTGTCCACCGGTACCTGGAGGTACTGGTGCAGGAGGGATTCCTCGAGCGACCCGCGCATTCAGGCACCTATCGCCTCGGCCCACGCATTGTGAGTCTTGCTACCCACGAGACACCGCTGCTCGTGCTACGAGCGCGTCCGTATCTCGAGCGGCTCCGCGATCGATTCGACGAAACGGTGAATCTAGGGGTACTGTCCGGCGATAACATCGTCTACCTCGACATCGTCGAGAGCTCAAGAACTGTGCGCTTGGCGGCACGCATCGGTGACCGCGATACGGTTCACTCGACCGCACTAGGCAAGGCCATCGCGGCGCAACTCCCCGAGGCGGAGGTGCGGTCCCTACTGCAGCGGACAGGATTACCTAGACGGACCGCTAACACCATTACACGTGTGACTGAATTCGTGAAGCACTTGGACCTTGTACGGCATCGTGGATTTGCGATCGATGATCAGGAAAACGATATCGAGGGTCGTTGCGTGGCTGTAGCAATTCCCGCCGCGCGGGTTCAATACGCCATCAGCGTGAGCGGAATTACGTCAAGGTTCCCCATGTCGAAGACGGCTGATGTGGCGCGTGATATACGAGAAGTCGTCTCCGAGCTTTCCGAGCAGTCGATGCCACCTATCAAGCCCTATTCTTGATACAAATGTCGCTTGGTGGCGCAGGCGCAGGCGCAGGCGGCAGCGCTTCGTATCGAGTAGCAGACGATTCCGGCCGCAATTCAAGGTGCCCTGCGCGGCGCAAGCAACCGACGTTCGGGTGAGGCAAATCTGCGCGCAATGGAGCGATCCGACGGCGTGTGACTTTGCCGGCATATCACTTGTTCTGTGCGCCGTGCGTGCGCCAGAACTCGCCAATTGCCTCGAGGCTGAACCCCTTCGTCTCGGGCAGCACTCGCCACGAGAACCAAGCGCAGGATAGACACACTGTTGCAAACACCACGTACATTCCGGCCGGCGTTCCCGTCGTCTGCCGAAGCCAATCCATTGCCATTGGGAACACTAGTGCCGTTAGGAAGGACGATCCGAATAGGAATACACACACAATAGCGAGCGCCTGGCTCCTCACCCGATTTGGGAAGATTTCCGAAACGATGATCCAGCTCAGCGGGGCCAGCCCGAGCGTAAAGGAACCTGCGCCGAGCATCATTGGCGCCAGCACGGTCAAAGCTGGTGCATGCAATGCCAACAGCGAAGCCATCAACAGGTGGCTGAAGCCCATGCCTAGCGTGCTTGCTATTAGCAGACCGCGACGACTATATCGATGAATCAGGGGGAACGAGATAATCGTGGCGACGAGGATCGTCAGGTAGTTGGGCAGAGCGGTCAACACGGAGTTCGCGCCGAACGAAATCCCGGCATCGTTCAGAATCGTGGGCCCGTACAGGAGGATCATGTTTACGCCATTGACCTGGGAGAAGATCATGAGAATGATGCTGACTCGAAGCGGCTTGCGGCAGTATGGCTTAAGCACCTCGAAGGGTCCTGGCAAGCTCGCTTTGACGTCGGCGATGATTTCGTCCAGCTCCTGCCGCGCCCGGTCAATGCCATTGATGCGTTTCAACACCTCGAGCGCGCGGGCGGTGTGTCCCTTCGCAGTGAGCCACCGCGGGCTTTCCGGGACCAGCAGTAGCCCCAAAATCAGGACGGCCACGGGGACGCCCTGCGATGCAAACATCAGACGCCACCCGCCGCCATATTCGGCGACCAAGTAGCCCACAAGCACGGCGAGGTTGATGCCGAGGACGTTCACCAACTGGATCACGTTCACCAACGGTCCGCGCAGACTGGCTGGTGAAAGCTCGGCGATATAGATGGGGCACGAGATCATTGCCAGACCGACGCCCATCCCACCGACCACACGCCAGAGCGCGAATTGTCCTACCGTAGAGGCGATTGCACATCCGATCGTAGAGGCGAGGAATGCCATAGCCGATAACATCATCGTCCGCCGGCGGCCGATCGCGTCCGCGAACCAGAGGCCGAGGAACGGTCCGATGATCGCTCCCGAAGTCGCACTGCTCGCCGCCCAGCCCGTCAACGCCGATGACAGTGCAAATTCGCGCGATAGAAAGGGAAGCGCGCCGGCAATGAGCGCCAGGTCGTAGCCGAACAAAAACCCCCCGGCCGAGGCAACGAGCGCGACCCCGGCAAGGTACCGCAGGTTGTAAGCCATCTTGTCTGATGCCCCGCCGAAGCTCTGCGAGACAGCGTGATTAGGGGGCATAGGGTCTAGATTCATGGTCAGTCACCCCAGCGTTCCTACCGGCCTCCTTCGACACTGGCGCGCCGCCGCGAGATCTCCTGACCGCTCCGGCGTCAATTTGCGGACATCCTGTCCCGCCACAGGCTTACAAATAGCTAGCGCGGTGTACAGAACCCACCGACGGTTGGCAAAGACCCCAACCCAGCTCCCGCCAAAATCCGCTAAAGTGTCGAGGTTGCAACGCTGCTAGCCAGAACACGACGCGATAGACATGGAACCCGTCACGGCGCCACCGTCATGCCCCTGAATCCCCAGGCCGAGCTTGCAATCAAGATTGCGGGCGATTTGCCAACTAATCTATCTCCGGTCGAACTGCGCCGCGTGTACAGCGAGCAGCGAGTCAGCATGCTACCTCCCTCGCCACAGATTCGGGTGGTTTATGACGTATCGATACCCAGTCGCGAAGGGCCGATCGCGGCACGATTCTACCGTCCGCATGACGACGGCATCGCATGCCCGCTGCTCGTTTTTTTCCACGGTGGCGGCTGGATGCTCGGGAGCGTCGATAGTTACGACACCGTCTGTCGCAGGCTCGCCATCAAGGGCAATTGCGCCGTATTGTCCGTGGATTATAGGCTGGCTCCCGAGACCACGTTTCCGGGAGCGGTACATGACGCATATGCGGCGACACTTTGGGCTGCGAGAAGTTCGACCCAGCTGAGGGTTAATTCGAGGGCCATTGCCGTAGGCGGTGACAGCGCTGGCGGCAATCTTGCCGCGGTTCTCGCACAAATAAGTCACGATTCGGGCGATTTTCACATTGCACTGCAGGTTCTTATTTATCCATGTACGGATATGAGCCGGGAGTACGCATCGTATGAGCGCAACGCAACCGGCTACATGCTGACTCGAGCCGCCATGAACCGGTTCATTTCGACTTATGTGCCGAACGCCGCTGATCGGTTGGACCCGCGTGCATCCCCCATGCTGCGACCGAGTCTTGCCGGCTTGGCGCGAACCTTGATCATCGGCGCCGAGTTTGATCCCTTGGTAGATGACAACGAAGCTTACGCACTGCGCCTGCAGCAGGCCGGCGTGCCCACGAAATACGTGTGTTTTCAGGGGATGCATCATCCGTTTTTCACATTGGGCGCATACATCGACGACGCAGCGAAGGCGGAAGATCTGATTGCGGCCGAAATGAAGGCCCTAGCGCGCCTCGCGTAGCTGTCACGCTGCGACCGCCGCTCGCCTATCCGACGGCGTGTCACTTTGCCGGCATCTCACCTGTTCTGTGCGCCGCGCCCGCGCGCCAGAACTCGCCAATTGCCTCGAGGCTGAACCCCTTCGTCTCTGGCATCAGCCGCCACACGAACCATGCGCAGGATACGCAGACTATTGCAAATACCACGTACATTCCGGCGGGCGTTCCCGTCGTCTGCCGAAGCCAATCCATCGCCATTGGGAACACCTGGGCCGTCAGGAACGACGACCCGAACAGGAATACACACACAATGGCGAGTGCCTGGCTCCTCACCCGATTTGGGAAGATTTCCGAAACGATGATCCAGCTCAGCGGAGCCAGCCCGAGCGTAAAGGAACCTGCGGCGAGCATCATTGGCGCCAGCACGGTCAACGCTGGTGCATGCAATGCCAACAGCGAAGCCATCAGCAGATGGCTGAAGCCCATGCCTAGCGTGCTTGCTATTAGCAGACCGCGACGACTATATCGATGAATCAGGGGGAACGAGACAATCGTGGCGACGAGGATCGTCAGGTAGTTGGGCATCGCGGACAACACAGAATTCGAGCCAAACGAAATCCCGGCATCGTGCAGAATCGTGGGCCCGTAAAGCAGCATCATGTTTACGCCATTGACCTGGGAGAAGATCATGAGAATGATGCTGACTCGAAGCGGCTTGCGGCAGTATGGCTGCAGCACCTCGAAGAATCCTTTCGCGCTCGCGTTGACGTCGGCGATGATTTCGCCCAGCTCCTGCCGCGCCCGGTCAATGCCATTGATGCGTTTCAACACCTCGAGCGCGCGGGCGGTGTGCCCCTTCGCAGTGAGCCACCGCGGGCTTTCCGGAACCAGCAGTAACCCCAGGATCAGAACGGCCACGGGGACGCCCTGCGATGCAAACATCAGACGCCACCCGCCGCCATATTCGGCGACAAAGTAGCTCACCAGAACCGCGAGGTTGATGCCAATCACGCCCACCAACTGATTCACGTTGACCAACGGTCCGCGCAGATGGGCTGGTGAGAGCTCGGCGATGTAGATGGGGCACGAGATCATCGCTAGACCGACGCCCATGCCACCGACCAAACGCCAGAGCGCGAATTGCCCGATCGTGGCGGCCATTGAACATCCGATGGTAGAGGCGAGGAATGCCATAGCCGACAACATCATCGTCCGCCGGCGGCCGATGTGGTCCGCGAACCAGAGACCGAGGAGCGGTCCGATAATCGCTCCCATAATTGCACTGCTCGTCGCCCAGCCCGCCAACGCCGGCGACAGCGCAAATTCGCGCGATAGGAAGGGAAGAGCGCCGGAAATGATCACCAGGTCATAGCCGAACAAGAACCCCCCGGCGGAGGCAACGAACGCGACGCCGGCGACGTACCGCAGGTTGTAAGCCCGCTTGCCCGGCGCTCCGCCGGAGCGCTGCGGGACAGCGGGATTATCGCGGGGCACGGAATCTAGATCCATGTTCGTGCTGGACTCGTCATAACACCCTCCGGAAGCCCGCTCCCTCCCCTGGCGCGTGCTGCGTGAAGTAGCAACGTTGCGCCCCAGGGAAGGAGGGTTCGCGATCAGCGATGATGAAATACTAGGCGGTCGCGTTTACCAGTGATACAGGAGCGACACTCCGAACGTCCGCGGCCGGATAGTGAACGCACCAGAGGTAATGTCTATCAAGCCATCGTGTCTGTTCAACACAGGGTGGGCGTTGAGCAAATTGGTGGCAAACAGCGAAACGTCTGCTGCTCCGGAAAAGCGGAGGCCGAGATGGACGTTGAGCTGATTGACTGCTGGATTGGTGCGCACATCCGGATCATAGCCGGCCACCGTCGGGTCTTCAGCCGGCACCAGCTTGTTATTACGGTTGTTATACCGATCCTCGACGTGCGCGTACCAGGCCGTATTCCCCGCCAGGGGTGCCTGATACCCTAATTCGGCGGTCACATTCCAAGGAGATATATCGGAAATCGCTTGCCCTGATCGAGCTGTGGTCTCGCCGAAGAGCGTCGAGTCACTGACGTATTGCGCATTCGTATACGCGACGTACAAACCCGCGGTCCAGTTCGGCGTAAGCAGCGCCTTCATGGACAGGTCGAAGCCTTCGCTCTTGGCCTTGCCCAGATTCGCCGCAACGTGCGTCGCACATGCGGGTATGTGAATTGAGCTGATGATATCGCTCCAGTCAATATGGTAGATGCTGCCCTCAATCGACAGGCGGCGGTCAAGCGTCGTACGCTTCGCGCCAAGCTCATAACTCCAGAGATAATCCGGTTTATAACCTGTGGGATTCCCGAGCGCATTCAGCTGGTCAATGCAGGACTGTACCTGGAGGTGGACCGGAATGTTTACACCGCCGGCCCGATAGCCCTTCGCCGCGGAAAAATACACAAGCGTGTGGTCATCTACTTTCCAATTTATGCCGCCTTTGGGCGCAACGATACTGCTACCGGAGGTCGCACCCTCGTTACTCGGGCCGCCCGCGAGTGGCCCGTCGGAGATCGTCAGGTAAGTGGAATCCTGCTTCTCGTAACGAGCACCACCAAAGACGGTGAAGTGGGCGTTGATGTCGAATTCCGCGTTCGCAAATACAGCCTTCGACTTATCCCCGAAGTACTGATCGGAACTATAGGTGTAGAGGCCTTGAAAGAGGTCAAAACCATGATACTGCAGGCATGTTTGCCCGGTATTGCGGTAAACCATACCGTTAGGTACTAGGCACCACGACGGCGCCGCGACTGTTTCGAAATCGTGCTGACGAAGATGGGAGTAATAGAGACCTAGCGTCCAGCGGAAGCGGTCCGTGGCGTTCGGAGTCTGAAGGCGGATTTCCTGCGTGAAGTTGTCCTGATTCGTTCCTACGATCGTTGGCTCCGCGTCGGCCATGGTGGTCGGGAGCGGGAATCCGAACGCCGGAGGCAGCACCGTCGTGTAATCGTAGCCTTGCGAATCGTCGCGACGCAGGTAGGCTGACACACTCGTCAGCTGACCCCAGCCAAGGTCAAATACAACCTTGAGCGACGGAGTGTAGAAGGTATCATTGATCGGCTGAATCAATCCACGTGTGGATATGAAGTTGCCATCCCCAGGATTCCCTACCGTCGCATCATAGAGGTCCGCACTATTCTGGTGCCGCTTCTGGTAGTAGAAGGCCGCGTCAACTGTCACAGCGCTTGTCGGCTTCCATAATAGAGCCGCTCGTGCGGCATACTTCTCCGCCTTGTTGACATTTGATTCCACTAATCCGCCGGTTACTGGCCATGGCTGCGGGTGTTGGCTGGGATCGTTATTGATGAACCCGCCATCGTGGCTCGACCACCCACTCACCCGAAAGCCCAGCTTGTCCTGCACGATTGGGCCGCCATAAGCAAGGCCCATCTCGGAATTAAATCCTCCTCCGTCGATCTGGGACCCTTCCGCGCGAGCGAATCCCGAGTACTGAGTCAACGAGGGCGCGCGCGAGATGAGGCGTATCGCCCCTCCCTCCGCGCTCGCACCGAATATGGTTCCCTGCGGGCCGCGCAATACCTCGATGTGATCAACATCGAACACGTAGGGAACTGCGTTGGCTACGGCCGCGTTAGCGTAGCGGGCCTGAATTGGTGCATCGTCGACATAGAGCGCTGTTGTGTCGGGACCCAGTCCAGCAACGCCGCCACCAGCATTCAGCGAGATGCCCCGGATGGCGATCCAATTTCTGTAACCAACCGGCCGGAAGTCTACGCCGGGCGCTATGCTGGCGACATCACCAATACTCTTAATATCGCGAGTATCGAGATCTGTCTGGCTAAATGCTTCGATGCTGATCGGTACGCGGTTGATATCCTCCTCGCGTCTTTGGGCGGTAACAGTCACTTCTTCCAGCCCCTGCATCGCCTCCTTCGAGCCAGAGCTCTCGGCGGATTTCGCATCGACGCTCGTGATAAGAGCGCACAGAGCGACGCTAAGCACGCTCGTGACGCGTAGGTCTGTGTTCTTCATCTCCCCTCTCCCCCCGTTGCCCTTAAGTATTCAACCGTGGTGTCCCACACTGTGGAACGCTAGTTGCACCTCATAGTACTACAGCCAATCGGGAACGCAAGCGCACATTTTCTTGCCGGATGACCGGCTTGCGCCCCTCAGCGGGCTTCTCCCACGAGGTCCGTTAGATCTATGCCTCTCGCAAAGCAGGGAATTGGTTCCGGTATTCGGCGACGCGGCGGCGCCTGACCGAAAGTAAGCTCGAGTGCCCGGATCGCGGTCTGCAGCTTGACTCGCGCGCTTCAGCATGTGAGATACTGGTCGCAGCTGGTGGAATATGGAACTCGACGCCAGAGTTGCGACCAGCCGCGTCGGCAATCGCTATTGGGACGGGGGTCCGGCATGTCAACACCGAACGAGCAGCGCGCGGGAACTCCGCCTGCACCAGAGTCGCGGCACTACCACGAGTTGGCTAAGGAGCGGATTGCTGGAGGTGTAAACAGCAATGTTCGCCTGAGCGCTTCCCCAATCTGCTTCGTGAGCGGCAAGGGCTGTCGCCTCACCGATGTGGATGGCAACGTCTACATAGACTACGCACTCGGAATGGGCCCCAATATTCTCGGGCACGCGCCACCTGCCGTAACGGGTGAAGTTTCGCGCACCCTAGACATCGGGCAGCTATTTGCCGGACAGCACCCCCTCGAATTGGAACTCGCCAACAAATTTTGTAGCTGCGTTAAATCCGCTGAGCTGGTGCGATTCGGGCTAAGCGGTTCCGAGATGGTCCAGGCAGCGATGCGAGTTGCGCGGGCGTACACCGTGCGGCCAGAGGTGATCAAGTTCGAGGGGCACTATCACGGCTGGTTCGACAACATCCTCATCAACAATAGCGGACCAGTTGCCGACGAAGACGATCCGCTGCCGCGCCCGCATTATCTCCAATCTGCCGGACAGTCTCCGCAAGCCTCCGCGGATGTGGCCGTCTTGCCGTGGAACGATTTCGAGGCTATTGATCGTTATGTAAGCGCCAACGCTTCAAAGATTGCCGCGATTATCACGGAGCCCGTAATGCTTAATACGGGTGGGATTCTGCCTAAGCAGGACTATCTTCAGCACCTGCGTCGTGTGACCAAAGCGCACAACATTGTCTTGATATTCGACGAGGTAATCACGGGCTTCCGGGTGGCGCTCGGAGGCGCCCAGGAGCTCTATGACGTGGAGCCCGATCTGTCGGTATTCGCTAAGGCTCTCGGGGCGGGATTCCCGGTGTCGGCGCTCGCCGGACGCAGGGAGATCATGGAGCTGTTTGCCGATGGACGCGTAAACCACTCGGGAACCTACAACGCGAACCTGGTCAGCATTTCTGCGGCACTAGCGGGGCTTCGTGAACTTTCTGCAGACAATCAAGCGGCATACAAACGGCTCAATGCGCTTGGCGGAACACTAATGGAAGGAATCGCGGCGGCGGCGCGCCAATACGGCGCCGACCTGCAGATCAGCGGACTGCCGTCCGCCTTTCACACATGCTTTGCTAGTCATCCGATCCACGACTACACCTCGTATTCCAGGGCCGATCACAACCGCCTCGGTTTATTCCTCGCTGCGCTGCTCGAGGGGGGCGTCCGTCCTACCGGGCGCGGAACCTGGTTTGTTTCAACCGCGCATACTAACAGCGACATAGCGTCGACGCTCGAGGCGGTCGGACAGGCATTGAAAAGATGCGTCTAGGGGTCGAGCAACTCTGGAGAGCATTTCAAGGCCTACGTGACAGCTAATAGGAACATTCGTATCGGCAGCGCCGAAGCAGGCATAAATCCGCTCCCATTGCTCTTCGCGCAGTCTCAGCACAGATGCAATTTTACGGCACTATATGACGCCACGAAATGAATTTGAGATACGTTCTCGTGCAAGCCTCGTCCTTACCGGCGCGCGCGGCAATCTTGGCGGCAAGCTCGGGGCCGCGCTCAGCCCGAAGTACGCGTTGCGCTGCCTGGATCTGCTCGGCGGCGACGACTGCATCGCCGCTGATCTGGCGATCTATGATGACTTCTGGACGCGTCAATTTGCCGGTGCGCAGACCGTTCTGCACTTCGCGGGAGAGCCCGAGCCAACGGCCCCGTGGGCGCGCGTCCATCGTGCCAACATCGTGGCTACTGCCAACGTCCTGCGCGCATCGCGGATGCACGGCGTGCGGCGCGTCATCTTTGCGAGCACCAATCAGATTATGGCAGGATACCGCTTCTCAGACGAAGTCGTTACCACGGCTCTGCCTCCGACGCCCCTGAATCCCTACGCAGTGAGCAAGCTCCTTTGTGAAGAGGCTGGGCGCGCGTTCTCGGCCGAATCCGGCATCTCATTCGTCGCCCTTCGAATCGGAAATATTGGGCCCGGCGAGAATGTCCCGCGCCCCGGAATGGGCATCGGGCTCTGGGGCCAGCAGATGTGGCTGTCCAATCGCGATTTCGTTGACGCCATTCAGGCTGCTATTGACGTGCGCGACGTTCCGTTCGCGATTCTGAATCTCGTATCCAATAATTCCGGCATGCGATGGGACCTGACCGAGACACGGCGGGTCCTCGGCTTTTTCCCGAAGGACGGCTTCGCTTGCCATGCGGCGCCGGAGGACGTCGCCGAAGACAACATGGCACGTCTCGCGCGTCTTGTCCCCGGTCAGTGGCTTGACCAGAGATTTCAGCCGCTGCGCGGATAATGCTGCCCGTACCAACTTCCTGGCCACTGGCGCGGGACCGACCACGCGGGACGCTGTCTCGTGGTCAAGACATTCGCTCGGCAGTCTGAAACTCAGACTGCGCCACTACGCCCGCCACTGCACGGAGTCACACAAAGCCTATGCGAATAGCCGTTGGTCAGATGTTTCAGGAGACCAATACCTTTTCTCCGAGGCCAACCACTCTCGAGACATTTGAGTCCGTGTATTTGTGGCGCGGAGAACAACTGTTCTCGGCGTTTGGAGACGCGCGCGTCGAGATTCCTGCCTTCCTGGCCGTGTTACAGCGAGCTGGAATAGAGCCCGTTCCTCTCGTAGCCGCGAACGCGCTCGCGAGCGGCGCGGTTACCCGCGCGGCGTTTGAAAATCTGATGACTGACGTTGAGGCGCGACTCACTCAAGCAGGTGCGATTGATGCAGTCCTGCTGGCGCTACATGGCGCCATGTGCCTGGAGGACGAGCCGGACGCGGAAGGCGAGATCATCGAACGTGTCGCCAAACTGCTGCCGGCGGGTACCCCGATCGGCATTTCGCTCGACCTGCACGGTCACGTCACGCAAAGAATGCTGAAGCCGAACGTCTTCCTCATCGGCTACCGCGAATATCCGCACATAGACATGTACGAAACCGGCATGCGTGTCGCGCAGATGATGCTGGACGTATTGAAGGGAAAGATCTCTCCACGCATGGCACTTGCCAAGCGCCCAATGATCGCCAGCCCATCGAAGGCACGTACGGTAGAGGAGCCTTTGCAAAGCATAGTGGCTGTTGCGCGAAAGATGGAAGCCGATGGAGAGATCCTGCATGGATCGTTCTTTCCCGTCCAACCATGGCTTGATGTGCCAGGTCTAGGATTCGGCGTACTGGTTTGTACGAACGGCGATGGGGCAGGGGCTCAGCGAGCTGCCGACAGGCTGGCCGATCTGGTCTGGGAGAGGCGCTATGAGTTCGATCCCGAATTGGTCGGCTTGCCGGAAGCGGTCGACACCGGTCTCCGGGAGGAAGGCACGACCGTCGTCGCAGACTCCGGGGATGCGCCCAGCGGAGGTTCTGCGGCCGACAACGTGAGCGTGTTGAAGGCGCTTCTGGAGGCGGCCGCTGACCGCTCCGATCGAATCACCTACCTTACAATGTGTGACGCCGAAGCGGCCATGTTGTGCGCGACCGCAGGAGTGGGAGCGACGCTGACCCTGGACGTCGGTCACAAGGTTTCACGCAATGATGGAGTTCCGTTGCGCATTCAATGTCGTGTACACACGATCAGTGACGGCAGTTTCGTGATGCTCGACGCCGGCGCGCAAGGAACTCGGGTAGAGCAGGGGCTTACGGTGGTCGTGTCGATCGGAAGCATTCGCCTGGTCATTCGCTCGCGGCCGGCGTTTGAGTGGGACACTGGAATCTACTCGGCCTTTGGGCTGCGCCTAGAAGAGGCTGCGCTGGTCTTCGTCAAGTCGCCGTCTCATTTCAGGGTGTCGTTTAGCCCCCACGCTCGACGCATCGTCCTCGCCGACACTCCGGGTCCAACGTGTCCGAACATGCGGCGATTGGTCTTTCGCAACGTGACGCGGCCACTGTTTCCCCTCGACATCGCCGAGCCAAAGGGCTCCAAGTGAGAGTTTACAGTGGTGTTGCTACGGCCTAAGCGACCTCGCGGGCCGATGCCGTGGAGTGTCGCGGGGTTCAC
>Ga0137394_10002671_pt1 | contig 13219 bp, 14 predicted proteins | sample czobulk116metaG_FD_108278 | JGI IMG/M metagenome (GOLD analysis project Ga0137394, IMG submission 108278) | Vadose zone soil microbial communities from Angelo Coast Range Reserve, California, USA - czobulk1.16 metaG | ecosystem: Environmental > Terrestrial > Soil > Vadose zone | place: USA...
AGGGCAAGCATGACCTTTTGTACTCATAGATCAGCTCGAGCAAGGAATAAGACGAAGATAACGGTATTACAGAGGCAGAAAAGGCATGGGTCCACAGTACCCAGAACCTGGCAACCCGACTAGGGAAAATGGCGAAGGCAGCCCGCAGATTGGAAAGGATCTGACAAGCAGAGCGGTAGCCGGAAAGAATGGACGGAGCATAAGTACCCCGAAGAGGGTCTGCGGGATGATCACATAGGCCCTGCGCAAAAAATGCGCGATGGACATAGAGGAGTGCTACCAGAAAGCGTATCGTCATTTCGACGAGACAACGTCAGTTACAAAAAGTCACGACGCACTCAGACAACGATAGTTCCCGGGCATGAAATGTTGCATTACGTAGGAGAAGGGTGCACCTTCGGGCGGCGGATTGAGAGCATATTGAGGAAGTCCCATGTCACGGATCTTGCGGTCAAGGTCGACGATAACAGAGTATTTAGGTGGGCGAGCAGTGAGAATGCCCGCAACAACTTCGGAAACACATTGCTTGCCGAACTGGGCCTTCCAATGTGGAACTGCGAGGGCAAATGAGAAACGAGCGAGACATTAACGAACGAATAATCACACGACGTTTGGGGGGTGCCGTCATCGGCCAAGAGTTGTTCAAGGTCTTGAGGAAGCTCGCAGTCGATGAAGGGGAGCGAAAACGTGGGTAATCGACCTGTGGCAAGACTCTGGGAGAAGGAGATAATGATTATCTTATAACAGTCCTCCCATTGCAAAGTCCCCCACCTGCCAGCAATCTGTGATGAACAACTCCCAGAACAGTGCTCGACGTTTCTGCGTTTCTGAAGGGGCCAGATTCCATCTCGCGCAATCTCGATCTACCCACCACGCTTAAAGGGGCCCAAGTATACTGCATGACACGATCACTTACGAAGGCCGATCTAAAAATCCAGATAAGGGTCCAATTTGTGACGGACTTCGTACTGTTAAGCAGAACTCACGCTCTGTGCTAACTTGGTTGCCAACCCCATCATTGCCCAAGTGCTCTCAATGCTATCTTGACTCGCAACGAGGCCCTGGTATATCGCCATCAAACTGAACACTTGTACGGTACTTACGGTAGGCGGACGGTCCATTGGCGGCGAAAGTGCAATTGAGGCACGGGTTAGTGTATAGAAACGGTCCGCTTCTGGGTTCTCTGGTGCAGGTGGTAGCGTTTCATCCGTTATGGCTCCAAAACAAAATACAACAAACAGAAGGGCAAGGTCATGGGCTGTTGGGGTGGCGGGTGGAGCAGTACCGTGAGGCCGAGCTTCGACGTAATATAATGGAAGAAGCTCCTCGTGAAGCTGGCGCGCTTTCACAACGCCAAAGAACCAAGGAGCTTGCTCAAGGTAAAGGGCACAAAGCTGCGAGGCGCGAGACCACGGAGGAAGGTACGCCTCGAGTACGAAAAGAGGAAGGCGAATGGAAGCATCCGGGAATGACGCTGAGAGTTCAATTATGGGTAGAGGAACGTTGGAGGAGATCTCGCCGAAATTTGGCGGACGAATACGCTCCCCGGCGCCGCCACTGGGGGAGGACGACTCTTCTGGGGAATCTCGTTCACTCTGACGAAGAAGGCAGCGTCATTGATGTTATCCGGAACGTCAATGATAATATCTTACCAGAAGGAGACTCTGAATATGATCATTAGTGTTCGACGTATTCATCAAGAACAAGATACTCACTTCGTGGCCCGCAGATCGCCCATAGAACGTGGATGCTCCGTCATCGCGCAGGGCCAGCGTGCCAAAGACGTCCAGTAATCTGCCGTTGTCAACCTCGGTTGTCTCTTCATTTTCGAGTTTCTGTTCTATGGCAGAATGCAGATCGATGATCGATTTTATCTGGAGGTCGCGCTGAAGTAAAGGATGCGCGTCATGCGAGTGACCGGCATGCGAAACCTCGAGGGCGCCTTCGAGCTGGCGGATGCGAGCGCTCATTTCTGCGATCTTGTTGTGAAGTCGGTCGGTGTCTGCAAGGACGAAACTAGGAGTGTGTGGGTAAAGCCAAAGAATAAAAAGGTCGAAGATATGGGCGTACCGGGTGCCTTGTCCTGTTACGAGGCTTCCTGCAGGTTGTGATTGAGCACATAGTTACGGGGAAGTCTACACGAGACAGAGAAAATCATGCTCGAGCAAAGACGCACCGTTTGGACAGATTGAAGCACAGCCTCTCCGTGCGCATGATGAACACGGCACGGTCTTATCACATTTTAATTTGAGGCTACAGTGGAACGAGAGTGTCCTGTTGGTTTGGTGATTTGGTCGGAGATGGGGAGAGAGAGACAGACCGTCTGCATTCCGCGCACGCGATAGCGCCGTGCGTGCGCTTCCACTCCCGCTCTTTGTGCTTGCCTGAATTTGCAGTGTCGCTGCGTCCCGAGGGTGGCATGGGCGTCGAGCACTCCTTGAGCCTTAAGCAATGGACACCTAAGTATCGTCGGGAAGCTGAGGGTGAAGTGCAAGCTGGAGTGATAGCTCAGAAGACGTAAACTCATGAGCATCAATTCTGCCTTAACCGCATTTGTAGCCGTCAAATTCGGCGTTTATGGCTCCAGGTTCACACCCACGCGTCACCCATTTCAACCGTCATCAAGCCCTTATTGAGGTTCATCTCGCCCCTTCGGAAGGGGATGTTGTACAGTGCCGTATTGAGTTTGACGCAGAACGTGAACGCCAACCGTTTTACGCAGTCCGTGGTGCGTCAGACAGACACGCTGATCCTAGTCATACCCCCGGCGCGAACGCTCTTCTCGCTCCTTTTCTAACTTTGTAACTCTGTCCTCTGCCACACGGAGTATCTCGTCCCACGCAACAAAGAGTTCCGATAACGAGTCGACCTGAGTGGGACAATCATATGTTAGAATAGCTTGCGCCCAGGTAGGAAAAACGCATGTGAACCTGCATGGCATACTGCCGGACAATTTCAGCCACACGCTTCTCAAGAGTGGCTGCACGATCAAGGTCTTCTCTATGGCGTTGCAGGAGCGTCGCGATTCGTGGTTGTAATGCTTCGTAGTCTATCGGACAGATGCTAAGTTAGTAGGTGTGTGCAGCGGACGAAAGACTTAGCCATTGAGCGCACCTGACAACATCCCAGCACCAGTGATGCCTTTCCGTTGCAAGTCATCGATTTCACGCATGTCGTTGTCCGCGGAACGGATGTCGGGCTCGAGCTCTGCTGCAAGGGCTGCCAACTCAGCAGGTGACATGTCCTTATATTCTGGCGGTGTGAGAGTTGGGAGCGTGCCAGACAGCGCGAAGGCGGGAGTCAAGTATTGCGCATGCTGCTCGTCTGGATTGTTGTGAGTTGAGTTGGAGGGGTGATGGTAGGAGTAGCTCACAGTGGCCGATAAACCTTCGCAAAACGTCGTAGTTGCTTGCGATATCATTCATCCGCCGGTGGGCGTGGTCGGCAGCGCGTACTAATGTTTCACCTCGGTTTAGCCCCGGCTTACGTTCCCGCAAGCCTGCGAGTGGCTCCTCGTACTTCGCGCCATAAAGAATTGCCTCCAGCCAACGGACGCGGAGCTCAAGAGACTGCTCTGGAACCAGATAAGGCTGTGGCGTAGGCTTTCCCTGTTCAAGTATAGAGTCAGGAATTGCCGGGTCTGAGGTTGTCATTGCGGGTGGTGAATGTGTAGCGCCACAGGAAGTGAGTGATATAGGGGGAGGTGACGATGGAGGGGTTGAAACGGGTGTTGAGCCCGAGGAGCGTAGACGGTTGCGTTGGACGTCACCGAGAAAAACACTGCCGATGTTTGCCATGATACTGTATAGTCGGGCAGTCGTCGGGCAAGGCTAGCTGTTTGTGGTGTCCTCAACACTCAAGACAAACCCGCAGCCCAAGCGCCCGCACAGGTATAATCATTCCTCCCCTTGGTCGGACACATTCTATTCTCCCAACTACCATCATGTTCTTTTATCTCACCTCTCGAATCGTCAGGTCCGGTCTCTGCATCTTCTACCCAACTTATTTATTTATTTACCTTGTAGCTGCATCGCTGCCTTCCTCTATCCGGGCTATGCCTCATTCAAGACCCTGTCCCAGCGCCCTGCGTCTGAGGAGGATCTCGAGCGATGGTTAATGTATTGGTCTGTGCTTGCATGCGTCGTAGGCGTCGAATATCTTGCAGAGTGGCTTGTTTCCTGGTGCGCCCTACGTGATTCTTCCAGTCCGCAATGTCGTTCTCCTCATTACCTCCTTTCTCTCCCTTTATAGGATCCCGTTTTACTATCTTTTCAAGATGCTTTTCCTTCTCTACCTCGCTCTTCCGCAAACACAGGGCGCCTCCTATCTCTACCTGACGCACCTCGAACCAACGCTACGTGCGCACGAATACCAAATTGACGCCGCCCTAGCGCAACTCAGGGCTCGCGTGTTTGCTTTTCTCCAAGCGCGCGCACGCATGCTTTGGGATTCCATCGCCGCCAGTGCCACTGGCCCGCAGTCCGCGCCTGCGCACCCGTCCGGGGGCTCAGCGCAGACGCCGCCGCTCAGCGATTCCGTGTTTGGCCCGACACAGATGCTCGGCACACTGTGGCGCACTTACGGTCCGGCCATCGTCGCGGGTGGTACTGTGCTCCTCCAACGTCAGGGCGTTACTCCCAGCAACGCCCATACCGGTGCCACGACAGTGGAACCCGCGCATGGCTACGACGTAGGCGATGGCCCCGAACCCGTCCCAATGCCGCGTATGCAGAGCCGCACCCCGTCTTCCGAGTCCGCAGGTGGCCTTAGAGAACGCGTCGCCAGCGGCACGCATATTAGTGCTGGTGGCCGTTTCGAGGAGATTGAGGTGCCGAGTGATGCTGAAGGTGAGCGGTCCGCAGGCTCGACCGAAACCGCCCCTCGCCGTTCGAGCGGATGGTTCAGCTGGGTCACCACCGCGCCGACGCACTCAAAGTCCGAGTAATGATGTGACAAGACATTTTGGTACGTTGAGGGGAGAGGCGAAAGATGAATTGTTCACCCTCATGCATACCAATCCGTGTAACCCTTCTCGAATTTAGTTCCTATTCTCAGGTCGTTAAGGTATCATTTCAGGGGCCAGGGGACTACAGAGACTGCGCACTTTAAGATATGCGATACAAACCCTTGCCGCTGGATCACGAAGCAGCTCGAAAAGTGATTAGTCAACAGGCAAACGCAATGCCCTTAAGCTTACGAAGCGTTGAATTTATCCTCGTAGTGTAATTCTAAGCAAAACTTTTCATGGCAATGCGACTTCCGTAAATTAGATCAATCACGGAAAACATAGACAACTGGAAGTCCATGAGGTGTACAGTCCGTGGCAAGTAAAGGAAGCGGACGGAACAAAGGGGAAGCGAGGACAGCGATCAGCAAATGGTATACTAAGAGAGAAAGTGTTCCAAAGAGTCCAGCATTACAACTGATTGCATAATGAACAGTGGGGACGGATGGTGTCGTTGAGAATGATGGCTTAACGCGATGTATGAATCAGCGAGATGTCATGAGAAGCAGCGCAAGGACTCACGGGCAGCAATCAAGCCGACGAAGATTGCGATGACCGTAAAAAATATAGGAACGTATTTAATGACCTGCGAAGGCTGTCAGTTCGTTGGTAAGGGTTGGGAATGTACAGATGCTCACGATGGCACGACGCTGCTTCCTTAATTTGATGTTAAAGATAGGCGCATGTATCTGCTTCGACGGCCGCAACCAGACTGCAAGTGGTTCATTTAGACCGGCAGTCGTCCACGACTGCGAAGAGACTTACAAAGTAAAATCGAATGAAGTCGGTCGACATAAGGTACCAAAATCGCGGGTGTTAACATAAACATCACGAAGTGGCCGATCAGGAAGTCGGAGCTCCAAAGGGAAAGCTCAATGATCTTGACAACAAATTCGCGCGCGGGCTGCGAAAGTACGTGAGCGCCGAGGCCACGACCGTACCACTTGCCCGTCCACCATGCCCGGTTAGTCTCATCATGCTTAAATTCGCGTGAGAGAAACACTGAGATCAGCACTTTGTGAATGGCACGCTGGATAGCCACAATCGTGATGAGACCAAGGACAGCATGTGATGTATCCCAAAGCTCGAGGAACCACTACATTGGATGCGTTAAGATGGAACAAGGGCCGTCTTAGGAGTAAGGGAAGACTTACGAAGAACTCGAAGAATCCGATCATGCCGATCGTGCCAAGTATGTGAGCGATTGTGGCCATGACTGCGCCAAATCGCATGCAGCACGAGTCGAGCATTGGCCCGAGGAACAGGGAGACGAGGAAGAGGGCAAGTAAGACAGCTGCGTTCCATACGATGGGGCCGATAGACACGACAGTAATGCGAATGAGAGGGCTGGGTGGTGTCTGACCTGCGACCGGGAACGACTTGACGAACATGTATGCGATGACGAGAAGAATAGCGAAGAAGATGGGGAAGAGAACCTCGGAGATAATGACTGCGCGCCAACCGGCTCGAGGTACATCGCCGGACAGCTTATCCGATGGCTTGCCGAGTTTCTTCTTCTTGTAGCCTGTAATCATTGTGCGCGATAGCCGACAATATCCGATCCAAGAGTTGTTGTGCGAGCGTGAATTTCCACGAGACATCCAACGCAGAAACTCACTGTAAGGTCTGTGAGTATAAGGTTCACATCCCGTATTGGGTGACTCACCGGTAGTCGACGATGAAGTCTGTGAACGAGAACTGGTGGGGGTTGAAGAGGAACGGGGCAATGCAAAGCGCAAGGATGGATATCCAGAAGTATATCAAGTACGCAGTCCAAAACGAAAGAGTCACGTAGAACAGCATCAGCAGTGTCCGCATACCGAGGTAGATACTAGGGCCGGCAAAGCGCGAGAAAAGAATACTAAATGAGATCCGGGATGTTGCGAACCCCCGACCAGTAGCGATATATCGCGCCCCACCAAATGTCAGGTTGTTCAGGATCGAATGCGTGTAAATTTGAGTGGAGAATACTTCAAAGGCGGGGGAGAACGACACGAATTGCTTGCTGAGACGCGCAAGCGCACGGCCGGTGCCACGCTCGATGAGTTCTGCAAGGAGAGAAATGTGATCAGGGCCTGGGGGTCTCAAGCATGGCAAAAGCCGTATCACACACCTTGAAGGAACAGGGGTAGGAATGCGATCATGAAAACCAAGAAAATACTGATGATGCAGTGATGAATCCAGTTAAAGACCGGATGAAGGTTATAGCATCCCCCCTGCCCGTTGAGAGGTTGGCCAGTGCTCGAGTATTGACATATCGTAAGCTCTGAGTTGAGGGTTCCCAGGAACACCACTATAAAAAGCGCGTGAGTGAATTCAAGCTAGAGCGATCAGAGGTGAAAAGCGCACTCGTTACGATGAAGAGCTGCACAGACAGGATAATGAGCATGTTGTTGATGTGGAAACCAGGATGACCATAATAGAATGTGAGGAAGCGGTCAATGGGGAGCTGTGTTCCCAGATAATAGTATTCGCGACTGAGCATTTGCTCGCCCATCCCGGTACCAATCTTCGTCTGGAAGTTCAAAATCGTGCCAAACCCAAGGTCGCGACCCTTGCCACACTGATAGTATTCTGTATGCTTGATTCGCCCGCCGCGTCCAAAAGCGTTCATACCCGCGTAAATGTCCTCATTTAGGTGTAAGCCCTTCTGTGCTTTGGATATGCCGCCTCGTGTGTTCATGAACGTTGCATTGAGGAAATCGGGGTGTCCATAATGCAATTTCCCCCCTATCCAAGCAAGCGAGCGCGCCGTCAGCGTACCGAATGTTTGCTCCTTGCCTGCAGCTATATCGCCCAAAATGCCGATGTTCTCCGAGAAGATGTATTCGCGCGCGCCAACGATCGCGACAGGTGAAGCTTTGAATTCCTTCTGGCCCCATTGAGCGTACGGACTTTGGCTACTGACCGAGTATTCCTCGAACTCCGCAAGGATGTTACGAATTTTGAGACACTCTTCAAGATAGTTATCCTGGTTGGCGTCGATAAGTTGGAGGTATTCACCGCGGTAAAAGATGACTGCGTGATTCTGATTGTCTGACTTGCCATCACCAAGAATGGGATTGCCAGGCAGCTCGACTCGAAACTTGGGTTTACGCCGCCCTGTTTGCGGGTTGAACTCGGAATGACCGTCGATTAACGCAGAGTAAAGCCGGGGTTCGCCGCCGTCTTTGCGTGGTTCTTCCTCGAGATAAGCAATCTGAAGCTCCGGATATGCGCGAAGAAGGAACTCGGCGTTCTCATGTTCTTCTTTGTTAAACTTGGAATATCGTTGCATGGAGACGACGAACTTGAACTTGCGACGGGCCATGCGCTCAAGCTCGCGCTCGAGTTTATCTGTATTGCCCCCAAACATCTGGACAACTTCAGGGTTTTCAACACGATACAGTAGTTTGATCGCCTTGGCATAGTTCATCATGCCCGAGACCGTACGGTAAAGGGTTTGGAAGCGCAACGAGGCCCAGATGCGGGTGCGCAACGTGAATTCGGGGGCGGCACTCTTGAAACCAATGCAATAGAATGGCAGATCGTCGAGTTTAGAGGAGCCCTTTTCATCGCCTGGGAATGCACCGTCGTATAGATCCGACTCTTGGGCAAGGATTTTGGTGTCCCTGACGAAGTTTTCCCATTCGAGGCTGTGCAGCTGCTTCAGATACTCGAGGAGTGTGACGCGGGTGTTGATATCAGACTCCTTGATGATTTCCCGCAACGAGAGTAGGATCTGGAGTCGCGCAAGTTACGAAATATTTCGTGGGAAAAAAAAAGGGAGATGACGTACCTTTTCGTTGTAATGCGGGGTAAGGACTGTGAAAGTGGGCATGGCGTCCACCGGAAGAGCCTCGGGTAGCGCGGTCGTAAGTGACTGCGCAAAAAACGAGATACGACGCTCGGCCTCGGAACCCGGCGGGAAGAAACTACCCTTGAAACCCTTGTCGGTCTGTGCAACAAAGAAAGGAGGTGCACGAAGACTGCGACGACCGTCCGGTGTGTCCACCTGATGGTACAGAAGTTTCTGTACGTGATCTATGGACAGCAAGTGCTCGCGGTACATCGAGATGATGATCGCGTTCCAGATTTGAGAAACAAGGACCTGCATTGAGGGTTAAATGTGATGGATAGGCATATGACAAGATGCACCTTGGGCTTGTACCGAACCTCTAGGTCAGAGGTCGCAAGGATCTTGGCATAGATTCGCTTGGGTAATCGGGCATAGATATCCCTCCAAGGCGTCCAGATTGATAGTCCGAGCATGAAGGAGCGAGCGATGGAATAAACCGTATTCCAAATGATATACCATAGGAACGTGTCGAGGAAGAATAGCACGAGGTCCATGATAAACATGATCGTGAGGGTGAAGATGGCATGGTTGCGACAAAGGGAACTGCCGAACAACTTCTCGTGGCAATTCTGAATCTTCATTCCGGCCATGGTACGGATGGGGTCGCGGAAAGCGAGGGTGAGAAAGAAGTACGATTCGGTGAACTTGCAACCAAATACGAGGAACCATAAGAATACGCTCCCCAAGCGCGCTTGAGAGTTTAGGACGGGATAACTGGCCGTGAATGTCTGAGACGCAAGGTACTTGCGCGATTTACTGGCGACCCGGTCACCAAACATCCTACCCGAAGGCATAATGCCGAAGAGGAGGGTTGCGACAATAGAAATGAAAAACTGGGCGATACCAAGGATGAGAGCGAGGGATCCACCGCCATTTTCCTGATTCTCCACAATAGCGACGTAAAAGGTAGGTCCGGCTGTGAGAGCTAGAGTGACGAGGAGGAAAAGCAACCGACGGGTGAGATGCGACGTGTTGTTCCAGGTTGTAGGGATGTACGAAAACTCGGCAAGGGTTGCGAGAATCATGATAAAGGTTGCAACAGCACCCCCAAGCGCTGTTGCAGACCAGGTGAGAGCCGACGAATGGCCTCGCTTCGGCTGGTAAACGGTAGGGGAGTTGTACGCGGTGTAGAACCAAAACAGCGAGATATGGATGACCCAGATACGGTTAAAATTGACGAGGAGATGCCCGAACGAGCGTTTCTCGTAATAAGTCTTAAAGAATGCACGATTCCAGTCGATACGGTCAAAACGCATAAAACGTTGTGCTGGTGGAATATCCACGAGACGAGTCTAGCATGAGGGGATCAACAACAGTTGATCTGGGTCATGGAGAGGATACATACTTTGTCCGTGAGTACGATGCGAGCAATGCCCTCCGGATACCAGAACAACTGGTTCACATCATCGTAGCCAATGATGCGGTCATGATCACGTTCCCGTCGGACAAACTTGCCATCAACAGACTCATAACCTTGATCACGAATGAAGCGATAAAGTGGCTTGATAACCGCGCGAAGATAGAGGCCTTCTGGTACGGGATCGATGCGATTCTGACACTCGGGGGAGCGATAGTAGTCGTCCGCACATTTGAAGATAAAGCAGAGACACTCGGGAACAAATCGGACTTGAGCGGCCTCTCCCCAGCACAGAAGATAAAGGGCAATCTGACGCATGCGGTCATATTGAGACATGTTGTTCATTGCCTGGCGCCAGCGTTCAAGGGCGCTAGTCAGGGATTTCTCGGAATGATTGCGGCCGCCGCCACGCTTGGAGCGGAGGCGCTGAAGACCGGGGTTTTGGGTATGACCAACGGCGTCGTCGAGATCAAGCTGGGCGGCAAAGTACCACTTGCGGTAGTTTGCGTGCTGCCCCCCGATATAATCCGCGTGGAGGGTGAGGAGTGCCTGATTGGGGGACATGCGGGATGCACGGCTGTCAAGCAGCTGCATTGTGAAGTCGAACTACCAGCGCTGTGAGCCACAGGCGCCGGGCGAGATGGCACGTAATAATCATAACGCACCATGTTCCGCATAGAATCTCTTTGGAAACCAAACTTTTGCTGGAGGTCAAGAAAAATGTCTTCTATCTCCTCTTTCGAAAGTGGAATCACGCGTTCGGCTCCCCACGCGGGATAGGGCTCACGACCACCAGCGTACTGCGTTGCACTGAAGTCTCCCAGGTTGGGCGCCGAAGAGCGCCCACCATTGAGGGACTCAGCTGATGGGCCCAAGCGTTGTTGTCCGTAAACATCATGGTCCGAGTCGGTATCTGGCTGGCCTGAGACACGGGTTATGAGGTTCACATGTGAGATAACATGGAGAAAGGACGACAAACCATATGGGTCGGGATCGTTCAAACCAGCGGCACTACTCTCTGAGCCATAGTTGTCTCTGTGATAGGCCTCGGAAGGTTCAACATCATTGTCGTAATAATGACGAGGATTAAATGGGTCATTCATGTCGGCAGGAGGGGATGGAGAAGGGTAACCCTCATGGCTGCGGGAGGTGTGATGACGGGCAGACATGATGACAGGAACGGGAGGGGAAGAGGAGGGGGAGAAAGGGAGCTAGAAAGCCAGGTGGAGTGGACGTCGTCGTGGTCGTCGTGGAAGAGACACGGGCGCTCAAAGTGACAAGAGACCCCCCTTGAGGCCGCGAGGAGCTGCGGTTAGACCAGCCGATTCGAGAATGGGCGTTGCGCCCGCTGCCGGATTGCCATGTGAAATGCCACTTGTTAATAAATAACAAAATAAATAAAGCATCGGTATATTGTCAAAATATTAATACGGCCGCCTGAAGGTCGAAACCACTATATAACGATTTCCTCCCTCACATCCCCATCCCGAATCTTGGGTCAGAGAAGCTCATCGTCTCTATGGTATCACCCAGAGAGCGTCCGGATTGGAGCAACACCACAGAGAGCACAATCGCCTCGAGTAGGCCGGGTTCCACCAATGCTTCTTGGAATATTTCCAGATCGAGATCATCGGAGTTGGATCTGATGCGCCACCGTGCAGCAGCGAGACCAGGTCGATTAGCGGGGACTAGCTACAGCGGGGTCATCAGCCTTTCGAATACACGTTCTGTAGCAGAGACACACGTAGCCGGAAATAAATGTCCTATGGATCCAGATTAATTGGGAGTCACCATGTGTGAATACACGAGACCTGGCAGGTCGCGTTACAGATCTCAGAACGACAACCACAAGTGAGAGGAGTGCGCTTGTACTCAGTCTCCGGCGCCACGAGCGGCAACCACTCCTTGCACTTCATCTTCTTCCGATGAAACACCATCCTCGGACTGGAGCGGTCCCACTCGACGCTGGCAACCTCGACATTGTTCTTGCACGCGACCACAGTCGTGCGCTTCGAATTACTCGAGATGGAGTAGAGGGACTGGCCCGCTGCATCGACAACGACAGAGTTGGCAATGTCGGATTGACCGCGGGTGATCTTGAGCTTGACTGATGGACGTGCACTGTGTTGCGGCGTGTTGACAAGAGTCGCGCTCAGAGGGGTCGGAGGGGGTGATACGGGACTGTAGCCGCGAGTGTGTTGGAGTTTTCCAGCGGACAACTGAGAGGTATGAATGACTGGAGCAGTCATGCCCAGAGGGAGTTGAGGAGGGGAGGACAGGATGGTGGTAAAGATTGGGACAGGCGGCTGTGGACCCACGTCAGTTCCTTTTATTCGTGGCCGATATGCAGCACAGTTCCGTCCCTGAGAGAAAGAGATAGACAAAAGGTACCAATGGGAGGAGCACACGCGTTCCGAGACAATTGATAGATACCAAATCAAATCGATTCGGAGCAAGTTAGGGGAACACATGCAATAACACTCTCAACATAATGGAGTTTTTGCATTCCGAAACCATAAATAAATGAATAGACTTACAATCTTTTTATTATTTATATCTGCAAAATCTCTGCTAAAATTTCAAGTCTATTTTGGTGTTTTCTTTGTGTCAAAATTCATGAAAAGACTTCAAGTTTATCACACCAAAAAGGACATAATGTCTGACAAAGCATCATTTTTGCAAAGAAATTGTGTCCAGATTCAAAGTCTATTCCACATTTGTAAACCTTTGTGTCCAGATCCAAAATCTATGCCACATTTGTAATAAATGTGGAATAAACTTTGAATTTGGACACAATCTTTTTATGAAAACAATGCTTTGTCAGACATTGATCATCTGCAATGATGAAGCAAGCAAGATACTCCATGAATATTTCTGGAGAGAAGTGTGGGGGCAACAGGTTGTGTGCACTGCAAGTATTGTCACCAGCAGGGGTGATTGTTTGAGTTGATAACCAGTGGTTCCAGCCATACTGTCTGACTGCTTGGTTGTACTCTTTGAAATGGTTCTTGTACATATG
>Ga0137394_10002672_pt1 | contig 13217 bp, 13 predicted proteins | sample czobulk116metaG_FD_108278 | JGI IMG/M metagenome (GOLD analysis project Ga0137394, IMG submission 108278) | Vadose zone soil microbial communities from Angelo Coast Range Reserve, California, USA - czobulk1.16 metaG | ecosystem: Environmental > Terrestrial > Soil > Vadose zone | place: USA...
CGGGGCCTGGGGCCCCGCGTCCGAGGCGAGTATAAAATGAGGAGCCCTTGATGCCCCAGCCAGTCCAGTACCGCGGCATGGCGCTGATCGTCCCCGACAACGACAGCGAGTGGAAGGAGTTCTACGAGCACGCGCGCGCCCACCGGCTCGTCGTGCGCAAGTGCAAGGCCTGCGGACTCATGCGCTATCCGCCCACCCACGCCTGCCCCTGGTGCATGGACCTGGGGTGGACCTGGCAGGAGCTGTCGGGGCGCGGCGCGATCTACTCCTATGAGATCGTCGCGCACGCGATCCAGCCAGGCTTCAAGGAGCTGACGCCCTACGCGGTCGTGCTGGTCGAGCTCGACGAGCAGCGCGGCCAGCCGACGCCCGACGAGGCGCTGCGGATCATCGCCAACCTCGTGCGAGCGGACTTCACGGCCGAGCCGGAGGCGAACGTCGCGATCGGCAAGCGCGTCCGCGTCGTCTTCCAGGATCTCGCCGACCACATGGCCCTGCCCCAGTTCACGCTGACCGAGGAGCCCGCGGCCGGCCGCGTATGGAGGCTTCCGGAGTGAGGTTCGGCCTCGGCCTCTCCGTGCAGCACCTCCCGGAGGAGCCGCAGGCCGTCCGCTTCCGCGAGCACGTCGAGCAGGTCCGACTCGCGCGCGCCGTCGGCTTCAGCTCGGTGTGGGCGAGCCAACACTACCTGTCCGATCCGTTCACCTATTTCCAGCCGATCCCGACCCTCGCGCGCCTCGCCGCCGACGCTCGCGGCATGATCCTGGGCACCGGGGTTCTCCTGCTGCCCCTCCACCATCCCGTCGAGATCGCCGAGCAGCTCGCGACGCTCGACGTGATCACGGACGGCCGGCTGGTCTTCGGCGTCGGTCTCGGCTATCGGGACGTCGAGAACCGCGCGCTGGGGCACGACCCGAAGGATCGCGTCGGTCGTCTCGTCGAGGGGCTCGAGGTCGTCGAGCGGCTGTGGAGCGGCGAACCCGTCGACTACGAGGGCCGGCACTTCAGCCTGCGATCCACGCGGATCTCGATGCGCCCGATGCAGAGTCCCCGCCCGCCGATCTGGATGGCCGCCAACAGCGACGCCGGTGTTCGGCGCGCCGCGCGGCTGGGCGACGCCTGGCTCATGAACCCCCACGCCACGCTCCCGACGCTCGAGCGTCAGCTCGAGCTTTTTCGGCGCACGCGGCGCGAGCTTGGGCGCCCGCCGGCCATCGAGACGCCGCTGATCAAGGAATGCTACGTGGCGCCCGAGACGGCGACGGCCGTGGCGGAGGCGGCGACGTTCCTCGGGCCGAAGTATTCCGCGTACCGGCGCTGGGAGCAGGACAAGGCACTGCCCCCCGGCGAGAGCTTCGACGCGAGCTTCACGCAGCTGGCACGCGACCGCTTCATCATCGGCGACCCCGCGCGGGTCGTCGACGAGATCGCGCGCTATCGCGAGCGGCTCGGCGTCACCACGATGATCTTCCGGCTCCAGTGGCCGGGCATGGACCAGGAGAAGGTCCTGCGCTCGATCCGCCTCCTCGGCCAGAAGGTCCTGCTGAAGTTCCTGTCGAGCTAGGTTACTGAATACCTGAGCGTCCCGGTCTACCGGGCGTTTCAGGAGTGGCCGGCCACTAGCCCGCATTATTCACGAAGACGGCGCCGCGAGCCGGACGGGGCCGGGCACCAGGGTGTCCCCGGCCCACCGGGCTCCGTCACCCACTCGCCCGAACGCAGCTCTTCGAGCTGCGGGCGCGACTCGGGGGTCCCACTTCCGCCCGGCGGGCCGGGGACACCCTGGTGCCACCCGTCCGACAGCGCGGTGCGGTTCGTGAATAATGCGGGCTAGCACCCCGACATGATCCCCAGTGAGTACTCTGACGGGCTGATGAGGTATTCCCCGCTCCTCTTGTCAGGGTTTCCCCGGATCGACGGAAATCCCTCATGGAATTATCAGGGTTTTTGTGGGTACTCGTACACACGGAGGGAGTCATGCGAACGAACACGCTGCGAGGTGGGTTGGGTCGGGGTCGCTCAGCCGTTCTGATCGTGTCGCTGCTCACCATCGCGGCGATCGGAATACTTCAGGCGCTCCCGTGCTTTGCCGCGAATGCCGACGACTTCACACCGGAGGAGCAATGCCCGGCGCCGGGGGCCGCGTCCAAGTCGGATGACGCAGTCCGGGTTGGGGTGATCGAGGCCTTCGGCAAGCTGCCGTTGTCCTTCGAGGCCAATCGAGGCCAGACCGATTCTCAGGTGAGGTTTCTCTCCCGCAGCCTCCAGCACACGCTCTTGCTCGCCCCCACCGAGGCGGTCCTGGTCTTCGTCACGCGAGAACACCCGGAGGGAAGTCAAGGGCACGGCGCGAAGGCAAAGCTGGGAAAGCCGGGACCGGCGACGCGGACCGTGCTCCGCATGACGTTCCTCGGCGCCAACCCCGACCCACGCGTGACCGGGCGCGAGGAGCTGCCCGGCAAGGCCAACTATTTCGTCGGCAATGATCCCGCGAGCTGGCGGACCAATGTGCCGACCTACGCCCGGGTGCACTACGAGGACCTCTACCCGGGCATCGACCTCGTGTACTACGGTAACCAGCGCCAGCTGGAGTACGACTTCGTCGTGCGCCCAGCCGCGGATCCTCGCCGCATCGCGCTGAGCTTCCGGGGTGCACACAGACTCGAAGTCGACTCCCAGGGCGACCTCGTGCTCCACACCACGGCCGGGGCCATCCGCCAGAGCAAGCCGATCATCTATCAGGAGGTTGCCGGCCGCCGGGTCGAGATCCCCGGCGGCTACGTCCTCAGGGATGGGCAGCGGGTCGGGTTTCACGTCGCCGCCTACGATACGAGCTTGCCGCTCATCATCGATCCATCCCTCGCGTATTCCACCTATCTCGGCGGCAGTGGGTTTGACGAGGGCCGTGGCATCGCGGTGGACAGCACCGGCAACGCCTACGTGACGGGCTCGACAGACTCGATAGACTTTCCGACCACCACGGGAGTGTTCCAGACCGCGTGCGACACCGGCCCGGGCTTCTGCTCCGGCGACGTCTTCGTGACGAAGCTCAATCCTGCCGGCTCGGCCCTCGTCTACTCCACCTACCTCGGCGGGAGCGGGTTTGACCAGGGCTTCGGCATTGCGGTCGACAGCACCGGCAACGCCTACGTGACGGGCGTCACCACCTCGACCAACTTCCCGACCACGGCGGGGGCCTTCCAGACTGCGACGGGCGGCCCCGCGGACTCTCAAATCGACGCTTTCGTGACGAAGCTCAATCCCACCGGCTCCGGCCTCGTCTACTCCACCTACCTCGGCGGGAATGGGTTTGACGAGGGCTTCGGCATCGCGGTGGACAGCACCTTCAACGCCTACGTGACGGGCTTCACCAGCCCCGCCGCGGACCCTAGCTCGCCCAACTTTCCGACCACCCCAGGGGCCTTCCAGACCGTCTTCGGCGGCGGCCCGTCGTCCGACGCCTTCGTGACGAAGCTCAATCCCGCCGGCTCGGCCCTCGTCTACTCCACCTACCTCGGCGGGAGTGATGCTGACGTTGGCTCCGCCATCGCGGTGGGTGCCGGCGGCAACGCCTACGTGACTGGCTTCACCGGCTCGACCGACTTTCCGACCACTGGGGGGGCCTTCCAGACTGTCTCGGGCGGCCTCCGCGATGCCTTCGTGACGAAGCTCAATCCCACCGGCTCCGCCCCCCTCGTGTACTCTACCTACCTCGGCGGGAGTGGGGATGACGAGGGCTTGGCTATTGCGGTGGACGCCAGCGGCAACGCGTACGTGACGGGCGACACCGACTCGACCAACTTCCCGATCATGGCCGGGGCCTTCCAGACCGCCTTCGGCGGCGGCTCGTTCGACGCCTTCGTGACGCAGGTGGCTCCCACCGGCGCGACCCTCACCTACTCCACCTACCTCGGCGGGAATGGGGATGACCAGGGCGCTGGCGTCGCGGTGGACGCCAGTGGCAACGCCTACGTGACTGGCTCCACCGGCTCGACCGACTTTCCGACCACCGCCGGGGCCTTCCGGACTGCCTCGGGCGGCAACGGCGACGCCTTCGTGACGACGCTGGCTCCCACCGGCTCGACCCTCGTCTTCTCCACCTACCTCGGCGGGAGTGGGTTTGACATAGGCACCGGCATCACGGTGGACGCCATGTCCAGTCCGAACGCCTACGTGGTGGGCTTCACCGACTCGTCCGACTTCCCGACGACGACAGGGGCCTTCGATACGACGTTTAATGGCGGCGACGACACCTTCGTGGCGAGGATCGCCGACATCGTGCCCGCGGCTGCCGGTGGCCCACCGGAGACGAAGGGCAAAGTCACAGGCGGCGGTTACATCAAGGTGATCAAAGGCGGGCGCAGCGGGAAGGGGACCTTCGGCCTCGAGGCCCACCGCAAGACGCTCGACGAGCCTGTGCACGGGACGGTCGAATACCACAACCATCTGACCGACGCCGAACTCCACGGCATCGTCAACTCGCTGTCGGTCGACCAGACCACGCGCACGTTCCACCTCGCCGGCACGTGCCGTTGCGGGAGCTCGTGTGCGGTCTTCCAGGTGGATGGCCAGGACGTCAGGGAGCCCGGCAAGAACGCGGACAAGTTCACGATCACGTACTGCACGAGCGCGGGTCCGCCAGCGACCGGATGCACCACCGACGGCGCGCCGCCGAACGATGTCATCGTCAGCGGCAACCTGCAAGTCCACAAACAGTGAGGAGAAACACATCATGAAGAGGACTCTTTCCTTCCTCGGGGTGACGGCGCTTCTCCTGCTCGGGATCGCGGCGCCCGCGGGCGCTCAGTTGCCAACGCTGCCGGCACCGACGCCGGCGCTGACCCCGCCACTGCCGACGCCCGCGCTACCGCCGATACCGACTCTTCTGCCCACTCCAGGGGCGCCACCGACATCGGCCTCCGTCACCGGCACCGGCGCCGGCGTCTTTCCGGCGGGCGCCCAATACGGCGGACTCACGCTCAGCGGATCGAGATTCGGGAACGGCCTCGTCATCAACGCCGACGGCACCGCGAGCGGGGACTTCCAGACCAATCTCCTCGGCACGACCCTCTTGGGCGTCCGCAGAGAGATCACGGTCGAGGGCCTCGTGCAGACGGGCGCCCTCAACCAGGACGGGAGCGTGACCTTTGAAGGATCGAGCAGCGTCGACTTGGGCGCCGGGTCGCTGCCCCTCGGCGGCGTGCCGTTCCGCGTCACCATGGGCGCGCTGGGCATAGAGCTCGTGCTCGGGACGACGAACCTGCCGACGCAGACGCTGAGCGTCGGGGGAGTCAGCATCATCCGGGATTGAGCGATTGCCGTGGGGTCCTCGCGAGAGGGCCCCACGGGTCCGGAAGGCGCTCGCCTCGCTCGGCGAATGAGCCCGAGGCGGGAACCGGGGCGACTGAAGAGGGCGTGGGCAAGGCGAGCCGGAAGAAACGCGAGCGCGCGCGGGATCGGGAGCGCCCGGGGATCAAGGAGCCGCTGACCGACCCAGGCGCTCCTGATGCCGGCGGTCAACGCCGTGCGGCGAGGCGTCTGGTCTGGACCGCGGCGCTCCTCGCCGTGGCCGTCACCCTCACGGTGTTGCTCCCGGTGCTCGGCAACGGGTTCGTCAACTGGGACGACCCGCTCTACACCGTCGAGAACCGGCACATCCGCTCGTTCGCTTGGCCGTCGATCCGTTGGATGCTCGGGACCCAGGGTGGCTACTGGATGCCGGTGACGTGGCTCACGCACGCGCTCGACTACCACCTGGGTCGGCTCGATGCCCGCATCCACCACGCGACGAGCCTCGTCTTCCACGGCCTGAACACGCTCCTGGTCTTCTTCGTCTCGCTCGAGATCCTGCGTCTCGCGGGGATGGCGTCTCCCTCCACGCCCGGGTCGCTGACACCACTGCGGGAGACCGGGGCTGCGACGCTTACGGCTCTCCTCTTCGGCGTCCATCCCTTGCACGTGGAGACCGCGGCCTGGATCGCCGAGCGCAAGGGCGTCGTCTGCGCGCTCTTCTTCCTCCTGAGCCTGCGAGCCTACCTCCGGTACGCTTCCTCGCCGGCGCGCAAGCTCGGGTGGCTTGTGGCCGGCTTCCTCTTCTTCGTCTTGGCCCTCCTCTCGAAGCCGATGGCGATCACGCTGCCCCTCCTGTTCCTGATTCTCGACTGGTGGCCGCTCGGCCGGCTCCGCGGCAACCTCGCCCGCGCCTTTGGCGAGAAGGCGCCGTTCTTCGTCGTCGCGGCGGTCTTCGCCCTGATCACCGTGCGGGCCCAGACGGGCGTGCAGGCCGTCATCAGCGTCGACGTGGTGCCGCTCGCGTTCCGGGTGATGAACGCGTTTCATTCGATTGTTTTCTACCTCTGGAGGATGCTCGTGCCGGTTTCGCTCGTGCCGTTCTATCCGATCGTTCACCCCGAGACGAGCGCATGGACCCCGCCCAACGTCGTCGCGGCGCTCCTGGTCTTGCTCGTCTCGATCGCCTGTCTCCGGTACGGCCTCGGCGAGCGCGCCTATCTGTCGGCGGCCTGGCTCGGCTACCTCGTCGTCCTCGCTCCCGTGCTGGGAATCGTGCAGGTGGGGAGCCAGGCCGCGGCGGATCGGTATACCTACTTCGCCAGCCTGAGCCCGTTCCTCCTCTTCTCCGCGGGGGTGGCGGCGTTCGCGCTTCCCACGACGGCCGACGCGCGCGCCTTCGGGCTCCGGCAGTGGAGCGCCCTCGGCCTGTGCGGAGTTCTGGTCGCGGGGCTCGCGTATCTCACCGTCGGCCAGATCGCGATCTGGAAGGATTCGACCACGGTCTGGGAGCACGTGACCCGCGCGTATCCCCAGACCTCGCTGATCGCGCACACGAACCTCGCGAACGCCTATCGCGAGGCCGGCCGCGTCGACGAGGCACTCCGCGAGTACGACCGGGTGCTCGCGGTCACACGCCCGCATGCGGTCCCCCACGAAGGAAAGGGCATGGCGCTGCTCGACAAGGGACGGGTCGACGAGGCGATCGTCGAGCTCGAGAAGGCCATCTCGCTCAACCCCCGGTCCGCGAAGACGTACCGGCATTTGTGGCTCGCCTACGACCGAAAGGGCCTGGCCGCCGAGGCGCAGGCCGCCGCGCAGACGGCGGTGGCGGTCGATCCCGAGTTCGCCGAGGCCTACAGTAACCTGGGCATCAGCTACGGGCGGAGGGGTCGATTCGAGGACTCCGAGCGCGCCTTCGCGCAGGCTCTCGCGCTCGAGCCCGGCAATCCGCAGTATCTCGCCAACCTCGCCACGACCTACCAGCGTGCGGGAAAGCTCGACGAGGCCATCGACCTCTACCGCAAGACGCGAGCGCTCGACCCGCGCGCCCCGGTCCACGCGATCAATCTCGGGAACACCTACCTCCAGAAAGGCATGGTCCTCGAGGCCATCGCCGAGTTTCAGCGGGCGGTCGAGCTCCAGCCGACGAACGCTGTCGCGCAGCAAAAGCTCGCCGAGGCCTACGCGCGCCTCGGCAACCGGTAACGCGGCTCCGAGCCGACGACGCTGACGAGGGAGATCCGGGGGAGCGGCGGCGTTCCCCGGATGCTAAAAAAACTCGAAGGACACGGGCTCGCGCTCAATCTTGAGCCGCAGGTCCGCCATGAAAACGAGATAGGGGTGCGCCCCGCGAGCGAGGAGCGCGTCGCGGTCTCCGCGCAGGAGGGCGGCCGCGTCCTCGACATCGAGCTCGAGCTCGCCCATCGCGGCCCGGGCGTCCTTCAGGAACCGCGCTCGGAAGCCGTCGTCGGACTTGAGCGCGAAGAGGCAGCGATTGAGCCGATAAGCGGAGGCCGGCGGGAACCGGTAGTGCGGTTGATCGTTCATCCCCGCGGCTCCGGCCCGATCATACCGGCCACTCCACGACCGCATTGCCGTGGTGCCACGAGGGCTCGTAGCAGTAGACGTCGGCCTTCGCCTCGCCGAGGGCGCCGAGGAGCGTTGCCCACGTCCTGAGCTCGATGTTGCCCATCTTGTCCAGCTCCTCGCCGGTGATCGCGGCCAGCTCGCGACCGTGGCCCGCCTTCAGCGCGTCCAGCAGCCGCCGATCGTAGTCGAACTCCGGCGACGCGTACCGATCGGTTCCCGGAAAGTGGGACATGCCGCCCGAGGCCATCAGGATCACACGCTCCGGACGCGCCCGGACGATCTCGCCGAGCGTCCGGCCCCACTCGTAGCAGCGCCGCGGCGTGGGCTGTGGCGGGAGATACACGTTCACGTGCAACGGAACGATCGGCACGGCCGGCTCGGGCATGGTGAAGTGGAGCGGGACGTAGAACGCGTAGTCGAGCGGAGCCTGCTGCGTGTAGAAGAGATCGAAGCCGCGCTCGACCCCTTGCTCGACGATCGCCCGCGCCAGGGGCTCGTGGATCGGGAACCGATATCGATAGCGCCCGAACGTTCCCGCGCACTCGGTCCCGACGTAGACGGCGAGCGCCGGGACGGCGTCGAGGAAGAACGCCTCGACGTGATCCCCGGCGACGATCGCGATCGCGTCGGCGTGGAGGGTCTCGAGCCGTCGCTTCACCCGGGCGAAGGCGGCGTGGACGCGCAGGACGAGGTCGCGATCCTCGGTCCCGGGGCGCGCGAGGAGCTGGGGCGTGTGGGCGCACGCGAACGCGCCGACCAGCATCGCCTCAGCAGCCCCTGGCCCCGTGCTCGACCGCGGACCTCGGCGCCGGGCTGACGCCAAACGGGTGGCACGACGCGGTCACGCGGTGATTCTCCTCACGATCTCGTCGAAAGCCTTGTCGGCGAGGGCCCTCACCTCTTCACGCGTGAGCGGCTGGATCGGGTGGGCCACCACGACCGTCCGATAGTCCACGGCGCCGAGCGCCTCCGCCTGCGCCCGCGCGGCGCGGCTGAACTCGGACGAGATGACCGTCGCGACCGGGATGCCGTTGTCCTCGAAAAACACGCCGTCGTGCACACTGCACGTTGTGCACGACCCTCAGTCGGCGAGCCCCTCGACGAGGACGTCGGTGGCGCCGACGATCTCCCGGCGGAGCGCGTCGGGCGCCGGCCGTGCGAAGGTCGGCTTCTTCTTCCGGATGATGGCCTTCGGCGTCGCGCGCTCGCGCAGGAGCTCCTCGAGGCGGTCGAGCAGGTGGTTCCCCTGCGCCTTGGAGATGTCGAGGAGCGTAATGACCTTGCCGTCGAGGCTCGGGGGTCTCGACGCCGTCTTGCGCGGCACGGCGACGGAATCGGTGGGGTCGAGGTACTCGGTCATCGGATCCTCCTGAAGACGAGATTGGAGCCCTTGGAGAACGTCCAGCCCGGCACGATCGCGGAGAAGCGCCCGGCGGTGCCGCCGGCGACCACGACCTTGATGTGCTCGGGCGAGCGGAACTTCGGGATCATCGCGGTCTCGCGCGCGGGGTCGTGGAACTTCGCGAGCACGTGCTCGGGCAGCCCCTCGCCGCCGTCGCGCCCGGGCAACAGGTCGCGCACCGGCCACTGGAGCCGCTCGTGCAGCCAGCGGCGCACGTCGGCCTTCTTCCATCCCGCGTCGCCCAGGATCTTCGCGTGCTCCGGCGAGAGCACGAGCAGCGTGTCCCCCCAGTGCGTCATCCGGTGATGGGAGATGACGGCCATGCTCGCGGCGACCGTCGGCAGGAGATCCTCCGGCGTGCGACTGCGCTGCGCGTAGACGCCCAGCGGCGCGTCGGCGGCGAGGAGGGCGACGGTGCTCTGTTCGGGCGCGAAGCCGTGCTCGACGGCGAGCGACTCCCACGGGCTCGCCTCCTCGTGCTCGCCGATGCAGTACGCGTAGCGCCCGGGGTGGGCGAGCGTGGACATGCTGACGGCGCCCGGCTTCGCCCCTCCGAGGTTCACGCACACGAGCCGCACCGCACGCCCGATCGTCGCGTTGGCGCGCCAGCCGGAGCCGAACACGCCCGCCCCGGAGTTGATCTCGAGCGCCGCACGGATCGGGCCGTTCACGATCACGAGCGGCGACGGAGCATTGGTCGTCGCGGACACGCCGTGCAGGTCGAAGGCCTCGTCGCAGATCGCCTCGACGGCGGCGATCACCACCGGCAAGTACTCGGGCCGGCAACCCGCCATGACGGCGTTGACGGCGATCTTCTCGACGGTCGCGCGGCCGTAGTTGGGCGGGACGAGCGCTACCAGATCGTCTGCCTCGCGTCCGGACGCCGCGACGGCCCGGTCCACGAGCCGGCGGGTCGGCGGGACGACCGGGAGGCCATCGGTGACACCGCGGGCATAGAGGCTCTCGATCGCGTCGGCGTCAAGGTCGGGGTCGGCCGGCGACATGCCCAGAGGCTAACACAGTCGCGCGGAGGGGCCGGCGGCGGCGCGCCGCGTCCAGCGGGCCGGCGTCAGCGAGGCGAGGCCGCGTCGGCGAGCGCCGAGGCCGTCGGGCCCATGACGAGGGCGACCGCTGGCCCGTATCCGTAGCGGTGGACCGCGGCGGCGAGCAAGCCCAGCAGCACAGCCAGAACGAGAACACCGGCGACGACGTGGCGATAACGGCGCCGGATCCCAAGAACTGTAGGGGTGAGGGCCGCCAGGACGAGCCCGCTGGTGAGGGCGGGCGCGACGGTTGCGAACTGGCCCAGGCGCCACGCGACCACGCCGATGAGCACGAAGCCCAACGCGCCGAGCGTGATGAGCCCCGCGCGCACGTCCTCGTACACGGTCTCGGGTGGAAGCTCGAGCATGAACCGGCAGAGCCGCCTCTGCCGAGCCTCCTCGGGGCTCTCGCGCCGCCGTCGCCTGAAGCGCATCGCGAAAAGATAGAGCAAACGGCGAACCAGATGGAGCGGTGTCGCTAAGTATGTGTATTTCGAGACCCGCGGGGACCTGGCCGGTCGCGGACCGGCCGGCATCGAACTGACCGGTCGCTCAGGAAATGAACACGTGGACCGGATATGGGAGTTTCCGGAACTCGTCGGGGCCGGGCCGGGCATCGGCAAAAACCCCCCAGGTGATTAGATACGCGTCGCAGGTGAAAAGATTCACTCGCTCGCGTCGTGCGGGAATCCATCGATGGGACGCCGGCGTCACAAGGGTATGCCGATGATGAGTGACGGAGGACGCTGACGATGGCAAAGAGGATCTTGACACCTATTGATGGTCGAGAGCGGAGCACGACGATCGTGCCGGTGGTCGCGGCGCTGGCGCGCGGCGCCGGGTCGACGGTTCGTCTCCTGAGAGTGTTCCCGGTTCCGGAGCTGGTGACCGGTCCGCGCGGGCGAACGATCGCGTACGTCGATCAGGAGATGGCGCGGCTGACGGCGCTCGGGCTGGACGAGCTCGCGCACGTCGAGGCCGAGCTCGAGGGGATCCCGGTGGAGCGGGTCGTGCGCTTCGGCGAGGCCGCGGAAGAGATCCGGCTCGAGGCCGAGGCCTTCAACGCCGATCTCGTGACGCTCGCGACGACCCGCAAGAGCCGGCTGGGCAGCGCGCTGCGCCCCGGCGTGGTCGAGCGCGTGGTCCACGAGGCGCCGGTGCCGACGCTGGTGCTGCGCGGCTGAGAGCTACGCGAGCATGTGGCGCACCATCTTGCTCTCGACCAGGTAGACCACCATCTCGGCGATATTGGTCGCGTGGTCGGCCACGCGCTCGAGGAAGCGCGAGACCAGGATGAGCCGGATGGCGCGGGGGATGGTCTTCGGGTCCTCCATCATGTAGGTCAGGAGCTCGCGAAAGATCTGTTCCTTCAACGCGTCGACGTCGGCGTCCTCGCCGCACACCCGGCGCGCCAGATCCGTGTCGCGGCTCACGAACGCGTCGAGGCTTTCCTTGACCATGCGCTGGGCTTTCTCGGCCATCCGAGGCAGGTCCACGTAGGGCTTGAGCTGCGGCTCGGGGTTCAGCTCGATCGTCCGCTGGGCGATGTTGACCGCGTGGTCGCCGATCCGCTCGAGGTCGGTGACGATCTTCATCGCGGTCGTGATGAAGCGCAGGTCGCCCGCGGTCGGCTGGTGGAGCGCCAGCAGCTCGACGCATTTCTCGTCGATCTCGACGTCGTAGGCGTTCACCTGCCGGTCCCGGTCGATGACCTCCTGGGCGAGCTCGCTGTCGCGCTCGATGAGGGCGCGCATGACCCGGCGGATCTGGTCCTCGACCAGCCCGCCCATGGCCAGGAGCGTCTGCTTGAGCGCGTCGAGCTCTTCGTGGAAATGGCGCTGCATGACCGCCTCCGCTCTCAGCCGAACCGGCCGGTGATGTAGTCCTCGGTCCGCTTGTCGCGCGGGTTCGTGAACAGCGCCCGCGTGACGCCGACCTCGACCAGCTCACCCAGCAGCATGAAGCCGGTGTAGTCCGACACCCGCGCCGCCTGCTGCATGTTGTGGGTCACGATCACGATCGTATAGCTGTTCTTGAGCTCGAGCATCAGCTCCTCGATCTTGGCGGTCGCGATCGGGTCGAGCGCCGAGCACGGCTCGTCCATCAGCAGAACGTCCGGCTCGACGGCGATGGCGCGCGCGATGCACAGCCGCTGCTGCTGACCGCCCGAGAGGCCCAGGGCGCTTTCGTGGAGGCGGTCGTTGACCTCGTCCCAGAGCGCGGCCCCGCGCAGGCTCCGCTCGACGATCCCCTCGAGATCGCTCCGCCCGCCAACGCCGAGGATGCGCGGACCGTAGGCCACGTTCTCGAAGATGGACTTGGGAAAGGGATTCGACTTCTGGAACACCATGCCGACCCGCTTGCGGAGCTCGGTGACGTCGAGCGTGGGGTCGTTGATGTCCGTCCCGCCGATGCGGATGTTGCCGGCGGTGCGCACGCCATCCACGAGGTCGTTCATGCGGTTCAGGCACCGGAGGAGGGTGGACTTGCCGCAGCCGGAAGGACCGATGTAGGCGGTCACACGGTGCTTGGCCACGGACATCGAGATATCCTTGAGCGCCAGCTTCTCGCCGTACCAGAGCGAGACGTGGTCGATCTCCACCATCGGCGCTTCCATGATACTCGGGGAGCTCGCCTGAGCGTTGAGACTTGCGGCGACCCGGACCTGGGTGGACATGCCCTCCTCCTCTTGACGCTCGCCTCGCACGACCGCTAGACCGGATTATTCATGAACGACGATCGGCGGGCGGGTGGCGCCGGGTGCGGCCCCGGCCGGCGGGGCTCCATCACCCGTTCGACCTCCACGCACTTCTTCGAAGTGCGAAGGTACGAAGGGGTCCCATTCCGCCCCGCCGGCCGGGGCCGCACCCGGCGCCACCCGCCCGTTCGTC
>Ga0137394_10002673_pt1 | contig 13216 bp, 13 predicted proteins | sample czobulk116metaG_FD_108278 | JGI IMG/M metagenome (GOLD analysis project Ga0137394, IMG submission 108278) | Vadose zone soil microbial communities from Angelo Coast Range Reserve, California, USA - czobulk1.16 metaG | ecosystem: Environmental > Terrestrial > Soil > Vadose zone | place: USA...
CTGATCCGCGGCGCGGAGGTCATCTACCAATATCCGATGGTGGATCGAGACCCGCTCCCGACATGGGACTTCGGTCGGATCACTCTCATGGGGGACGCGGCCTATCCCATGCATCCCGCGGGGTCCAACGGCGCTTCACAAGCGATCCTCGACGCCCGGGGTCTGGCCCGAGAGTTGGCACAGCAGCCCTCGATCGAGGCGGCCGTCGCCGGATACGACGCGCAGCGCCGCCCAGCGACCGCTCTGGTCGTGCAGGCCAACCGCCAGGGGGGTCCCGAGCAATGCCTGGAGATCGTCGAGCAACGAGCCCCGAAGGGGTTCTCACACCTCGACGACATCGTCAGCCAGCAGGAGTTGGAGGAGATCGCCCGTGCCTACAAGCACACCGCCGGATTCGATCCCGAGACGCTCAACCGTCGGCCCTCGCTATCGGTGCGTTGAGCGTCCAGCACGAGCGCCTCATGTCAGTTGATTGCGGCCTCACAAGAGGGGAGGGTACCGGGCATGAAACCATTGCGTGATGTTCCCTTTGAGTGGTTCAGCCGATCTCCGATCGCCCGCTGGGCGCCCATTCCGCTGCGCCTGATCGTTGGATATGGCTTCATGGAGCATGGGTTCGCCAAGCTGGCCAAGGGCCCTGACGCCTTCACCACCATCCTACAAGCGCTAGGCGTGCCGGGACCGCAGTTCATGGCGTGGTCCACCATACTGATCGAAATTCTCGGCGGTTTAGCGGTCATTCTGGGCGCTTTCGTGGCGCTTGTCAGCGTACCGATGGCTGCGCTTCTGTTGGTGGCTACGTTGACTGTGCATCTGCCCTACGGGTTCAGTTCGATCAAGCTCGTGGCCGTGACTGATGCCGGCGCGCAATTCGGGCCGCCGGGCTATGAATGTAACCTCCTGTATCTCGCCTGCCTCGCGGCCCTTGTCTTGGGTGGTTCTGGACCACTGGCGATCGATGGCCTGATCAGAAAACGGCGGGCGGTTGGGCATTCATGATCGCGGGATCATTCCAAATCGCAGGCGATGACAAGAATCTTGCCGTTCGTCAGCCATACGCTGGCGGCAGATCAGCAGTCGCTGAGATCGGGCGGTTTGTGAATCCCGGTTGGGACCTCATTCATCATGTTGATGAATATCGAATTATGGGTATTGGAGAAAGCACAGTGGGCACATTGGACGGCAAGGTAGCGGTGGTTACTGGCGCTTCCAAAGGCATCGGCGCCGGCATTGCAAACGTGTTGGCGGGTCAAGGTGCTTCGGTTGACGGTGTCTCACCCTACAAGCACTGCCGGAGGTCATCCATGCCTACACCCAGTTTCAGTGGTGGCCGCAGACGGCATGAACTTTAACTGATTACCCGGATTTGGTATCACGCAGGCGGAGGAGGTCGTGGCATGAGCACGGACGAACGGACACGCATTGTGATCCTGAGGGGCGGCTTTGGCGGCCTGTATGCCGCGCTGCATCTGGAAAAAACATTGGCCCGCGACGCCGATGTTGAGGTCATTCTGGTCAATCGGGAGAACTTTTTCCTCTTCACACCCATGCTGCACGAAGTTGCCGCCAGCGATCTGGACCTCACACATATCGTCAACCCGGTGCGCAAATCATTGCGGCATGTGCAGTTTTTCAATGGCGACGTGGATGCCATCGACCTTCCCGCCAAGCGTGTAGCGGTCTCACACGGCGCCGAGCATCATGCTCATGAGCTGGCGTACGATCACCTGGTCATCGCCCTCGGTTCAATCACCAATTTTTTCAATCTTCCTGGACTGCAGGAGCGAGCTTTCACGATGAAATCGCTGGGGGATGCGATTTACCTGCGCAATGCGATCATCGGGCATCTTGAAGAGGCGGATTTCGGGTGCTGCGCCGCCGAATGCGAGCAGTTGCTGACGTTTGTGGTGGCCGGGGGCGGGTTTGCAGGCGTCGAAACCATCGCGTCGATCAATGATTTCGTGCGTACCGCCGTCAAGTTCTACCCCAACCTGCGTGAGGAGTTTCTGCGCCTGGTTCTGGTGCATCCCGGTCCGCTAATCCTCCCAGAGCTCGGCGACAAACTCGGCACCTATGCCCAGAGAATGTTGGCCGAGCGCCACGTGGAGATCAGGGTCAACACCAGGGTGACAGGGGTCTCGGAGCGCGGCGTTGAACTGAACGACGGGAGCCTTATCAAGGCGAATACGCTGATCTGGACAGCGGGCACGTCCCTCAATCCGCTGTTAGGGGCCTTACCGGCGACGAAAGAGCGCGGGCGTTTGATGGTCGACGAGTATTTGCAAGTTGTCGATTGGCCTGGCGTGTGGGCTTTGGGAGACTGTGCCGTCGTACCCGATGGCAAAACCGGCAAGTGCTGTCCGCCGACAGCACAACATGCCTTGCGCGAAGGGAAAGTGCTGGCACACAACCTCATCGCGGCGATTCGAGGCGGTCAGAAGAAAGCCTTCTCGTTCTCGACCATTGGTCAATTGGCGGCCATTGGCCGGCGCACGGGCGTGGCCAACTTTATGGGCATCAATTTCTCGGGCTTTTTCGCCTGGTGGCTGTGGCGCACGATCTACCTCAGCAAGCTCCCACGATTCGAAAAGAAACTACGCGTGGCTCTCGACTGGACCCTGGACCTCGTATTCTCCAAGGACCTCGTGCAGTTTCTCACCGTGCGAGCGCCGACGCTGTCCCGAGCGGAGGAGGAGAGCCGCGCCGACAACCACCGCCAGGCCAGAAGAGCGAACAGTGAGCCCGTTATCAAATAGGATGGGGTCACCCTTCCGCGGTTCAGCGATTGGGGCCGTGACACGATGATCGCCCTGCCCGGTCTGACGCTGACCATCGGGCGCGTCGACGTGGCCCGCAGCATTCTCCTGGAGTTCGCCCACCATGTCGATCGCGGCATGCTGCCGAACCGCTTGCCCGATGCCGGCGAACCACCGGAATACACCACCGTCGATGCCACGCTATAGTTTTTTGAAGCAATCCGAGCCTTCCTGTACCATACGGGCGATTACGAGTTTCTACGGACGCAGGTCTACCCAGTGCTGACCGACATCATCGCCTGGCACATCCGCGGCACACGCTACGGCATCCGGATGGATGATAGACTCCTGCTGGCAGGCGAGGAGGGGTTGCAACTCACCTGGATTGTTTTTCGATGTTCAATATCAACGTTACCGGTCTCCTCTTGGCCTGCAAAGCGGCTCTGCCGTTATTCCCGGCCGAGGGTGGCAGCATTATCAATATTGGGTCAGTAGTCGCCGAAATCGCGCCTCCAATGGCCACCGTCTACGCCGGCACCAAAGCCGCTGTACACGCTATTACGCGCGTCCTGGCAAAGGAACTCGGTCCGAAGAAGATTCGCGTGAATGCGGTGAACCCCGGTGCGGTTTCGACCGAGGGTTTCAAGACAGCCGGCTTGAAGGAGAGCGGTTTCGAGGATCAGACGGTGAAGAACACGCTGCTCGGCCGAGTCGGTCAGCCGGACGATGTCGCCGCGGTCGTCGCCTTTCTGGCTATCGACGAAGCACGCTGGGTCACCGGATCTTTGATTGATGCCGCTGGCGGGTGGCGCTAAGGAGTGACGAATGGCTATGGGCTATTTCAAAACCATTCCGCGCGAATTGGAGGAGTGCGCCATGATCGATGGCGCCACACGTTTGCAGGCCATGATCAAGATCGTCTCGCCCCTGGCTCTGCCGGGCATCCTGTCGGCCGGCATCTTCGCCTTCACGCTGTCCTGGAATGAGTTTATCTACGCCCTGGTGTTTCTGTCATCAACCGAGATTAAAACGATTCCGGTGGGCGTGGTCAGCGAGTTGATCCGCGGCGATGTGTTCTTCTGGAGGCCGTTAATGGCTGGTGCGCTGCTGGGGTCAGTGCCAGTGGCGATCATCTACTCATTCTTTGTCGAGTATTACGTCGCAGGGCTGACAGCGGGGGCGGTCAAAGGCTGAGTACGATCGAGGTTTGAAGAGAGAGGATCGCGGTATGGATGGTGGAGGTTGAGGCACGCCGTATGGATCTCTACGTCAAGCTGGCCATCCTAGGCCTGGTAGCGGGCGCCATCTCCTCGGGCACCGCTATCGGGTGGGGATTGATCACCGCTCCAATGTTGCTACTCGTATTGCAATTCCCTCCGAAAGAAGGTGTGGCGCTCTCTATCATTGGGGGGCTGGGGTATCTCATGGCTTTGGGGGTCTACCGTCACCTCTCGGGCGGCATTCCCTGGGGGGCCACACTGGCGTTAACCCTGGGCAGCCTCGTGGGAGGGTTGGTGGGTGTGATGACGATCGATCTGCTGCCGGTCACGGCGATGAAGTGGATCATCGGCGTGATGACGATTATCGCTGGCGTGGCACTGCTCATCCCTTGGAAAGATTGAGCCCCAGTGGCTCCTTTAGAGTGGGATGATTTACAGCAGGGCTAGTAACAAGCTTCATGGAAAGGTGGCAGTCGTCACCGGGGGAAACAACGGCATTGGACTCGCCACGGCGCAGGAGTTCGTGAGCGAAGGCGCATTTGTCAATATCGTGGAGGGCAACCTATCATGCGAAAATGGGCCACATCTCCACACCGCTTGTGCCGCTTGTGTCCCCACACGCATCGTATAGTCGGGTGCGGGCACCTGGCGCTCAAAATTCAACGTGTAGCGTCCAAAGCGATTCACATGCGCCGTGCTGTATAGAGGACTATCAACGCGCCCCAGCTGGCCTCCGCGGGCGCCACCATCCCGGCCAGCATGGTGCGGGAGTGACCGTCCAAGATGATGAGGCTCCACCACCGGACCCCATCCAAGGCAAAATCCATCATGCGGCCGTCGATAAACCAAAACTCGTGGGGATGGCGGGCTTTGTAAGGATGGAGCCCCGGCGCCCTCTTCACGACTTTCTTGGGCACATGGGGGATGTCGTCATAGACCAGCCGGTTCAGCGCCATGATGCGGCCGACCGTGCGTACCGAGAGGTCGGATCGTGCCAGCAGGCTCCAGATCCGAAACTCGCCGGCATCGGGATGGCGCTTTTGGAGATGGGGTATGTTTGGGATACGTGTAAAAACCGGTCACAAGAACACTGATGAAGATGAACATGTAGATAAAACAACCACTTGCATGGTGGCCTAAGGTTGCTTGCACTCGCCACGCAGCTCAATCCGTGAAGAGGCAGGTGTCCGAAAAAGGTTCTGCCGAGCGGTGATACAACAGGCTATTTTTACACGCATGAAGCTGAACAGGTCTTCCGTCCGAGAAGGTCTACTTTTCTGGACTGACCTCCCTCTGACCGGTTTTTACACGTATCCCGAACTTACCCCCTGTTTGGACTCTTTGCCGAGGTCGAACGCGATCTGATTGCGGAACGCACGAAGGAGGGCTTGGCGGCCGCCAAGGCCCGTGGCCAGCGGCTGGGGCGTCCTCAAGGGGCTTTCAGCAAATCGAAACTCGATGACAAAGCAGGTGACATCCGGTCCCTCTTACAGAAACACGTCTCCAAAGCCTCGATCGCGAGGATCATGGATGTCTCTCCAACGACCCTCCATCATTTCATCAGGACCCGGAAGCTTCAGCCCACGAAAAGCGGGCGGGGGTAGAGTACCGGCCCCCATGGCAGGGTGTTCCTGCCTCTTATGAAACTTTACGTACCTTTGTTTATTGCACCCGTATGTTGGGCGATGATGTGATCAGCGAAACGATCCGAGAGGGCCGCGATTGTCAGCGAAGGATTGGGGCCAACCGGGCCCGGCAGCACCGACCCATCGGCAATGTAGAAGGCGGGATAATCAAACACCTCGCCGTACGAATCAACTACCCCTTCCTCCTTCCTCAAGGCCATCGGGCAGCCGCCGAGTGGGTGAGCGGTGACGACTTGGTGAAAATTCCAGGTGTAGGAAGGGTTATCCAGGTATTCGGCCTGCAGTGCGCGGGCGATGGCTTTGCCCACTCGCCTGACGCGGTCGTAATACTCCTGTGATTTCTTCATCGTCCAATCGCAGTCCAAAAACCCATCCCGAAGGAATAACTTCCCGTTCGGAAGATCGCGTCCCATGGGGAGCATCGGCAATGAGCTTATCAAATGACGGGCTGGGCCCAGCAAATCGGCCACCTCTGCGCTTAGGTTGGCATCATTGTGAAGGCCGAGACGGTACTTGGCGATGAGCTGGAGGAATTTCAGTGTTCGCCGGAGATAGCCGGTCAGTCCTGACAACTCCATGACCCAGCTGAACAGATAGGGATTGCCGCCATCCTCCACGTACATACCGCGTCCCTGGTCCCCCTGCCCATCCAGGGTATCGCCGAGACGAATTGCACTGGTGATGACCGGCCCAAAGCTTGGATCTAGACGGCGCGGCACGCTCTGACCGTTCTTCCTCTCCATGCTTTTGAGAATGAACCCAAGCAGATCCCCATTGACACAGAAGCGTGAGCCGAGTCGCGGGCTCAGCTGTGGGAATGCCGCACGGTTCCTGAACAGCAGAAAGGGCGTGCCGTAGGTCCCCGCACTGAGGATTAGGCGATCGCAGGTCATCCGCTCCCGTGGCAACGTGCCCGTACCGCATTTCGTGCCTGCTCGTCTCAGGTCATGACGCACGAACTCAACCGTGTATCCCCGACCGTTGCACGGGGCAATGGCCTTCACCTCGCACAGCGTTTCGATCTGAGCAGGGTAGGATTGCTGATGAATGGCCGCCGTGAGGTAGGTGTAATCCAGCGTGTTCTTGCTGCCATAGTTGCACCCCAGGTCACACTCGCCGCAAAGGCGACACGTGGAGCGAGGCATGTGGCGCCCCAGCGTGACCGAATGGTAATTCGCATATGCCTCATGAATGGGCCCACCCACCACTGGCGGGTTCGCCGGATCGTCATGATCAGGATCGCTGACAGGGTCGCTTCTGAAACTGACGGCCAGATTGAGTGGCATCCATCGGTGAGTTGATTGGTCGTCAAGTTGCAGCGTCCGGTCGGCCTCCTGCATCGCCAGAGTTTTGTAGGTAGATCCGTATGGCGGATGATTGAGCGGGTATTTCTGGGCGTTCATCATGTGCTCGACCCGCTCGTAATGACGTTCAAGGTCTTTGTACGTGACAGGCCAAGGTTCGTACCCGCCATCCGGCTGGTCCTCTTTGAACCAGTCCGCATCTTTGCGAATGAGCACATTGGCATAGATGAGCGACCCACCACCCACGCCACTAGAGACGACCGATCCGGATCCTTTGAACGACCAGAGATCATACACCCCATACAGCCCCTCGCTCGGGTCCCAAAAGTTTTGACCCAAATCATAAGGAGCGCGGAAAGGAATTGGGCGGATATGCTTTGCCACGCTCCAGCAAGCAAACTCGTAATCCCGCTTCTGCCAGTCTATAGGCCATCACAGACCCGCCGAAGCCAGAGCCAACGATGACCGCGTCGAAGTGTTCATTGTTCATAATTGCGCGTGCCTTTCTCCCACACAAATTAGGGATTTCAGCGGTTTCCGATGATTTTTGCCCAGGCAGCGAACACGTCTGAGCCTCTCGCGGGCGTTCGCTCAAACGTCTCGTAGTTGACGTGCCAGAGACCGAAGCGCGGCGCAAATCCCTCTGCCCATTCAAAGTTGTCGAGCAGCGACCAGTAGAAGTAGCCGCGAATGGGGATACCGTCACTAATGGCTTGGGTGACGGCACGCAGGTGGCTCCGGAGAAATGCGGCGCGTTGATGGCCGACCGCGTCGGCGATCCCGTTTTCCGTGATGTAGATCGGGAGCTTGTACCGGCTCCAGACCTTCCTGAGCATCCGGTATAGGCCCTCAGGGTAGATCTCCCAGTTCATGTCGCTGCGGTCGCCCGGACCCAACCGTCGCTCGATCATGCCGCGCGACCGCAGGGAAAACCGGATCAGATAACGCGTGTAGTAGTTGATGCCGAAAAAGTCCACTGAGCCTTTGAGCGCTGGCCATGGCTCGTCAACCCTCAGAAGCCCGGGAACATAGAGCCGCACGCGACCGTTCTGGATCGCGTCGTACACCGACCAATTGTATGCATGCCCTGTAAAATATGATGCGAGCCAATCAAAGGGCGACCAGCGCGTCGCCGGATCGAGCACAACGAGGTTTACGGCAATTCCAATTTTCGAGCCGGGAGCACCCGTGCGGAGTGCCCTTGTCGCGGCGGCGTGGGCGCGCATGAGCCCCACAAACGCCTTGACGGCTTCGCCGGGCGACTGCTTTCCCGGTGGCCACATACCCTCAAGATACCCTGCATTCATCTGCACGTTGGGCTCGTTGAGTGTGCACCAGAGAGCCACCATGGATCCGAGGCAGCGCGCGGCCTGCGCGGCGAAGCAGCCGAAGCGCTCGGGGAAGTCGGGCGCCGTCACACCGCCGCGATCAGCGAGCCAGATCGGCAGGGTAAAGTGGAGCAATGTGACCATGGGCGTCACGCCAGCCGCGCGAAGCTGGCGCAGCTCATCCTCATAGTGCCCCCACGCCGCCTCGTCCCATGTCCCCTGAATGGGCTCGAGCCGGCTCCATTCGATGGAGAAGCGATAGGCATTGACGCCGAGTTCGCGCATCAGGCGGATATCCCCAGCGACACGGTTCCAGTGGTCGGACGCGAGGCCGCTTTTCTCGCCCCGTTTAATGTGTCCCGGATCCTCTTCGAAACGTGCCCAGTCGTTCCGGGTGTTTCCGCCTTCGATTTGGTGGGCAGCCGTAGCAGTCCCAAAGAGGAAGTCGGACGAGAACTTGGCATCGACACGGCTTGCTGTCTCCACGGTAATGCACTCCATGTCATGCTCACTTTATGCTGCCACTGGGGTGAGGTTATCGTGACAGCCGATGCATCCATCAAGCGCGATTCACCCATGTGATGGGGCTGTCGGCGGCCGCGTAACCCACGTCTGAGGGATCGACGTGACTAGCCTCACCCTTGTGGTGCGAAAGTTGATACAACCGTACAGAGGGGTGCGGTTAAGTCGGAAATGCGGTCTGATGCTCACCTCACGATGAGGCTATGTGACCTATCTATGCCGCGATACGAGTCAATCTAAGCTTCACACCGTCTCCTCCGGAACATGTTTCAGCGGGATGATATCTCCCTCACGAGTCAGGCGAACACATCTATTCGCAGGCATTGTCAACTTAACTGGTGGGCGGTAAAACATCTCTCATTCTACGGGTGTTTACCCCAACCATGATACTCGCATGTCCCACCGTAGGCCTAAAAATGGCCTCAAAATGATCTCAGCATCCCACTTCACAAGCCGATTCTGCAGATACCCCCATTAAGTTGACAATGCCGCCAGAAGGGTTTCAGCGCCAGATGAAACCCTTCTGGTGCTTTGAAGCCGCATTGCATAGGGCCATTGCATTACAACCGTACCTGTTCCTCGTGCCTCGACTAGTGCTGCTGCGGATTGACGATGCCATTGATGGACCCGCCACGGAAGAAGTCCTGCACACGCCGTATGTCACCCTTCGCGATCGTGTACAGCGCCGCGGCAGCGGCCGCATTGGCAGTGGCCGCGCTTGACTGACCCGCGACGTCGCTGCCGTCGGCGGGGTTGAAGCCCATCACCTGGCCGTTAACCTTGATGCCGCCGAACCAGCCCGTCTTGAGGAAACCGTTGCCGTAGACATAGAGCCAGTTCGAGTTCTGCGGCGTGCCGTCGGGCCAGCCGTCGCGGTTGAGCGGCGTTTTCGGCGTGTCGCCATGGATCGTGAAGGTAACTCCTTCGGAAAGCAGCTTGCCGCAGCCCGAGGGATCGGGTGCCGCCGTGCAGTCGGCCATGAACGCGTCGAAGATCTTGCCGAGCATTGCCACATTGTTCATGAGACCTGTCATATTGTTGAACGCGCCGTGCGGGTCGTCACGCATCGCCGGCAGGATGACCGCCGAGGTAAGACCCATCTTGAACGCCTTGACCGCAATGCATAGCGCGCGGCCAATCTCCATGACGTTGGTGGGCGCGCCCTGGATGCTGTAGCGCACGTCGTCGGCCGTGGTGGGCTGGAGCTGACTCGCGAGGTTCTTGCCTAGCAGGTTCGCGGCGACCTTCCCCATGTTGTGCGGGCGCTCCATCGTTTTGAGGCCGGCGGCCGCATTCAGGTTGAGAAACGCCTTGTAGTAGGCGTCACTCAGCGCCGCGGCTTGCGGCGTGGCGAGCAGCGTCTTCGACGCCGTGCTGTTGAAGAGGTCGACGAGGCCCGACGAGTTCGCGACGGTGGCAACTGCGGGCGCGCCCGGCGCCGCGCCGTACACCAGCGGGTTGATGCCGATGACGGGAAGGAGCGTCGGGTTGGCTTGCTGGATGGCCGCGCTCGCCGCGATCATGCCGACGCCGCCACCCACCTGCGTCGCCGACTGCGGCGTGCTCGTGTGCGTCTCGTTGGTGCCGGCCATGAAGGCCGAGATCTGCTTCGTCTTGCTGAGCGTTTGGAACGGCGACTCGGGCGCATAGACGAGCGGCTTGTCCGTGCCCTGCACCTGCTTCGCCTTGCCGAGCGCGTGGAAGGCGGCGTTCGCTCCACCGTTGAGCGCCACGTCGGTGTGCGGGAACAGCAGCTGGAACCAGGCGAAACCGCCGTTGCCCGCCACGAGGTGTACGGAGCGCATCGTGGCGGTGCAGGCGGCCTGATCTGCCATCGCCGTGCCGGCCGTGCTGCTGAGCGCGTCGAGGAAACGGGCACGGTCGAGACCGAGAACGGCGCCGAGCGTCGCGCCCCACTTCAAGAACTCACGCCTGCCGGGTCCCCTAAGGCCCTTGAGCCTTTGATCGACAGCCATGACTCGTCTCCTCATTCACAAGTGTGAGCGGCCGACAGCAGCGCCCCAATGGCGATCTGCTGACCTTCTGCCTGCGACAGGCCTTGCGCCTGCGCCTGCGTGATTGTGTCGTTTGCGACTGTGACGTGCGCCTGTGTAGCGGGCTTCCCCATCAAGCAGGATAGCCCGTCCTTCGTGAAGTTGCCCTGTGCGTCCGTAATTTGCACATTTGTGCAGCCGCTCATCGCCGGCTTGTTCATCTGGATCTCGCGCGCTGCGGCGAGCATGATGTCGAACTGCTTCGACAACGCCGCCGTCGAGGGCACAAGCATCTCGGGAACGCGTCCCGCATAGCTGGCCACGCCGAGCGCGGCGGCGCCCGTCTTGTAGAGTTGTCCCGCCGACATCTGCTGGGTATTCATCACGTTGATCCCACGCGACGAGAGGACGTTACCGAGCGACGCGTACGGGATCTTCGTGCAACCATGCAGGCGCGCGACGACGACCGGTGAGCCGATCTGCTGGTCCTGCGCCTTCACCTCGTCGGCCGAGTTGTTGTACTCGCCGTTCTCGCCGCTGCCCATCTGCGCGAAGTGGTGCTGGGTATTGCCCTCACCCGCGGCCAGCGAATTGCCGCCGAGGAGCAGGTCGTTCGGATCGCCAGCGCAACCCACGAGGAGTGCGCCAAGGGCAAAGGTGCTGATGATTCCGAGTTTCATGGCTTCCTCTCAGAACTTCACGAAATCGTCGGTGGTGAAAACGTTGCGGATCACGCGCTTGAGCTTATAGCCGTTCTGCGTGAAGTCCTGCACGATGGGGTCAGTGACGAGCGACGGAACGGTCGCCAGATCGTTCACGATGTCGCCGCACGAAAACACCCAGTTCCAGATGCGATTAACCGCACATTGCGCGACCGCTTGGTCCTTCGCGATCGCCTGGCCGAGGCTTGGGATGTTGGTGACCGGCGCATTGTAGCGCCACGCGAGGTTCTGCTGGCCCTGCGGCAGCCAGTCGGCAAGCTGCGAGGTGGGATTGCCCTGTGAGGGCGTCTTCACCTGGATCTGGCCGACTGTGTACATACCATTGTCGTTGAAGTAGGCGAAGAGCGGCGCGATATGGTTGAGCGTCATGTGGCAGTTCGCGCAGACGACCGCACGCGTGTCCTGGAAGTCGATGCGCGCCTGAGCGCCTCCGGTGATGCTGGTGAACGGCCACGACGAAGTGTAGGTGCCCAGGCCCATCTGCTGAGGGTTCTGCGAGAACTCCGTCGGGAACTTGCTGCAGGCGAAGGTCTCCTGGATGAAGCGCACGCGCCGGAACGCCATGTTCCCCGCGTACTGTGCCATCAGGCCCGGATCGGTGAGAATGCCCGCGGTCGGCGCGTTGTTCGTGCAGCTCGCATCGTGGAACTGGTCGTTCTCGTACCTCGGGCAGGTGCCCGTGAACGCCGTGAAGAGGTCCGTGTACGGGCGATCCTGAACGACGACCATCGCCGCGAATGTCGCCGCAGTGTCGAAGCTCGGCTTCATGCCCAGCGCGGGGCCGCCGGTCTTCAGCGTGTCGTGCCACCACTGGATCTGCTTCGACGTGAAGCGCGGGTCGGCGAGCAGCGCGTCGATCTTCTGCTCGTAGTAGGTCTTCTGGTTCGCCGCTGCCTCGAGGCCCTTGATGTCGTCGAGCGACGGGAGTGCGCCCACGAGCTTGAGCGATGCCGTGCGGAGCGCCTCGCCGTAGTTGATCTGGCGCTGATCGAGGTTCGGGTTGCCCGTCATGTCCCCTGAGTTATTGGTGTTTGGCTCGCCCTGGTTCTTCGTCAGGCTGCCGCCAAGGGTTGCTCGGCCATCGTTGCCACAGGTGGCGACGGCAAACGCCAGCACGATGCCGAGCGCGGCGAGTACACGGTTGTCACATCTCATCGTGTTCCTTTCGGTTCTGTTGCAAGAATTACCGGTGATCTGATACAAAGAACCCTACGATGTCGACCCCAGCCACCGGAGACCAGCCATGAGCGATCCTTCCCTGTTCAAATGGCGCCACTTTGAAGCCGACATTATCCTCCGCGCCGTGCGGTGGTATCTACGCTATGCGTTGAGCGATCGCGACGTGGAAGAGCTTTTGCGGGAACGTGGCGTGTGGGTGGACCACACCACGGTGTTTCGTTGGGTCCAACGCTATGCGCCGGAGCTAGACCGGCGATGCCGGCCATATCTGCGGGCGACCAACGATTCATACCGTGTGGATGAGACCTACATCAAGATCAAAAAGCACTGGTATTATCTCTACCGGGCGGTCGACTCCGTAGGCGCCACCCTAGACTTTGCTGAGAGCCACCCGTGATGCCGATGCCGCCCAACGGTTTTTCCACATTCCATCGGATTTAGTGGTAGACAGATGGCCTCAGATGGTGAGGGCAGCTCAACCCTTGATTTCCCGTTGATACACGACGCGTGGTCGCAAGACCAACCATAAAATAACATCAACAATA